>Ga0209921_1000476_pt1 | contig 12621 bp, 12 predicted proteins | sample SalPonF2_C_D2_MG_FD_185730 | JGI IMG/M metagenome (GOLD analysis project Ga0209921, IMG submission 185730) | Salt pond soil microbial communities from South San Francisco under conditions of wetland restoration - Salt Pond MetaG SF2_C_D2_MG... ...
CTGAACATAGGTCCGGCCAGCACACAGGTGTGGAATTCCCCGTACTCACCGCAGGGATCGACGCCTTGGGGCAGCTTCTCCAGGAACGCGTGGTCGAACTTCCGCCCAACAAACGCTGGGGAGAATTTTCCCGGATCGACGCACGTGAGAAACGCCTCAACCCCGGCGTCGACGATACGGCGTGCCAGCGCAGCGGTCGGCTCGTGCCACAGCGGAAAGAGCGGTTGCAGACCCGACCCTTCAAGCTGGCGACATCGGTAGGCGCGAACATCGGCCAGAAACAAATCGCCGAACGCAATGTGAGTGACTCCCCGTCCAAGGGCGGCGTCCGTCGCTTCGCGCATCGCGCGCTCATACACCTTGTTGGAACAAGGCCATGGGAGCGGGACGACGTAGAGCGGAGGCCTGCGGCGTCGGCCTGTGCCTCTAGGATCGCACGACGAGTCGCGTGCATGGCAACGCGTTCGTGCATAGTGTTAACGGTCGTCAGAAGGCCAACCATCTCAACATCCGGGTCTTGCCGGAGAATTCGCAGGGTCCAGGCGCTATCCTTGCCAGAACTCCAGGACAACAACACACGCTTCGGCATGAAGTAGCTCCTCGCGTAAATGCCCCTAATGTAGGTGAAGACGTGTGCGCCCGCGCACCGATTAGGGCCTGCGGACGATAGCGACCCGTTACGGTCAGTCGTCCAGAGTGCCCCGAATAGCTCTTGTTCAACGCAAAGCGGACTGATGCAGATGAGCAAGCATGCCGCAGCCCCTGGATTAGCGCACCCGACGACAAGCGCTAACGGCCTTTCCATACGGGCGCGCGCTTTTCGGCGAATGCACGTGCACCCTCGAGCTGATCGTCGCTTCCATACAGGATGTCGACCGTCGGCAACTGCCGACGCGCGATTCGGTTCATCGTGGTCTGGAAATCGGACGCCTCTGCTGCACATACTACTTCCTTGATCGCGGCGAACACGAGCGGAGGCCCATCAGCCAACCGCTTTGCCAGCGCTCGAGCCCGCTCCAGCAATTTGTTGGCGGGCACGATTTCTTTGACCAGACCCCATTGCTGCGCTTCCGCAGCTCCCATCCAGCGACTGGTCATCAGAAGATCCATGGCAACGTGATAAGGAATTCGTTTCGGTAGTTTTACACTGGCGGCATCCGGCAGGATCCCCACTGTGGCCTCTGGCAAACTAAACGTGGCGGACTCGGCCGCGACAATAAGATCTGCGGCAAGTGCCAGCTCAAACCCTCCGCCAACCGCCATGCCGTTGACCGCTGCTATAACGGGCTTGTTTAGGTCCCGCAGTTCCTGCAGGCCGCCGAATCCTCCCACACCATAGTCGCTGGCAACTGTCGCCTCGCCCGCAGCAACCGCCTTGAGGTCCCACCCTGCTGAGAAGAATCGCTCACCACCGCCGGTGACGATGGCCACCCGATAGCGATCGTCATCGCGGAACCGTTGAAAAGCGCGGCCCAGAGAACGGCTTGTCTCGAGATCAATTGCATTGGCCTTGGGGCGATCCAATGTGATTTCCAGGACTGCGCCCTCACCACCGGTCCGCACGGCGTCGTTCATCACGTTCTCTCCTCTACGATCAACGCATCCGCTGCCACCGCGCCTTGGCCGTCGCGACGCAGGATGAGCGGGTTGACATCCAACTCGCGCAAACTCTCTATATGGTCTTGTGCAAAGCGTATGACGGCTTCAATCGCCTCGATGCCTGCATCCAGATCAGCCGCCGGGCGCCCGCGGTATCCACACAACAGCGGTGCGATCCGCAGCCGCATCAACGCGGCTCGAAGGTCGCATTCCGTACTCGGCAGCAGTAATGACACTGTGTCGCGCAGCAGTTCGACCAGCGTTCCGCCTGCCCCAAGCGTCAGCAGCAATCCAAACTGTGGATCGCGGGTGACGCCGACCATCAGTTCCGCGACGTCGTCCTCGACCATCCCTTCGACGAGCACACTTGAGCCCGACGCTCCGAGACGGCGCGCGGCACGGCGCACCTCGTCGGCGCTACGCAACCCCAAGGCGACGCCGCCCGACTCTGTTTTGTGTGACACCCCGGTCGCCTTGACCACGACGGGGTAACCCAGCGCTTCGGCAGCCTCAGCGGCCTTGTCAGGATCAGTGCAATCGTAGTTTGGCGGCACACGCAAGCCATATGCTGTCAGCCGGCGCTTTGCTTGCACCTCATGGCTGACCAGGCGGGTTGCACTAGCCGGTGCTACCTGAAAAACGGGGTCCGCGGGTACATCTCGCCAGCGTCGGCCAATCAGCGCCGCAGCTTCCACGGCTGCAAGCCCCTCATGCAGTCCGCACAGCGGCGCAATGCCCCACTTTATCAAGCTGGTCGCCCAGCTTTCGGGCATGTTTTCCACAAGCGTAGTCACCACAGCCGCGCGATGCCCGGTGTCGCCCGCTGCATGCTCTAGCGCCCGGATACTCTCCGGCCAGCCCGGCGCGTCACAGCGATCCTCTCTGGGAAAATCAACCACGAACAGGGACAGATCGAAATCCTCACCCAGCATGGCCGAAAAGGTTTCCCGCAGGATTGGTTCGTTGCCCCAGACATCGGTGCGAAAATCCAGGGGATTGGTTATGTCGGCGAAATCACCCAATATCGCTCTCAGACGCCGCGAAGTCGCCTCGCGCACCGGAGGAAATCGCAGCGCCCGGTTCTCGAGAGCGTCCGCCAACAACGCCCTTTCGCCGCCCGAGCTAGTAATCGCGCAGATATCGCCGCCCGGCAACGGGCCGTGCACATGGAGAAGCTTTAGTGTCTCCAACAGTTCCGACAAGCTGTGTACACGCGCAACACCGAGCCGGTCGAAAAACGCGTTGACCGCTACGTCCGAGCCGGCTACGGAGGCGGTGTGAGACAGGGTCGCGGCACGCGCTTGTTCACTGCGCCCCGCCTTGATCGTAACCACGGGTATGCCACGTTCGCGCGCCCGGTTCACCGCTCGTTCGAACCTTGAAGCATTGCGAACACCTTCGAGATAAAGACCGACCGCTGACACGCGGCCGTCAGCCGCCACGGCTTCTATCACGTCGGCCACGTCCCGTTGCCCCTGATTGCCCACGGTGATCACATAGGCAAGCGGCAGACCGCGCTGTTGCATCGTTAGATTGATCGCGATATTGGAAGACTGGGCAATAACGGCAACGCCCCGTTCCACGCGAGAGCCGCCATGCTGATCCGGCCACAACAATGCACCGTCCAGGTAATTGATAAACCCGTAGCAGTTTGGCCCCAACACCGCCATGGGTCCCGCTGCCTCGACCAACTCGCGCTGCAGTCCTTCGCTCACTGAATCGCTCGCCTCGGCGAAACCGGCCGCGTAAACCACGGCGCCGCCGCACCCGCGCTCAGACAGCGCTCGCACAATGCCGATCGTGCTCCGACGGTTAACCCCGATAAAGGCCGCATCAGGAATGCCCGGAAGCTCATTCACGGACCGGTAGCACAGCCTGCCGCCCATCTGGCTTCGTGACGGATGAACGGGCCAGATGTCAGCTTCGCATCCGATGCGCTCGCACTGCTCGACCACACGTGCCGCTTCCCGTCCACCGAACACGGCGATCGAGCGCGGACGCAGCAATCGCGACAGCCTGCCGACTGAATGATCTGAGTCGGTCATAAGCAGCTTTCCGGGAACCGCAGTATTGGCTGTGGCAAAGGGGTCGGCAGCAACAATGGCATAGCAGTGCGTCGAGTGTGGGTCATGAGATTTCCCGCCTGGGGTGGCGACCCGGGATTATGCGAGCAAGCGGCGGCCGGTCGTTAATCAGGACGCGGGACGGTTCTGTCCCGCGCCCGCTTTTCACCGGGCGTCTCGCACGGCGGATCCAGAAGAACTGGGCACTAAAGCTTGCCCTGCTTGATGTAGTCCTTCACCGCTTGCGCGCCCGGTTTGCCATCCACGGTCTTTACGCCTTCGAGCCAGCGCGTCAGCATGCCGGTATTGTTCTTCATCCAATTACCGATGACGACCTTTTCTTTCTGCTTCTTGTACGAGTAATCATAGATCCACTTGCTCTGCACTTTGGCAGGGATGCGGTACTGCTTGAGAAAGCGTGCGACATTGGGCTGGGTCTTTTCGTAGTCGGCCGGCACCACAGTGTATACGATGCTCTTGAGATTTGCGGTACCCGTGTTGTCACTATCTTTGAGATATTTGATCGAGTACCTGATATTCATCCAATGGGGCCGCCATCCCAGGAAAACAATCCAGTGATGGCGGCGGATTGCCCGTTTGACCTCCGCCAGCATGGCAGAGGTACTGCTCTGGACCAGTGTCCATTTACCGAGGTTCGCCTTGTCGGCCTTAATCGCGGCTTGAACGGCATCGTTGATCCCCGTCCCCGCGCCGATCCCGTAGATCTTGTGGTCAAACTTGGCGGCATGCTTGTTCAGGTCGGCGATGGAGTGCACGCCAGCCTTCCAGACGTACCTCGGCACAGCCAGGCCCTCTAGCGCATCCGAAATATTGGGAGCCAGCTTAGCCACCTTGCCCTTCTTGACCAATGGGTTGATCATGGGGTTCTCAACCGGTGTCCACCCACCGAGATATGCATCAATCTGGCCCTTGGCGACCCCGTTCAGGATGAGCGGTACGGCCAGTTGGTGGATCTCGGTCTTGTAGCCCAGTATTTGAAGGACCTTTGACGCAATCCCAGTTTTAATGGTGACGCCGGGCCACGGCGGCTCACCAAAGCTCACCGTGGTTGATTTGGCGCTTTGAGCATTCGCTGTACCGATGAGCGGTATGACGACCATCAGGCTTAGAACGGAAACGAACACGCAGCGCTTCAGACATTTGATCGTGAACATATCTCTCCTCCAGAATAGTCAACACCTCTCGCATCCGTTCGCTTTTATGTACTCCCTCGCGATGAGCGGGGCGGGCCTGCCCATCGCCACCGACAACTTAGGGCGTAACCATAGCTATCGCTGCCTTCAGCCGAATCTTCGCCGATACGATTCCAAATAACCCGCCATCGCGTCGTGATACTCCTGCTCCAGACGGGCTACCAGATCGGACACGGCCAGCACCTCATGGATACTCCCAACGCCCTGACCTGCTGACCAGATATCGCGCCAGGCTACTGATTGCCGACGGTCCTCTGCTGTGGCGGCCAGCTCGGCACCCACACCCGCGGACTTGGTGGTTTCCAGATCATCCGGGTCCATGCCCGCCGCTTCGATGCTCTGCCTGAGGAAGTTGCCATGCACGCCGGAAATGGCCGGAGTGTACACAATGTCCGCAGCGCTCGCTTCACGGAGCATCTGCTTGTATTGCGTGGGCGCCATGCATTCCTGTGTCGCAATGAAGCGGGTACCGAGGTAACAGAGGTCGGCGCCCATCAGTCGTGCAGCGGCGATATCACGGCCCGTCGAGATGGATCCGGCCAGCACCACTGTTTTGTCAAAGAACTGACGGATCTCATTGAGCAGTGCGAACGGGCTCGTCATGCCGCCATGGCCGCCCGCGCCCGCCGCTACGGCAATCAGACCGTCGACACCGGCCGCCGCGGCCTTTCGCGCGTGGCGCAGATTGATCACATCGTGGAAAACCAGTCCGCCGTAGCCGTGAACCTGGTCGACCACCTCTTGCGCCGCGCCAAGGGAGGTGATGATCAGCGGGACACGATATCGGACACAGACTTCCAGATCGTTCTGCAAGCGTGGATTACTGCGATGGACGATCAGGTTGACACCGAACGGCGCGGGCTCATTGCAGCCTTGTTCATCAGAGGTCTTCAGAGCGGCGGTTATCTCTTCAAGCCAGGCTTCGAAACCTGCCGTTGTCCTCTGGTTCAGCGCTGGCAGCGCACCCATAACGCCCGAATGACACGCCTCGATCACCAACCGCGGCGACGAGGCGAGGAACATCGGGGCGGCGATGACCGGGAGTCGGAGCCGCTCTATGAAGGGCAACGATGCGGGCACTGCGCGTCCTCCAATGTGAAGCCTTCGAAGTCGGGAGAGCTATACATGAAGCTTACGGAGCAACGGGGCGCGTGATAAAGTGGCGAAAGTGACACATTTCAAGCGAAATTCGCCATCATGCCCCAGATTGCCGTTGCTGCATTCGAGTCCAGCTACGTTTCCAGCCTCGCTGGATTCATTGACACGCTGCAGATGGCCAATGCCCATGCCAGAAAGCAACTCGGAGAGGCCGCCACCCAGTTCGACTGGCGCGTTGTCTCCCAGGACGGTGCGCCCATTGCGGGCAGCGGGCAATTGAAGATCAGTGTGGACGGTCCGCTAAAGTCGGCGTCCGCCGCGGACTTAGTCTATATTCCCGGCTTCTTTTACCCAGGGTCGCAAAGGCTGCAATCCTTCTTGCATCGACAGGAAGCGCTCATTCGCTGGCTGAGGCAGAAGTGGACATCCGGGGCTACGCTGGCTGCCAACTGCACGGCCACTTTCCTGCTCGCCGAAACTGGCCTCCTGGATGGACACCGAGCAACCACGACATGGTGGCTGGAAAAGCAGTTTCGCAAGCGCTACCCAAAAGTGTGCCTTGATGTGCGCTCCCTGATCACGGAACAAGATCGCCTCATTTGCGCGGGCGCGACAACTTCTTATCTCTCACTGGCCATCCGGTTGACCGAGCGCTACATCTCGGGACCGGTTTCATCGCTTACCGCGAAGACGATGCTCATCGATGTCGGCCGCACGGATCAGGCTGCCTACGCCACGCTTCAGGATGGCGCCGCCCATAACGATCAGCTGGTCGCGCGAGCCCAATACTGGATCCAGCAGCGCCTTGCCACAAACGTCACTGTGCAAGCCCTGGCCAAGGACTTATGCGTAAGTCAGCGTACGCTCATCCGCCGCTTCAAGACGACGCTGGGCGTGACACCGCTCGCTTACCTGCAAAACACGAGGATCGAAACCGCCAGATCCTTGCTTGAGACCACTAATTTGCACATTGGGGAAATTGTGGAGCGCGTGGGTTATATAGACGCCAACTCATTTTCACGCCTGTTCCAGAAACGTCTCGGTGTCACTCCCAGTACTTACCGATCCCGATTGCAGAGTACCTCCCGTGTGTAGCCACCCGACTTCAACTAAGCAATAGCGAAACCTGATTAGCGTCGACTCTCAGCAGCCATATACCGGCACATCGCGCAACTGGCGTTCCGACCAAGCCGGACAGCGAGCGGCAGCCACCAGCGCCCATGGTACCAGCGCTTCCAGGCGGAATCGACGATTGAACCGCCACGCCGCTTCACCCAGATAACGCTCAGCGTACTTGGCGAAGCGAAACGCATGGTAGGTGCCATCGAGGGCGCGCTTGACATTGCCGAGCGCGATATTGACCCAACGGGCGCCTTCGACTTCGGTGGCAGCACGGCCGCCGCCGGCGTCGATGACGGTATGCGCATGCCCCAGCGGGACCACGGCCCGGAAGGCGCTCAGGCCGTCGCTGTAGACTTCGGCACCGGGGGCCAGGCGGCGATGGGCCCAGTCGGTGAGCGCTGCGGTGGTGAAACCGTTGACCGGCTCGATGACCGCGGTGCCGGGCCGGCCCGCCTCATCCGTCGACACCGCGATCACGAAAGGGCGCTTGTTCTCCGAGCCGCGTCCGCGCTTGCCGCCGTTGCGCTCGCCGCCCAGGTAGGCGTCGTCGATTTCAACGAACCCGTCGAGGCGGCGGCTCGTCTCGCGCTCGCGCATCGCCTCCATCAGTTTGTGCTTCATGCGCCAGGCGCTGCGGTAGCACACCCCCAGATGCCGGGCCAGCTCCAAGGCGGCCATGTTGGTCTTGGATTGGGTGAGCAGGTAAATGGCCAGAAACCATTGGGTCAGGGCCAGCTTGGTGTTGTCGAACACCGTGCCCGCACGCAGGCTTGTTTGATGGTGACAGGCACTGCACTGCCAGTACCTGCGCCCGGCGCGCACGAACGTGCTGTGTGCCGTCGCCTCACACTGCGGACAAACAAAGCCGTGCGGCCAGCGAGCTTCGAACAGTGCCTGCTCGCAGCTCGCCTCGTCACCGTAGCGGCGCAGAAACTCGGCCAACGACAGGCCACGCTGGAACTGGATCGGATTCGCTGCCACGGCCTAACCTCCATCAAGCGTCGCAATACAAACGCGCCTAGTGTCCCATAGCCAAAGGGGTTGCTGAAAGACGACGCTAATCAGGTACCGAAAAGGCCAACCTGCCATGGAGCGCCGAGAGCTTGATCGCCACCCCGAACGCGAGCACGAAGAACTCACGGCCATCTAGGTCAAGCGTGGGCTGGAGCCCGAACTGGCCGACCAAGTAGCCACCCAGCTCATGGAACACGATGCGCTGGAAGCTCACGCGCGCGACGAAATCGGGATCTCGGACACCCTCAGTGCCCAGCCGTTGCAGGCCGCTTGGACCTCAGCGCTGAGCTTTACCCTCGGCGTGGCACCGCCACTGCTTACGCTTTTTTTGGTGCCGCCCCATTTGGCGGTGCCAATCGTATTCCTCGTGAGCCTGATCTCCCTGGCGGTACTCGGCGGCCTGGGCGCTTGGACCGGCGGTGCGAACATCGGCAAGGGCACCCTGCGGGTCTTCTTCTGGGGCGCGTTGGCCATGGTGGTCACCGCGAGCATCGGCGCATTGCTCGGTTCGGAACCTGTCAACGACTTTGAGACACCGCGTATTGCGATTTAGTGAGCAATCCCTCCGGTGTTGGACGTGACAGGTGGGTTGATCCAGACCGCCTCGGGAAGCGGTCTGGGTTTGGGGATCCCTCGGACGAAGCGTTCGGGGCGCTCAGCGCAGGCGGCCTGGAGGTGGCGCGCACGCTCGGCCAGCACGGCCTGGGCTCGACCGTGATGGACATCGTGCGGGGTGAGCATGGCGATGCCGCCGTGGCGGTGCTCGGCGTTGTACCAGGGGAAGAACGAGCGGCAGAAGGCGATGGCGGCCGCGAGGTCGCAGAAGCGACCGGGGAAGCTGGGGTGGTACTTCACGGTTTTGAACTGTGCCTCGGAAAACGGGTTGTCGTCGGAGACTTGGGGGCGGCTCAGCGAGCGGGTTACGCCGAGGTCGGCGAGCAGCTGTGCGGTGCACTTGCTGGTCATCGGCGCACCGCGGTCGGAGTGCAGCGTCAGCACATGGGGCTCGACCCCTTGCTTGTGGCAGGTCTGCTCGATGAGGCGCCCGGCGAGCGCCGCGTTCTCACGGTCGGCGACCATCCAGCCAACTACGTAACGGCTGAAGATATCGAGCAGGACGTAGAGGTAGAAGTAGCTCCACTTCTTCGGCCCCAGCAGCTTGGTCAGGTCCCACGACCACACCTGATTGGGCCCGCGGGCAAGCAGTTGGGGCTTGGTGTAGGGGGGATGCTCGCGCTGCCGGCGTCGCTCTCGCACCGCTTGGTTCGCTGCCAGCACCCGGTACATCGTGCGCTCCGAGCACAGGTACTGGCCCTCGTCGAGCAAGGTGGCCGCTACCTCCGCCGGCGCACGGTCGACGAAGCGCGCACTGCTCAGCACGTCGAGAACGCGCTCGCGTTCGGTCTCACTCAATGCCCGAGCGGGCGTCGGTCGGGGCTGCTGGTGCCCGGGAGCCGGCCTCTGACGGCGGTAGAAGGTGGCCCGCGACACGCCCAGCGCCTGGCAGGCCGGCGCGACGCCGACCTGCGATGCCAGCTCTTGGGCGGCCATCAGCAGTCCTGCCCGTCGGTGAGGCTGAATCCCAGCAGCCCGGCAACTTTTCCCTGCACGTCCAAGATGGTGTGCGCGATGCGCAGTTCCTTCTCCAAGTGCACGATCTTCGCCTCGAGCGCGCGCACCTTGCCATCCAAGGGGTTGCGCGGCGCCGGCTTGGCGCCGCGCTTGTGCGCGCTCAGCGCCTGCAGCGAGCCCTTGCGTCGTGCCTTGCGCCAACTCGTCAGGTGCGAGCTGTACAGCCCCTCGCGGCGAAGCAGCCGCCCCACCTCGCCCGGCTGCGTGCAGCGATCTGCCTCCTCGAGGATCCGCAACCGGTACTCGGCGGTGAACTGGCGCCGGGTCGGCTTGGCCACGACCTCCGGATCCGGGTGCCCCGGGCGCGTGTCGAGCCCCACGCTGGGGGTCTCGTCGCTACGCTCCTCACCCCCCAGCGTGGGGACAGAAGTTCCTTTCAAGGTCATCGCGTCTCTCTGGGTAGCCATGGGTCTTCACCTTCCACCGCCCTACAGTAATTCAAAGGGGTGTCAGTGTCTCAGTCATGTTGGCAGAGAGGGGTACGCCGGCCGAGCGCAAAGAAGCGATAGCGCTTCGCAAACGCTGCCTGAAAACGGGTGCGGTCAGAAACCGGCTACAGTGCTCGCTCACTGAGCTCAACCGTTGGGACGCTGAGGGCCTGCTGCCGCACTTGTACACCCGTAAGATGCCGCTGAGCGTTGCTGGCCGAGCGGTGAGCTGCCGGTTTTGGCTCGAAGATGACGTCGCCGCGGCCGCCGACTGTGTGGCGCAGTGGCGAGAAGCGTATCAGCAGCGCAAAAGAGCGAAGAAGCAAAAATTGCGCGTCGTTCGCCGACGCTGACGATCCAGTCGTAGTCGCGCATATCTCGTAGGCTGCGCAGCGGTCAGCCAGGTGCGCAAGGCATGGGCTGCGTTCCATGGTGCGCGCACACCCGCCGACCGCTCAGCTATGACGCGCGGGTTTTACCAGCAAAACGCGGGGCAGAAAATTTGCGCCGCAGATCGTTTGTGGATAAATTGAAGCGCAGATGTTGAGTTTTTGAGGTTTTGAACGATGGCCGCGACTAAAAGCGTGTCGGTAGAAACCTTGCGCGAGTTGGTTGACGCCGGCAGCGTCCGCACGCTGCAGGCAGTACGCACTGGGACAAGATGGGCGCTCGTCGCGCGTGTCGGGCTTGATGAGCGGGTACTACGCAGCCAGCGCGAAGATGTGCGGCTGTTTGCGCGTCTGGACACCATACACCGCTTTACCCGCGAGCTTGGCGTGAATCGATTTGAAGTCGTGGAGCGATAATGCCCGAGGACATCGTATTGGAACACCTGCGCGCGGTGCGCAATGATATCGCCGACCTTAAAAATGAGATGCGCGGCGGGTTCAAGGATATGCGATCACGGCTCGCGAGCATCGAGCAGCACGGCGCGGCGGATGCCGCCGACGCTGCGCGCCAGAGCGCGGAAATTGACGAGCTACGGGACCGCATCGAACGCTTAGAGTCACGTTTAGAGTTGCGTGATGCTTGACCTCCTCTCCGTCGTTGTCAGGGCGGCGACGAGCGCAACATGGCCCGCGGCCGGGTTTAGCGTCGCGCGGCAACGGGGCACGGGTTTCCCGCGTGCGAGACTGAGCGGGAGTTGAGAGGCCCAGCCCGGCGGCAGAGCGGGCGGGTAGTTAAACAAAGAGTATGCGCGCTGCGCAGGCGCCTCGTGCCTAAAAACCTTAGCCTGTAGCCGCGTTGGCCGTCGCTTGCCCGCGGGAGCGCTGCCTAAGCCAACGCAGATAAGCCATGCAATCACCGTCGGGGCGGAGGCAGCGCTGTGCGCGGGTTGCGGCGACGTAGCGCAGCCGCCCGTCCTCCATCACCGCTTCGGGGTTCTTGCTGTTCCGCGCCTTGGCTTTGAGATCCACCGGCGCACCGTCATCCATCATCTCCGCGAAGTCGGCGGCCATCACGACCTGGGGCCACTCGCCGCCTTTGGCCCGGTGGACGGTGGAGAACACGTTCGGAGCGCGATCGCCGTAGTCGGCGGCGCGCAGCGTGGCGAGAATCTCAGGCGTGCGATCACCGTATTTGTCGACCACCTTGGCCCGGATCTTGAGCCGCACGTCGCCGGCGTGATCGGCGTAGTCCTTGAGCGCGTCGAAATCCTGGAAGCGGGCGATGTCGGGATCATCCGGCTCGAGCTTCGGCGACCACAGCCGATACACTTGCTCGATCACGTCGAAGCCGTAGGCGCTGATGCCGCCGATCCAGCCGACCCGGGCGTCGGGGCGTTGCGTGACAAGGCTGGCGGCCATGTCAAACAAGCCCTCGTTGGTGCGCCCGAGGACGGCTAGCTGATGGCCCTTGAGCAGCTTGCCCACGTAGCCGGGCTGAGCTAATCCGCGCAGCTGCGGTGCCCGCGGCGAGACCCATTGCAACACCGCATCGCCCACCTCGGCGATCTCGGGGCCGAAGCGAAAGCTCCCGGTGAGATACAACGTCTCATCAGAGGGCATGGCCATGGCGTTGACCGCGCCACGCCAGGCGTAGATCGCCTGCATCGGGTCGCCCACGAACACGAGCCGGCCGGGTTGGTGCTTGAGCACCTCGAGCACCGGGGCGTTGGTGTCCTGCGCCTCGTCGAGGAGCACGATGTCGTAGGGAAGCGTGGGCTGGTTCAGGCTCCACTGCTTCAGATAGCCGTCATGCGGGATCGGCACGGACTCATTGGTAGGGTCGCGCATCTCGTCCCAGAGCCGCCACGCCACCTGTAAAACGCGCTCGCGGTCGATGGGGCGGTCCAGGGCCATGCGTTCACCGGGGTCCCTCTTGAGCACGCCCGGGAGGTGTTGGGCGCTGATGTGTGGATCCGGGCTGGCGAACCAGTTGTGCAGCGTCTCGCGCGCGTAGCGGGCGAAGCGGGTGCGCACCGGCGGGTTGGTATACGGGCTGTGCAGC
>Ga0209921_1000478_pt1 | contig 12563 bp, 13 predicted proteins | sample SalPonF2_C_D2_MG_FD_185730 | JGI IMG/M metagenome (GOLD analysis project Ga0209921, IMG submission 185730) | Salt pond soil microbial communities from South San Francisco under conditions of wetland restoration - Salt Pond MetaG SF2_C_D2_MG... ...
CGCGCCGCCGGGCTGGCGAGCTAATTCCAGCGCGCCTGGGGGATGGGGGCGAGGGCCTCGAGCAAGCGCTGGGCGGTGGCCTGCCAGGAATGGCGCAGGGCGAAGGCGCGGGCATCGTCGCGCGAGAGCTGGAGCGCAGCGCGCACCGCCTGGGCCAGATCCTCGTGCAGGCAGCCGGCCTGGGGCGCCTCGCCCACCACATCGCGGGGCCCGGGCACCGGATAGGCGGCCACGGGCACGCCGCTGGCGAGCGCCTCCAGCAGCACCAGTCCGAAGGTATCGGTGCGGCTGGGGAAGACAAAGACATCGGCGCCGGCGTAGTAGCGCGCCAGCGCCTCGCCCTGGCGGCAGCCGGCGAAGTGTACCTCGGGGTGGGCGCGCTGCAGCGCCGCCAGCTGCGGCCCGTCGCCCACCACCACCTTGGTCCCGGGCAGATCCAGCGTGAGAAACGCCTGGATGTTTTTCTCCACCGCCACGCGCCCCACATAGAGCATCACCGGGCGCGGGCCCGGCGCCTCGACGCCGGCGCGCGGGCGGAACAGCTCGGCGTCGACGCCGCGCGGCCACAGCCTGAGGTTTCGCAGCCCGCGCGCGCCGAGCTCGCGGCGCAGCGTCTGCGTGGTCACCAGCACCGCCGCCGAGGGGCGGTGGAAATGGCGGATGAGCGGGAACGTCAGCGCCGCCGGCACGCCCAGGCGCAGGCGCAGATACTGCGGGAAGTGGGTGTGGTAGGAGGTGGTGAAGGGGATGGCGCGCCACTGGCAGTAGCGGCGCGCGGCAAAGCCCAGCGGGCCCTCCGTGGCCACGTGCAGCGCCTGCGGGCGGAATGCTTCCAGCAGGCGTCCCAGCGCCCAGGGCGTGGCCAGCGCCAGGCGCACGTCCGGCTCGGTGGGGCAGGGCAGGGTGCGAAAGCGCTCCGGGCTGATGGTGAGCACCTCGTGGCCCATGCGCTCGAGCTCGCCCACCACCGTGGACAGCGTGCGCACCACGCCGTTGACCTGGGGCATCCAGGCATCGCTGACCAGCGCGATCCTCACGCGTCGGCCCGCGTGTCGGCGAGCGCCGCCTCGCCCCGGGGCCTCGCCTCGCTGCCCCAGTGCAGGATCTCCAGGCGCCCGCAGGCATGCTCGACCAGCGCCGTGCAGCTCTCCACCCAGTCGCCGTCGTTGCAGTACTCGACGCCCTCGATCCAGCGGTGGCGCGCGCAGTGGATGTGGCCGCAGATCACCCCGTCCAGGCCGCGCCGGCGCGCCTCGCGCGCCAGCGCATGCTCGAAATCGCTGATAAAGCTGACCGCGTTTTTCACCTGGTGCTTGAGGAAATTGGCCAGCGACCAGTAGGGATAGCCCAGGCGCCGGCGCAGCCGGTTGAACCAGTGGTTGCACAACACCGCCGCACGGTAGGCGTAGTCGCCGGCCACGGCGAGCCAGCGCGCCTGGGTGCACACCGCGTCGAAGTCATCGCCGTGGATGACCAGCAGGCGCCGCCCGTCGGCGGTCTCGTGCACCGCCTCGCGCTGCACCCGCACCCCGGCGATGCGGGTGGCGTCGAAGTCGCGCAGCATCTCATCGTGATTGCCCGGCACGTAGATCACCCGCGTGCCAGCGCGCGCCAGCTCGCACACCGCGCGCACCACCGCGCCGTGGCTGGGCGGCCAGTACCAGGAGCGCTTCAGGCTCCAGCCGTCGATGATGTCGCCCACCAGGTAGAGCGTGTCCAGCTGCGTGTGGCGCAGGAAATGCAGCAGCTGATCCGCCTGGCAGCCGCGCGTGCCCAGATGCGTATCCGAGATCCAGGCGCTGCGGTAGCGGTGGCGGTGTTGCCCGGGCTTGGTAGCGGGCCCGGCGCGGCGCGTGCGCGCATCGACCGCGCTCGGCGGGGCCTGAAAGGTCGGCGCGTCCAGCATCGCATTGCCTCCGTCGGCCTGACACGCGCCCCAGTGTCGCGGACCAATATGACAGCCTTAAGGCGAAGCCGGCGGATTTAGCGAAACACCCAGACATTGGCGCACACGAAGTTGATCGTGCTCGCCGTTATCGCCCCGGGGATCGCCTGTGGGCCAGACGCGGTCTGGCGGGGATGCATGGGGCGAGGGCGGCGCCGAGCTGCAGAAGCACGCTTTCGGTATTCGGCGCCGGCGCGGGGTGTTCATGCAGTGGGTTGCTTTGACACATGCCGGCAATATCGCGGCCGGATACTTTCGAGAGCGCTAAACTTATTGTGTTGGACGTGAACTCCCGCGCGCTGCACGATCTTTTCGGACTGTTGGCGTCAGCCGCTGCTCAGCAGTATGGCGATGAACCCGTTACCCAACTGGAGCATGCACTGCAGTGCGCTGCGCTGGCGCGTGAAGCCGCGGCGTCCGACACGCTGGTGATCGCAGCGCTTTTTCATGACATCGGTCACCTGCTGCAGGCGGATTTCGGCAAACCCGATTACCGCCGGCGGGATTTCCGGCATGAGCGCGCGGGCGCCGAGCACCTTTCGCTGTGCTTCGGTGAGGCGGTGACGGGACCGGTTCGGCTGCACGTCGCCGCCAAGCGGTGCCTGTGCGCGGTTGAGCCGGGTTACTGGACGGGATTGTCGGAAGGCTCCCAACACAGTCTTGCCCTGCAGGGCGGCCCTTTGGCGCCCGAACAAGCCAGGCGGTTCCAGGCGCGGCCATATGCCGGCGCGGCCATTGCGCTCAGGCGCTGGGACGACGCCGCCAAGGGCGCCGGCGCTACGGCTCCGGCGCTGGCCTCTTTTTATGAAACGGCTGCATCGATCGCCAAACAGCCGTAGGGCATCTCGAAAAATTCGAGATGCCCGGCGGTACAGGGATGTACCGCTCGCGATCAAGCACGTAAGTGCTTGATCGGCGGAGGCGAGTTCGGACACGCGCCGTACTCGCCGAATCGAAAAACTGCCAGGAAGGCAGTTGTTGTCACTCACGGTAAAGCGCTGGCCACCGGCATTTTCTTCCGGGATTAATCGCTCACCTTTTAGCTGTTGAAGGTGAGAGAAAGTGGCAGGGGGCAGAGGGGGGCGAGAGTGGTTGAGCTCAGCCTTCGCTGGCTTTTGTCCGCCGGAGCGACAGATAATGCGCGGGGAGTGAAAACCTGAAAATGAGAAGGCCCGCCACGGTAGCAGCCGTGCGGGCCGGTGGCCGGTGCAGATTCGACTCAAGACCCTACTTACCGGCGAGCAATACGTTAGCCAACAAGCCTGGCGCAGCGCAAGCCTTTTGTGCTGTCCGCTGCATCCGCGCGGCGGGTGTGGCTTCGCCCGCCACGGCACCTACGCCCGGCTGACGCCGCCCGGCACCCGTATCGCGCGCTGGTACTGCCCGCGGGGCCACTGCACGTTCTCGCTGCTGCCCGACTGTCTGGCCGCCTCGTGGGCGGGCACGCTCGCCGAACTCGAGGCGGTGGTGGTGGCCGTGGAGCGCCGCGGCCTGAGCGCGGCGGCCGACACCTTGCGCCCCGACATCGATCTGCCGGGGGCGATGCGTTGGACGCGCCGCCGGGTCAAAGCGGTCCACGCCACGCTGGAGCGGCTCAAGGGCTTGCTGCCCGAGGCGTTGGCGGGGGTCGCCCCCTTGGTGCTCGCGTTTTGCCAGGTGTTCGCCGTCGAGCAGGTGCTGGCGGCGATGCGCGCCCACGCCGCCGACTGGCTCCCTCATCTGCCGCCACCGTTCGGATTGTCGCCCCGCGGCGCCCGGGGCGGTGGCGCCTGCGCGGCGCTCCAACACTCGGTGGGGCCTGACCCGCCGCCGCCATTGCTCTAGCGTCGCCCCCTGAGCACTGGGCTCAGCCTTGTCCGATCAGGAGCGACTGCCATGAGTGACACCCCTTCGGATCTGCGCCATACAGTGGCGCTGTTTCGCTACGGCCTCATTGCCGAGTGCGTGCGCGAGGCGCCCGCCACGCCGGGGCTGTACGCCCGGCTGGAGCGCATCGCCGCCGAGGCGCACACCATCCCCGGCTCCGAGCGCACGCGCGTGGCGGTGGAGACGCTGCGCGACTGGATCAAGCGCTACCGCCAGGGCGGCTTCGAGGCGCTGCTGCCCAAGCCGCGCGCCGACCGCGGGCGCTCGCGCGCGCTGTCCGCCGAGCTCGCCGAGGCGCTGCTCGAGCTCAAGGAGGCGAATCCGCAGCTCTCGGTGCGCGCGCTCATCGCCCGCGCCCAGCACGAGGGCAGGCTGGGCGCGGGGCTCGCGCCGCCGCCCTCCACCGTGCACCGCCTGCTCGCCCGCCATGGGCTGATGCACCCCAAGCCCGATCAGCCCAGCTCCAACGACCGCCGCCGCTTCGCCTTCGAGCGCGCCGCACAGCTGTGGACCAGCGATGTCATGCACGGCCCGGCCGTGACGGTGGCGGGCCAACGCCGCCACAAAACCTACCTCATCGCCTTCCTCGACGACGCCACCCGGGTGGTCCCCTATGCGGCGTTCTGCCTGTCGGAGAACACCCGCGCCTTCCTGCCGGTGTTCAAGCAGGCGCTGCTGCGCCGCTCGCTCCCCGAGCGCCTCTACGTCGACAACGGGGCCAATTACCGCTCCCGTCAGCTGGCGCTGGTGTGCGCGCGCCTCGGCGTGGCGCTGATCCACGCGCGCCCCTACCAACCTCAGGGAAAAGGAAAAATTGAACGCTTGTTCAGGACCGTACGCGCCCAGCTGCTGACCTGCCTCAGCCCCGCCGACACCGCCAGCCTGGAGGCGCTCAACCGCCGCCTCTGGGCCTGGGTCGAGGGCGAGTACCATCACCAGCCCCACCGCGGCCTCGACGGCGACACCCCGCTCGAGCGCTGGGCGCGCAGCGCCGAGACGCTGCGCGGGCCGGGCCCGGAGCTCGAGCTCGACGAGCTGTTCCTGTTCGAAGCCCAGCGCAAGGTGCAAAAGGACCGCACCGTCAGCCTCGACGGGCGCATCTACGAGGTCGCCGCCGCGCTGGTCGGCGAGACGGTCACGCTGCGCTACGAGCCCGGCAGCGCGCCGCGCAGCGTCCAGGTCCACCACCAGGGCGCGTTCATCGCCCTCGCCAAACCGGTCGATCTCTACGCCAACTGCTTCGTCAAACGCCAGCGCCCGTCCTCGAATCTCGTGCCCGAGGCCGCCACCGCGCCACCGAGCCCTTCGCGGCTGCGCCTCGCCGCGCCTGTCGATGAGCACGAGCCCCCGCAGCCGGAGGATGAGTGATGTATCTGCACCACTTCGCCCTCACCCACTACCCCTTCGAGAGCGGCCTCGACAGCGAGGCGCTGTTCGCCGCCGCCACCCAGCACGAGGCCGCCGCGCGGCTGCATCACCTGCTGCAGCTGCGCGGCATCGGACTGCTCACCGGCGAGCCCGGCAGCGGCAAAACCTGCCTGTGCCGCAAGGTCAGCGCCGCGCTGCACACCGGCCTCTACCGCGTGTTCTACATCCCGCTGTCCACCGGCAACGTCATGGACACCTACAAGTCCATCGCCTGGGAGCTCGGCCTGCCCACCGAGCGCAACCGCGCCGGCGCCTTCCGCCTCATCCGCACCGAGGTCTCGCGCCTGTGCCTGGAGGCCAAGCAGCTGCCGGTGCTCATCATCGACGAGGCCCATCACCTGCGCAACGACGTGCTCGAGGATCTGCGTCTGCTGACCAATTATGCGATGGATTCGGACAACCGCCTGTGCCTGCTGCTGGTCGGGCTCACGGAGCTGCGCCGGCGCCTGGCCATGGCGGTGCACGAATCGCTCGCCCAGCGCATCGTCGTGCGCTACCACCTCGGCGGGCTCAGCCGCGAAGAACTGCCCGACTATCTCACCCACCGCCTGCGCCTGGCCGGCTGCGAGCTGCCCCTGTTCGAGCCCGCCGCCGTCGAGGCGCTGTTCCAGGCCACCCAGGGCCTGCCGCGCAACATCGGGCGCCTCGCGCACTACGCGCTCACCGCCGCCGCCCAACAAAAACACCACACCGTCAACGTCGAACACCTCCAGCTCGCCCTCGAGGAGCTCGGCGCATGAACACCCCACCTCGCGCACCCACCCTCACCCTGGCGCTCGACTACTCGCCCGAGCAGGCGCTCGCCGTGTGGCAACTGCTCCACGAGCTCAGCGAACTGATCTGGGCGCGCTACCAACTCCCGCTGCTCGAGCTTCTACGTGAGGACTATCTCGAGGACGGTGACCCACACGCCCAGCGCGATCTCTTCCCGCCGCCCATACCCGCCACGGGCGACCCCTTCTGAGCCGACTCCGCCGCGGCACCATTCCCCGGTGCCGCGGCACCCCGCCTCGGCGTCTCTGCCGCTTTCATCCACCTTCCAAACCGTCCCGCGAAACGAATCATTGCGGGAAATGCCGCACTCAGCACCATGGAATAACGCGATCAATGCGTTGTGGATTAGCGTGAGAGACAACAGCAGTTTTTCGAGGTACCCCGTAGTGAGTTGGGATCGTGAACGCTTGCGGCGGCATGCGTGAGGAACGACCGCGGGTCGCCAATCCTCAGGGCACCATGACGCCCTGCTTCCGCCACCACTCTTCGGCGAGCCCCAAGGCCAGCGTCATGCCGGCTCCGCCCAGCCCAGTGACCACCCAGACACGTTCGGCGGGGGAAACGATCACTTCTGTGGCAAGATCCGCGCGCGCGTACACCCCATGCCATCGGCGGGTAATCGTCAGGTCCGGCAGTTCGGTGAACGTGCGCAGCCGCTCCAAAATCAGCGCGTAGACGGCTTCATCGTCGAAGGGGTCGGGGCGATTGCCGTAGTGGTGCGAGTCTCCCAGGATCAACTCGCCGCTGTCGTGCTGCGAGACTAGGATATGGATGCCATGTTCGAGCAGGGCCGGCGTCTCGCGCTGCACGCGCTCGCGCACAGCCCGCAGACTGGAACAGGTCGCAAACGCGGGATAGTGGAGCAGGGTCAGCCCGCCGCAAAGCGCGGGACCCAGGGTGATGGACGCAGGGGAACGCGCGGCCAGCATCTGCAGCTTGCAGCGGGTCAGGCCTGTGGCAGCGAGCTGCTGCGGGAAAAGCGTCTCCAAGTCGGCGCCGCTGCAGATCAGGATGCGCCGTGCCTCGAAGGATCGGTCACCGGCTCTCAGCCGACCCGGCTCCACTTGGGTAACAGCATGGTTCCAGAAGACCTGCACGCCCATTGCCTGCAGATGCGACGCGAGCGCGGCGATTGCGCTGGGTGAGGTCACAACAGCCTCCGTGTTGCTCCACAGCGCACCCAGCAGACCAGCCTGCCGCGCGATGACGGAATGCGACGCGACCTCTTTAGGCGTGAGCAGACGGCAATCGTGCGCGGCTCCGGTCTGCTGTTCGACAAATTCCTGCAGTACCGCCCATTCGTCCTCGTGATAGGCGAGGTGCAGCGACCCCGTCGGCTGGATGCTAAAGTGCGCTTCCTGAGCCAGCGTGTGCCAGAGGCGGGCGCTGCGCAAGGCGCGATCGAAGCGCGGTCCCGGCGGCTGGCCGATGGGCCATAGCAGCCCGAAGTTGCGGATTGAAGCGCCGGCCGCAGCACTGTCGCGCTCGAACAGGGCCACCTTCATGCCGGCCCGCGCGGCGTGGTAAGCGAAGGCCAGGCCGACAATGCCGGCACCGACCACGGCGGTGTCGAAGCGTTCGACAGTCACGGCCGCTCCCCGCGCGCAAGACGCTCCTCAACCGAGGCCACGGCCGCGGGTAGGTCAGCCACTGAATCGATCACCATATGGGCGCCGGCGGCGTGGAGGCGTCGGCTGGCCTTCTCACGCAGGCGCTGCTGCTCGGTTGTGCAGAGTTCCTGCCATTCGGCGAGATCCAAGCCGACCTCATTGCCGGAGACGGCAACGCCCACCGTCCACATGCCCGCAGCCAAACCTTCTTCGATGCCGGGGGGCGTGTCATCCACCTTGACGCAGGCGGTGACGCTGTCGACGCCGAGTTGCATGGCATTCAGCAGCGCCATGCCCGGGCCCGGTCGCGCTTTGGGCACGTCGTCGGCACATACGCTCGAATCCGGCGCGTAGCCTTCTTTTGCGGCTGCAGCAAGCAGGGGCTCGAGCATGTCCCGGCTGTAACCCGTGTTGGCGCCGATGCGGATGCCGCTGGCGCGCAGCCGGGCGAGCGCCGTGTCCCAACCGGGGATGAGCTCGCACCGTCGGCTGACCAGCGCCAGTTGGCGTGGGATGAAGTTGCGATAGAGTGTGTCGGTGTCGGATTCGACGGGAGGCTGGCCATGCGCGCTTTGCCAGCGTTGCGCAATGGCGCTGTCGGCGAGGAGCGCTTCGATGTGGGCGCGCTTGCCCAACCCCATCGGGCCGCGTACCTCGTCGCGGTTGAGCGTGATTCCAGCGGCCTGGAAGGTGTCCTGAAAGGCCTGGACGGGAGCAAGGCAGCCGAAATCGACCGTGGTGCCGGCCCAGTCGACGATGACAGCCTGAATCGGGCCGCAGTAGCGTCGTGCATATCTGAATGTCATGGTGCCTCCGACAAGTGGGCGAGACGACGATTAATGGCCCGCGATCCGAACGAGTGCCGAATTCCGCCTTGTCCCTCGCCTACGGTGCACATCCGGCCCGGGCGCCCGCTCAGTGACTGGCGGGCGCGCGGCTGCGCGCCAGGGAGAGCAGACTCAGTCCGGCACCCGTCATGGCCAGCAGGAGTACCGTCAGTGCTGAGGCTTCGGATACCGAACCCCGGTCGCTGAGCGCAAAGATGCCCACAGGCAGGGTGACCCAGCCGGGGGGGTATAACATGATGGTGGCGCCCAGTTCCCCCATGGATAGTGCGAAGCTAAGACTGGCCGCTGCGATGAGCTGCGGTCTAAGCAGAGGCAAGGTCACGCGCCAAAGCACATAACCCGGGCGGGCGCCGAGGCTGGCCGCCACCAGTTCCTGATCGCTCGACAGGCGCGCCAACCCCGATGAGACCGTGCCATAAGCGAAGGCGACCACGATCACTGTATGGGCCGCCAGCACGATGTAGGCCGTGCCGTTCAACAGTACGGGCGGACGGCTGAAGGCCACCAGCAGGCCGAGCCCGACAGAAACGCTGGGGACAGCGATCGGAATCATGAACAGGCCGTCGACCACGCGCGAGACGGCTCGCTTACGGCCGCGGTTGGCTAACGCGCCCCAGGTGCCGATGACCAACGCGAGCGAACTTGCGCCCGCCGCGGTGATGACGCTGGTCTGCAGGTGGCGCGCCGTGGCACCGTGGAAGGCGGTGACATAGTGATGCAGGGTGAGGCCGGTGGGGAAAATGCCATTCCACTGACCGGCGATGCTGGACAGGAACACCATGAGCAGAGGCAGACCAAAGATCCCGATAAACAGGATCGCCAGCACCCCCCACGCCGTTACGCGCACGCTTCTAGAGTGCAGCAGCATCGCCGCCTCGTGAGCGTGCGAGAAGTAGGCGATAAAGCGCATACAAGGTTAGCGACAGAGCAATATCCACCAGCGCGATCACGCAGGCTGCGCTGTAGTCGAACTCCTGGATCGCTTTTTCATAAATGAGCATGGGAAGGGTGATGACGCCCTTGGCGCTGATGAACAGAACGATGCCGAATTCGTTGAGCGTAAGCAGCAGGCAGAGGCTGCCGCCGGCCAACAACGCCGGCACAGCCGCGGGGAGAATGATCTCCCGCACGATGCGGCCGGGGCCCGCGCCCAGGCTGCTCGCGATCTCCAGCTGCTCGCGCCGTACTGTGGCAAAACCCGCGAGCAGGGGACGCATCGCGAAAGGCGTGTAGAACGTGATCTCGGCCAGGATGACGCCCGCCGGGGAGTAGAGGAAGTCGAGCGGGGCGACTGACGTGTGCATCAGTGCCATAAGCCCGGCGTTGATTATGCCAGCGGAGCCGTAAAGAAAGGTCAACGCCAGTGCGATGAGGAAGGACGGGAAGGCGAGAAAAGCGTCGACGGTGCGTGCTAGCAGGGCGGCTCCCCGAAACGGCACAAAACTCACCACCAGTGCCAGGGCCAGCCCGAGCAGCAGGCAGCCGGCGGTGGAGCTCAGTGCGATTTCAAGGGTACGCGCTAGTGCCCGGCGGAACAGGCGAGACGTTAGCGTGCGCCGGGCCACCGCAATGGACCATGCTCCGCTGTTGCTGGTGAGAGCCTGGCTTACGATGAGCGATAGCGGATAATAGAACAATAGCCCGATTGCCGTCATTGGCGGAAGCAGGCTCCAGGGGCTGCGGCCTTTCTCGAGCGTCGCGCGAACAGCGCTGAGAGGGAGGCTTTCAATCGCCATTGGCAGAGTGCACTTCCGGGATCAGCGTGGTGTCGTCGGCGGCAAAATGCAGGGTTACCGCCCCGCCGCTCTCGGGGATAGTGCCGCAGTCGTGGCGCGGCGCATCCGCGCGGATCTCCAACCCATTGACATCGACGAAGAGTCGAAACGCTGAACCGACCCACTGGCTGCGCTTGAGCGAACCGCGGACCTTATTGTCCGTCTCCGCGCCTTCTCCCACACGAAGATCGTGGGGACGAATACACAGCGTGGCCCGGTCGCCACTGCGAACAGTGCCGCGCGGTGCCGTGGCTCGCAGGTAGTGCCCGCGAAACTTGACGACAGCGGTACCCGTGGGCTCGTCACTGCAGGCATGCGTGACCGGCAACAGATTGGCACTGCCCAGAAACTCGGCGGTGAAAAGGCAAGGCGGGCGGTGATAAATCTCGCGGGCCGGCCCTACGGAAACCAGGCGGCTTTGGTTCATGACGCCGATGCGATCGGCGAGGGTGAGGGCTTCCGATTGATCATGGGTAACATAGAGAACCGTGAGGTCCGGCAGTTCATGATGAAGGCGGATGATTTCATCGACCATGCTGGACCGCAGACTCGCATCGAGCGCAGATAAAGGCTCATCGAGCAGCAGCACGCGGGGACGTACCGCCAGGGCACGGGCGATAGCAACGCGCTGCTGCTGCCCGCCACTGAGTTCACGGGGGAAGCGGTTCGCGTATTCGGCCATGCCGACCAATTCAAGGCACTCGGCAACGCGGCCGGCAATGGCCAAGGGCTTGGCGCCCCGGGCGCGCAGGCCGAAGGCGACGTTGTCCTGCACCCGCATGTGTTCGAACAGCGCATAATGCTGGACGACCATTCCGATATGGCGTCTGTAGGGCGCCAGATCCGTGACATCTGCGCCTCCCAGGCGGATGCGGCCTGCGGTGGGTTTGACAAACCCCGCCACGGCCCGCAGAGCCGTAGTCTTGCCCGAGCCGGAAGGGCCGATGAGCGCCAGAATTTCTCCCGGCGCGACGCTTAAATCCAGCGCCTGCAGGGCGACCGTGCCCCGGTAGGTCACGGTGACGCCCTCCAACGCTATGCCGGCTCGGGCGAAGCCGGCCGCGCTTGTTTCTGCCGAAGCTGCGGACAGCGCCGTCGGCAGGCTGCCTATGTTGGAAACCAAGCCCATTCAGCTATTGGTCACCCGATGCCAGCGCGCCACATCGTCCTTGAGGTTCTTCAGGACGTCGTTCCAGTCCGGCGTCCAGATCTTGACGCTGCTCATTAGCTGATTCAGCTGCTGGTAGTTGTTGTCCGTTGGGTCGATATCGGTGCGTGCGGGTAGTCCGCCCGCAATGGAGCTGACCTGTTCCTGGGCTTTGCGCGCCAGGAGGAAGTTGATCAGCTTGCGGCCGTTGTCGGCGTTGGGCGCGTTGGAAACCAGTCCCACCGCGTAAGGCAGTGAGAAGCTGGACCTGACGCCATCGGGGCCGGCCGGCCAGAAGATACGAATGTTGGGATTCGCCTTCTGCTGGGCAAAGTTCATTTGCAGGTCGCCGTTGGCCACCCAGATCTCGCCCTTGTTGACCAGAGCGGTGAGCTTGCCTGTGGAAGAGGACGGGCCCAGATTGTTCGCCTGTAGCTTGCGCAAGTACTCGAATCCTGCCTTCCTGTTGCCGAACACATGGAAGGCCTGCAGCATGACGGCAGTGCCGTCCCCCGCCTGGCCCGGGGTCGAGTACTGGAGTTTGTTTTTGAAGCGCGGGTTGAGCAGCGCTGCGTAGCTGGCCGGCGTCTGCTTGAGTACGTGGCTGTTGTAGATAAAGCAGAGATAGTTGTTGATCATTGCGTACCAATGGCCCTGTTCGTCCTTTGAATCGGCCGGAATGGCGCCTGAAGCGGAGGGCTTGAAAGGTTGCAGCAGACCCAGCGAGGCGGCGCGTTGGATAAAGGGTGGCAGGGTCACCAGCACGTCGGCCTGAGTATTCGCGCGCTCGCGCGCGATTCGGTTGACTATGACCCCCGAACCGGCCTCGATGTACTGTACCCGGATGCCGGTTGCCCGCGTGAACGCGTCAAACTGGGTTTGATACCAGTTGGGATGGCCGTCGCGCAGGCCGTCGGCGCTGTAAATGGTGACTATGCCGGAATCGGATGCGGCGCGCGCCAAGCCCGGAGCAGCGGCGCCGGCCGCCACCGCCAGGCCGGCCCCCAGGAAACGACGGCGTGAAAGGGTAGGCTTTCCGTTTTGCTGCGTCATCGTCGGCTCCTCATTGGGTTGTCCGGGGATCTGTACGGCAGGTTATCCCGCCGAGGTGACACCGCCATGAAGCGTCGATGACGGCGGTGTGACCGGTGAACGTCGATCAAGGTTTGT
>Ga0209921_1000479_pt1 | contig 12557 bp, 11 predicted proteins | sample SalPonF2_C_D2_MG_FD_185730 | JGI IMG/M metagenome (GOLD analysis project Ga0209921, IMG submission 185730) | Salt pond soil microbial communities from South San Francisco under conditions of wetland restoration - Salt Pond MetaG SF2_C_D2_MG... ...
CCCTCTGCAACTCCCAAAAGCATTCCAGAGAATTTTCTTTATCGCCCTGCATACCTCATTAAAAAGTTATCTTTTTAGTTTACATTTGACATTTAAATGAGCTTAATGCTCTAACCAATCAGAAAAATCAAATGATGAAGTCAATCAGTTGATTTTAACCATACTACCTTTGACCGTAGTGGTGCCCGTTGAACTTATTTCAGAAGAAGCAGTGCCCTGTGCTTTCAAGCTGGTTTGTGCTTTTGCATTCAGGCTGGTTCCAGCCTCCACCTTAATGCTGCCCCCTGCTTTGATCTCGATATTCCCATTACTGTTGAGTGAAATACCGTTGCTGTCCATTTTCATTTTATTCCCATTTTCATCTTCCAGTGAAATCTGGCCTGCATCGTCATCGATATTAACTTTTTTGCCGGACGGCATTTCCACAGAAACGGCAGGTTTCTCGTCATCAATGATCCATTTAATCCCGCTTTTGGTCTGCCATCCTTTTTTGGGATTGTCGTCATCCGCTTTGATGGGGGCAGGATTATTGGAACTATTTACCGTTCCCAGTATAATCGGTTGATTGGGATCATCATGAATAAAGCCAACAATCACTTCGTCGTCAATTTCCGGCCGAATAATCACTCCGCGGTTATTACCCGCACCGGCCGTCGCCAGGCGGGCCCAAATGCCTTCTCCCTGCGCGTTGATAGCGGGCAGCCGGACTTTTATGCGCTCATCGCCATCCGGATCTCCTTCGATTTGCGTAACCAGCCCAATCTGCAATCCGCTAACGGAAGGCAACATCCCGGAAGCAGGCAGCGATGAAATTTTGTATTTTTGGCTAAACCACTCCGGTGATAAGCCAAACTGCACATCAGTCAGCCAGTCTCCATTATGGATGGCGTGTTTTGTACCACTTACGTATGCTTTTCCATTAAATCGTCCACCCAAACCTTCCAGTTTTACAATATCTCCCGGTGATATTGTTGATATGCCCTGCAACCGGACTCGACCTCGAATTTTGGCCAATTCATGTTTCATCAATTTTGAATTGGTCCACGCCTGTAGAACCTCATCGGGGAGCTTTGCACTATTTTCCAGCTTCCATTCATTGTGTTCAAAAGTGGATGACAATTCAGATGAACTGAGATTACCCGGGGAGGTCGGTGATGACGATTGGGCATCCACCTGGGAAGTCTCGGTTTTTGAATAATCCCACGTAACACCCTTCACGCCGGAAAGCTGGCTGGAAGCTTCCATCTGCACATCCAGCTCCAGCAAGTTATCCCCGTAAGTAATCGTTTCTGCCGGGTTCTTGGAAAATTCGGGTTTCCTCAGGGAAATTTTTCCATCATTCACGGTACAAAACAGACCATTTACATCAGCCCGACTCAACAAAAAATCCCAGTCGGTGGATTGATACTGCAGCAACTCATGAAATTGGTATCCCGTATCCTCAACATCCGATTCAAGATTGTCGTACCGGCCGATAATTTGCTCAAATACATCGGTTTCTGTTGCGTCATAATAATATTGACTGCGGGGAACCGTCGTCATATTCACCGCCGGATCGCTGCAACTCACAGTCAGGATACTATTCCCGTTGCTTCGTAATTTTATAGATTGTGCCGTAACAATGCCCCGAAAAATAGTCGACTCTTCCGAATGGTATCCTGCCTGAATTTCAATTTTTTTACCCGGTACAAACCAGTCGCCGTCGCTGGCCGAGAAGGTTTCTTTGGAAACATCTCCATCCAAAACCACCACTTCCGCCCGTGGAATCCTGTTTATTTCCTTCCAGACATCAATGGAGTACACCTCCAGCGCTGCCGGTAATTGATTGCCATCGATCAAAACCGTAAAGGTAACCAGGTCTGTTGAAAGTACGTCTCTTGGCATATCAGGATTCTTTTTGAATGGGTGGAAAGATTATTTTCCGTCCCGGTTCTAAATTTCTGAAATGAATAATTCCATTGGCTTTGGCCACTTCCAGGTAGTAGCGTGAATCTCCATAAATACGATGGGTCATCAGTGGCAGCGTATCCCCTTCTTTCACGTATCGCACATGGGTTAAATCCGGTGAGCTTTTATTATTTTTCCGCTTCCGCAGCTCTTCTTCCGTAAACTCCTGGAATCTTGTTTTCAGCACGCCACGCAGCGGTACTCCTTCGCGGTTAAACAGCTTGTATTCAATACTCAGGCTTTGCAATTGGCATTTAAAATTCAGGGTTCCCCAGTTAATAATAAGGTAGCGGGGTTTATGGATTTTTCCACTGTAATCAACCGCCAGCTTCTTGAAATGATCAATATCCTCTTTTATGCCACTTTCCTTGTCCGGTTCATTTCCCAGCGCACCCGTACGATCCAGTAATAGATCAAAGGACTGTGTTTGCACGTCGGTATGATTGTATTTGCTGGCCTTCCCACTGCTTCCGGGCTCCTGCATCCCCGAATACCCGAGATCTACCGACTGTGTATAGCTTTCCGGATTCACATGCACCTTAAAAGGTTCCACATCGGTCGGGGTATCGAACTTCGGGTCATCGAATCCCTTGATTATCATTTTTACCGTTTCATCCATAACTGCTGGCAGGTTATCTTAATTTTTCACGATTGAGCACTTCCAGAACTTTTTCAACACAGGCAGAAATAATGGCTTCAGTATTATCGGAGGCATCCGATTCCCCGTAAAATTCATTAACCTGCGACCTGTTTTCATCCACATTTATCTTGATATGAAGTTCTTTTATTTCTATCGGCATAAGCTTTTATTGGGGATTAATAGAAAATTTTCGGTAGTGAAGCTCCAGGGTTTCAATGGCAATGGCATTCTGTTCAGCATCGAGATCCGAAATGCTCCACTTTTTGGGCCACACAAACACCACGTTCCAATTCACCAGGGGCTCACCGTCTTCATTGAGCAACATAATATCCATAGTAACCGGCTTGACTATCATAGATTCGAAGGTATCCGTAAACCAGTTGATTAAATCTGAATCTTTTACCAAACCACGTTTAAGCACCAAATCCGAATAGGAGGATCGGACCGGTAATTTATGTTCGAACCGGTTTTCTCCGCCTTCATGTTGAGTTTCGGTATGTACTTCGGCCGACAGCCCGTGCACCGATTGAAACTGGGTGTCTATCTTCCGGTCACCGATGCCGTTAAACGAAACGGTGTAATAAAAGCTGACGGGTGGATAGTGTTCAGGCATTATCGATACTCCATGGTTAATCCTTCGTGTGCCAGCTCAAGCGTTTCTATCGCCACTTCACTACTGTCGGATTTCAAATCGGTGGATTGCACTTTGACCGGCCAGGCATTTTTCACCTTCCATACGATCATCGGCTCATGGTCTTCATTCAACAGGCTGACCGTAATGTCACGTCGCTGAATTTGATTCAGTTTTACAGTATTCCACCACTCATAAAACTCATTATCCGACTGGAAGGAACCACGTTTTAAAGTAATATTACTGTATTTCTGCAGACCCGGCATCTTGGTTTTCGTAAATTCGGGACTTGCACCTTGCCGGTATTCTATAGGTTCAATTTCCACATCCAGTCCGGAAACTTCGGTAAAACCTATCTGGGTTCCTCCCCATTCAACCTGAAAATGAAACTTGACTAATGGATAATCACTCATAACGGTATTTTTTAATTAATAATTAGCAATTTTTTACGATTGAAGCATTTTGTGGGTAAATCGCAAAATGATAAATTCTGCCGGGCGAACGGCGGCGAGCCCTATTTCTACAATCATTTTTCCATCATTGATTTGTTGCTGGGTCATCGTCTCTCCGAGACCAACTTTTACGTAAAAAGCATCATTTGCTTTGGCCCCCATAAGTGCGCCGGCCCGCCATTGTATGGTCAGGAAATTTTCGATCATTGATTTTACTTTAACCCAGGTATTTGCACTATTGGGTTCAAAAACAAAATTTTCAGTAGCTTTTTTAACCGATTCTTCCACCATAATGAAGAACCGTCGAACGGAAATGTATTTCCAATCTTTACTGTTACCATCCAGCGTCCGGGCACCCCAGACCAAAGTGCCACGCCCCGTAAACGAGCGGATGGCATTAATGGATTTTCCGGTGGTATCTACATTTAAACCGTCATTTTCGTTTTGAGTCAACTTGACGGATGGACCATAAACACGATTTAAACTCACATTGGCCGGAGCTTTCCAAACCCCGCGATTGGCATCAACTGTTGCATATACACCGGCCATGGTTGAGGAAGGCGGTAACGTCATTCTCATTTCGCCCAATAAATTCAACAATTTGCTTGAGAATTGGCTTGTGAAATATTTTGAGATATTGGAATTACGGCTGTTATTTATACCTGTTTCATTATTTATTTTACTTACAATATCATCCATTGCTGATTTGGCCTCAGCCATCAAGGAAGCAACAGAAGGAGTATTATTGCTATTATTCAACTTATTTTTTATCTGTTGCATGTTATGGTGTCCAACATTAAACGATTTTACGTCTTCCAAGTCCGTTTGGGCCGTACCGAGATTAGTATTGGTATATGAATCATCCTCGACAAGTTTTAAGGCATTTTCAGCCATTGAAACCGCTTTTTTGGCATTACTCAACGCAGATTCAAATAATTTAATCAACTCGGCTCTCGACGCTGAATCGGCTTCACTTACCGCGCTATCCACCCGGTTTTTTGCATCCTTCAGTTGCTTTTGGTATTGAAGAGCTGAACTCAACGTTTGCACATTTTTTAGTGTAAGTCCATCAAAAGCGTCGGCGGCACTGTGCGTAAATGTTACCGTTTTTGGGGTGTAAGAATAGTTTATAGAGGTTTTTAGATGTGGATAATAAGCAGCCCCATAACTCAAAAAACTGGTCCCAATGTCATTTCTGAGCTGACTCCCGTCTTTATCATCTTCCCGGACATCAAAAATACCAAACCGGTCTTTGAGCTTGTCGCATTGTGCCATCACCTCTGCATATAAGTTATACTGATCACCAGAGCCCAGTTTCTCTGCTTCCGGTATGACAATCAGGGTCACTTCATCGACTTTCCTAATCTTATCAAGCCCTGTTTTAAAATCATCGAATGGATTTCCTCCTATTGTATTTCCTTTATAGTCGCCTACTGAAACGATATAGCAGGTTCCGCCTCCATTGGCAAAAAACATTTCCAGCGCGGGATGCATTAAAAACGTCGTTTTATTCCCATCAAAATCCACCGATTGAGGTAGATAAGGTTCATTATCGTCGAGCGTTACCATAAAATCCTGCGGCTTGGCATTCCCGAAACAGGTTTCATATTCCAGCATTGACTTGATTCTGGTCGGAATTCCAGATAAAGTATTGCCATCTGCCTCTTCCGCAATATCCGTATACCCAATAAACACCGGAATTGCCGTTTCTACCTGTGCTACGGAGGGTGGCAGTTTGGAAATTTCTTCAACATAAACGCCTGGAGTCTTGTAATTCATAATAGTTTGGATTTACAATTATTAATTAAAGGGATGCTTACGATTCGATCATCTTGTGAGAAAACCGCAGAATGATAAATTCCGCCGGTCGAACCACGGCCATCCCTATTTCGACGATCATTTTACCGTCCAATACGTGCTGCTGCGTCATGGTTTCTCCCAAACCCACCTTTACATAAAAAGCTTGTTCCGCTTTGGCTCCCATCAGGGCTCCGGCCCGCCACTGATTGGTCAGGAAATTTTCGATCATCGATTTTACTTTTACCCAGGTATTGGCATCATTGGGTTCAAAAATAAAGCGTTCCGTTGCTTTTTTCGTGGACTCTTCCACCATGTTGAAAAAGCGGCGAACTGAAATATACCTCCATTCATTACTGTTGCCATCGAGTGTGCGGGCGCCCCAAACCAATATTCCTTTTCCCATAAATTTCCGGATGGCGTTGATAGATTTTCCTGTCTCGTCTACATTGAGAACATCCTGGTCGGTTTGATTCAATAATACCGATGGGGCAACTACCCGGTTTAAAGATACGTTTGCGGGAGCTTTCCACACGCCCCGTGTCCCATCAACCATGGCATAAACTCCGGCTATGGCAGCACTTGGAGGCAGAACCAATTTCTTCCTATCAATCATATCCTTGATCGCGTAATATTTATCGCGATCAGCCCCATTGTTGGCATGAAAGAGTGAGTGATTTTTTTTATCGGAATCCGCTTCAATAGCTGCTTCAGAATAGCGAAGCTTCATGTCCTTCCCGTCATTGTTTATGTCGATCTCATCTTCTTTGTATTCATGGGTAAGACTGGTATTTAAATCGGGATAATAGGCAGCTCCGTACTTCAAATTGTTAATGCCGATATGACTGCGGAAAGCAGAAGCAGCTTCACCAGAGGGATCGCTGCTGCCTTCGGAGGCCGGTTGCACATCACAGATAGTAAACCGATCTCCCAAATCGGCGCACTGTTTCATCGCATCGATGTACCGGTTATGAAAATCGGTGGCATCATCAATACTCCGGGCATCGGGATACACAATGAGCGTGGGTTCATCTTCCTTCCTCAGTTTGGTGAGCCCATTTCCCAGTTTCGATTTATCAACAGAGGGAGAATCATTATTATACTGGTCAACCGCTATGATATAGCAAGGACCTCCCCCATTCGCAAAATACATCTGCAACATATAATACATTTTGTACACCGGGGTAGATTGAATTTCCGAAGAGGTAGTAATATTTCCGTCTCCATCGATATTAAATGTAGGTAATTCGTTTAGCGGACCGCCGAAAATACTTCTGTAATCAACCATGGATTTGATTTTGGTCGGCTCGGACGGCCCTTTCTGTGTATATCCGATGAATGCTGGAATAGCCGTTGCAACCTGTGCTACTGAGGGTGGAAATGATGGGATTTCCTCGATATATACTCCTGGTGTTTGATAAGGTGCCATATTAATGTTCCTCCTTTAGTTTAAAAATTATGTGATATTCTTGTCCTTTTTTTTGGTCTGATACCGTATTTTGTGAAGCATCCCAGTATAGATCGACGACCCCCTGAATATTTTGAGGACCTCCGACATTACTGCTTAAATATACATTTCGCGTTGGCGGCGGATCGGTATCCGCTTTTAATGAAAAGGCTCCCGGTGTACTGATATAGTCATTCCCCTCGGATGGGGAATTAATGGTGGTTACAATGTAGTCCATGCCGGGATTTGCTATCACCGGGTACGTTCGCTTCAGAGATGAGTTGAATTTATGATCCAATTCAAATTGAGATGGAATAGTGATATCCGATTCAACTATAGTATGAAAAGTCAGGGGATAGATTTTATAGGTATCAGATGCCGTGGTAAATTGGTCAAGACCTGTCCCGGCAGATACAAGAGAGGCCGGGCTACTGCTAATAATGGAACCATCCGCTTTAAGGTTATCAAAATAGAGTCCGGGTTCATAGACTTTTGGATCCGAATCGTCCTTTTTCACCAATCCATAGCGTTTAAAAAGAGTGGGATCCGCTATGGTTAAACCAAAACTCAGTCTCACCTTCGAATTAATAGGAACCAATGGGGTTTCGGAAAAATACAGATCGAACCCTGCAACCCGATTGCGAAAGACCAGTTTATAATCAGCCAGCATCTTATGACATGTATCAATCGGAAAAAAACGAATCCCATCAACCGGTGGCCCATCCTTACTGCCAACCGTAAGCGATATATGCATAAAATGATTGTATTTTATCAAAAACCCCATAAAGTTACTATCCCATTAGATCCGAATCGAGTTGAATAGTTTCAATTTCCGGAGCGTCCATATCTTCGTCAGACTGAAGCTTCAGAAGACGAACTTTATAGACAAGTGCCGGGTGCAGTATACCGCCGGAAATACTCCAGATATGATTCAGTTGTTCAAATGATAGTTTTTGTAAATCCAGAATCAGCTTTTTGATATTAGCCGGAAAAGGATTGGCAGCGCGGGCCGTGTCATTCGAAAACCACCGGTGAGCCTGGAAAAATTCTGCCGTATTTGACATATTTTTCAAACTTCTGCTATAGTGATCAAAGTCAAAAGCCATTATGACATTCAAATTCAGGTAAATGGCAGGTTCTTTGTATTTGAGAGTATTTTTCTGGTGAACATAGTTAGGAGCGTTTTTTAAAGTGATTTCTTCCTCCACCTTTAACAGAGAGAGTATGAGCCCCTGGCCTTTATTTTTTTGCATTTTCTGCAGATTGTCCACACTGATCTCGGATTCATTAAGATCTATAGAAAATGCAAGTTCCTCTTTTATATAATCCAGCGCTTTATAAATCATATCCTACCCTAATCCCACGATAAATTTATGGGTTCTCCCTGATTAACGACTGGAACGTAAGCCGAAATCATTTTGCGCAACTCTATTGCTCCGAAATATCAGAATTATCCCTCTAAGAAACCGGTTACCCTATTAGTTAGTTATGGATGATCAGCTCTCAATCGCCTCCGATAAATTATTATATTTCAAATATATTCACCTCATTGATTGTTTTCTGATCTCTTTTTGTAAAATATTACAAAATTATTTTAAAAAATGTAATAAATTATTTAAAAATTTATCCAGATATTTATTTAACCTATTAATTTTTATACATTTATAGATTGTAAATAATTTGCAGTGAAACATACATTTCCAGTTTTGCGAATGGCGGCGGGGAATTTTACTATCGTTTGTAGATTTCATCGCACAAGGCAAAACTGTTTAAGTGATTCTTTTTGCCCGGATTTTTTTAAAAATTATAAGAGGGTTGCTATATCTATTCCATCATCTAATTCTTTCATTTTTTATTATTTGCTCACTCCTTAATTCAATTAGTTCAAAAATAGTGGTGCTGAATAATTTTTTTTTATTTTAGTTTAAATAATTACGTTTCGTTGAAAACAAATAATCGTAATGCACTTTACCTTCGGCCGCGTTTTTCGTTACACCTTTTTGCTGGTTTTATTAGCTTCTTCTCACGCTTACTCATCGATTCATACATCCTATAATTCCATTGCGTCTGGTACAGCCGTCGACAGTGTTCATATTCCCATGCACAGGGTTTATACCACCCAGCGTTTGACAACTCCGCCCCCGGTGATCGACGGGAAGTTAAATGATCCGGCCTGGAAAACGGGCCATTGGTCAACACACTTCACCCAATTCACGCCGACCGAACACGGAAAACCCTCGAAACGGACCGAATTAAAAATTCTCTATGACGATCAGGATATTTATGTGGCGATACGCGCATTTGACGATCCCGGTAAAATTCAGCGCATTGCCGGAACCCGTGATGAAATTATTGGCGATATAGTTGGGGTGAATTTCGACAGTTATAATGATGATGAAACCGGTTACGAATTCGACCTGACTGCCTACGGACAGAAAATCGATCTCGTTCTGACCAATCCCGGAAAATGGGACGTTAACTGGAACGCTGTATGGAAAGGGAAAGTGGGAATAAATGATTCTTCCTGGGTGGCGGAGATGAAGATTCCCTTCAGCCAGCTTCATTACAGCAGCGATTCGGTACAGACCTGGGGATTGCATGTATGGCGGTGGATCAACCGGCTTAAAGAAGAAGACGATTGGGAAGTGCAGACAAAAACAGGTCCCGGCATGATCTACAATTTTGGCGTGTTGAAAGGGATTAAGGATTTAAAAAAGATGCATCGAATTGAAATCATGCCGTATGCGCTTGGAAAACTGAAAACATTCAAGGCGAATCCCTCCGATCCCTTTACCGATAAAGGGAGATCATGGGATGGTAATATGGGGCTGAATGCCAAGATAGGCGTAACCAGTAATCTTACACTTAACATGGCCATTAATCCTGATTTCGGTCAGGTTGAAGCCGACCCTTCGGTAATGAATCTGACGAATTTCGAGACATTTTACCAAGAAAAACGCCCCTTTTTTATTGAAGGAAAAAACATCTTCGACTATAGTATTGATAATAACAGCCTGTTTTATTCCCGGAGAATCGGTCACGCTCCCTCCAATACCATTACACCTACGGATAGCCTTTATGTTAAGGAACCGGAACAAACGACCATTCTGAGCGCCATTAAACTCAGCGGAAAAACCTCAAAAAATCTGTCTGTTGGCGTCCTTCAAAGCCTTACAGCCCGGGAAAATGCAAAATTAAGTGGCCCGAATAGGTCCATTTACAAAAAGCCCGTGGAACCCCTGACCAATTACATGGTAGCCCGAATTCAAAAAAACTATCATGATGGAAATACCATCATCGGCGGTATTTTAACTTCAACCAACCGTTTTATTCGAAGCAGTAATCTGGATTTTCTGAGTCACGATGCCTACACGAGCGGGTTCCATGTGCTTCATCAGTGGGATAATAAACGATTTTATATTGACACCAAGCTGATCGGCAGTAATATAAAAGGAGATCCGCGTGCCATTACGATGTTGCAGGAATCCTCGGCTCGCTACTACCAGCGCCCGGGCGCTGCATATCTTAATTTTGATACTACAAAAACTTCGTTAAGCGGATATGGAGGTAAATTTGAAATAGGCAAGGGAACGGGGCTCTGGCATTATTCCACGGGGTTGAGCTGGTACTCTCCGGGGCTCGAGCTGAACGATCTGGGATATATGAAGAGGGCCGACCTACTCAACCAGCATAATAAAGTCTCTTATTTCGTCACCAAACCCGAATCCATCTTCCGGACTTTGACAACCGGCCTGGAGGAATTCAACCACTGGAATTTTGGCGGGCAATATCTGGGCTCCGGAGTTAATTTTACTTTTTCTCCCGGTTTCCTCAATAAATGGGGTCTTAATACCAACTGGGATTTTAACTCTCAGATGCTGGATACACGCATCCTAAGAGGTGGTTATGCATTGAAAATGCCTTCCAATTTTAATTTTTACGGCCAGTTGACAACCAATGATTCACGAGACGTATCTGTGCAATTTAAGTATAATATTATGCATGCTTCCCATCATTCGGCTGACCGTTACCAGTTTGGACCTGGAATAACAGCACGGATTATTGATAATTTCCGGCTCGGCGTAACAGCCAGATATACGGGTAACCATAACCGGCTACAATATGTGACAACCGTTAACCGAAATGCTGGCAACCGCTATATCCTCGGCACTATCAAACAACAGACACTTGATCTGACACTGCGGTTTGACTACATTATCACTCCGAATATTACCATTCAGTACTATGGAAGCCCATTTGTATCGAGGGGAAAATACGCTGATTTCAAATACATAAGTCAGCCCAGGGCCCACAGTTATAATGACCGTTTTGTGATGTACAACAAACCCGTATTCTCAAATAATCGCTATTATTTTGATGAAAACGGGGATCATAAACCTGATTATTCGATTGCGAATCCTGATTTCAATTTTCGCCAGTTTCGTTCTAATCTGGTCCTCAGGTGGCGTTACCGGCCGGGATCCGATATCTATCTGGTTTGGTCGAGGCAACAGACTGCATTCTTGAATAACTATAATGCCGATCTTGGCCATTCAATGCGTCGCCTCTTTAGCATTGTGCCACATAATGTCTTCCTGCTTAAGATTAATTACTGGTTCTCGCTGTGAAGATATTTTCGCTTTGTTACACGCAGCTGCATAGAAGAGTAGGAAATAAATCATTCGTCGTCGGCAAACCTTTTTTTAGCAAGATATCAGATTTCACTAATTACTTCTTCAATAGGTGTATTCCCTTCATTAAATTCCATTGTTTTGCCAATAGTACGATCATGATTTAAAACCTCAAGAACCGTATTGGCAACATCTTCTCGGGCTACGCCTTCTTGAGAAGCGGGATCAGTGATCGTAATTTTTCCGGTTCCTTGCTTATTGAATAAGCGGCCCGGCCGCAAAATGGTGTAGTCAAGGCCGCTTGATTTCAAGAAATGATCAGCATAGTGCTTGGCAACATAATAGGGCTTGATGCCACTTTTATCCCATCGCTCCCGGTTGTCGGCATGCAATGCGCTTATTACCACAAAACGCTTAACGCCGGCTGTTTGGGCTGCTTCCATCGATTTTACCGCTCCATCCAAATCAATGGTAAGCGTTTTGTCATAACCTGTTTTGCCACCTGACCCAGCTGTAAATACTACGGCATCCATGCCTTCCATAGCATTCACAAGGAATTCGATATCTTCTTCAAGATCCACAATCTTATAATCCACATCATGCTCTTCAAAAAACTCTTTCTGTTTCTCTTTTCTGAACAGAGCCACAGGGGTAAAATCAGCCGAAGCCGCCATCTTCGTTGCGATAATTTTTCCAACTTGTCCATTTGCTCCAATGATGAGTACGTTTTTCATGTCAGCGTTACTTTTTATAATTCAAAATTAAATTTTATATCCTCTGTCATATAGTGGGATTCAGTGCTGAAGGTATTATTTCAGTTATGTTCTACCCGGACAGGCTGTCCGGGCTACGTTTAACTCGCATTAATATTAATAACTTACTCCCGTCATTTCTTCGGATATCTCCCAAAGTTTCCGGGCGATATCTGCGTCTTTAGAGAGTTCATTCGAATCGACCTTTACCGGATACCCTCGCATTTCCATAAATCCATTCGGACCGAAGTAATCCCCTG
>Ga0209921_1000480_pt1 | contig 12531 bp, 18 predicted proteins | sample SalPonF2_C_D2_MG_FD_185730 | JGI IMG/M metagenome (GOLD analysis project Ga0209921, IMG submission 185730) | Salt pond soil microbial communities from South San Francisco under conditions of wetland restoration - Salt Pond MetaG SF2_C_D2_MG... ...
CCAGGCCTCCAGCGCCGTGATGACCTGGGCCAGGATCGGGCCGGCCTCCTCGCGCATGGCGGTGCCCTCGCGGATGCCGCGGACGTTGCGCACCGCGACGGCCACCAGCCAGCGCTGGTGCACGACCTGCGGCGATCCGAAGTAGCCGCGGTCGTGCTGCCCGGTCGGTACGTCGTCGCCCTGGTAGATCACGTGCACCGCCGGGGTCACCTGCTGGCGCTCCTGGACGCCGGCCAGGTCGGCCGCGCCGAGCACCTTCTTGAGCGAGCCGACAGTGTCGCCGATGTGGGCGATCAGCGCCGCCTCCACCGCGAGGTAATCACTTACCGTCGCCATAGTCCCAGCCCTGGTAGTCGCTGATCCGGCTGCCGCCGAAGACCTTGTTCGGGGCCGACTTCTGCGGCGCGCTGGCGGCCGAGGGCTGCTGTGCCGTCGGCAGGCCCAGGGCCACGGTGCCGGCGCTGACCGCCTTGAGGAACGCCACCGCATCCTTGTAGCGCTGGGCCACCGCCTCGGGCGCCTGGATGTCGTAGAGCCGGTAGCGGGCGATGTCGGCGCAGATCCGCACCAGCGTGTTCGGCGTGGACGGCAGCGGCAGCTCGTAGCGGGCCGCGATGTAGCCGTCCATCTCGTCGGTGGCATCCTGCAGGGCCTGGTCGACCACGGTCGCGTCGATGGTCCCGCTGCTGCTGCGGTCGGTGAGCTGGATCAGCTCGTCCGAGCCGAAGCGGTCGACCAGGTCCTGCTGGGTGGCGTAGGTCGTCACGATCAGGATCCGGTGCCGTCGCCCTCGGCGCCGCCGGTCTCGTCCTTCTTCCCGGAGCCGCCACCGCCGGACTTGCCGGTGACGACGCGCTCCAGCGTGGCGATGCCGGCCGCCACCAGGTGCTCGACCTGGCGGTACTCCGCCTCGATCGCCTCGCCGACCTCGTATACCACGCCGTCGTGCTTGACCGGCGTCGAGACGGGCTTGACCTCGACGGCGTCTGTCTTCTTCGGTTTGCTCTGCTTCGCTGCTGCCACTGTTCTCTCCCGCTTCGCCCTCCGGCCAACGCCGGCCGGCCGGAGGGCGCTTTAGGTTGGCTGCCTGGGAGCCGTGGCCGGCACCGGCTCCCAGGCTGTCGCCACGGTGAATCCCTTACGCCGGTGTCTGGATCAGGAACCCGGAGTCGATGCTGGTCACCACCGGCACCCGCTCGTAGGTCATGGGATAGATCCAGGACTTGGCGTTGCGGTCCCGGTAGGGTTCTTCCGCGTACGGGTTGCCGCGCATCTTGTAGGTGTAACCGAAGCTCGGCTGCTGGCGCGTGCTGGGGCCGTCCGGGGCGTAGAACAGGACCGCGTTGTTGCCCCACACGTCGGTCATGGTGCCGGCGTCGGGGTCGTAGGTGACGGCCTTGCCGACCACCACCTCATCCAGGTCCCACAGGTGGGCCAGGAGGTCGGCGGTGATCGAGTCGCGGCCGGTGTACTTGAAGCGGTCGACGATGTTGGGGTTCGTCCGGGCCGCCTTGTACGCCTGGGCCGAGAGCAGCAGCCGGTTCGGGTAGATCCCGATCTGCTGGCGCACCGCCTCGCGGTAGTCGTCCATGTCGGTGGTCGGGTTCGAGCTGGCGTCCGACCACTTCGAGGTCCCCGACAGGGCGACCTTGTTGTTGGCGCCGTAGCGGCTCGCATCGAGCGCAATCCCCGCCTGCTCGACCTCCAGGCCCTTGCGGACGATCTCCATCGTCACCCGCATATACGCCTGCGCCAGGTTGATGCCCGGCACGCGCTCGGCGTCCTGCAGGATCTCGAACGGCACCTTGGCCTCGACCGAGTCCTCGACCACGGCGTACTTGTCACCCGAGTACCCGATCTCGAGGCGCTTGGTCGCCCCGCCCGGAGCGCGGCGGATGTTGTACTGCTCGAATGCCTCTTTTCCGAAGGCGATGATCTGGCCGCCGCGGGTATCGACCGGCACCTCGGGGAACATCCTCGAGCCGACCAGGTCCGGATAGACGTAGCCCTGGACGACCTCGGACAGGATCGGGTCGATGACCCGGGCTTCGCCGGGGCTCAGGGCGCCGATCGCGGCCATGCCTCCGACGCCGGCCAGCGGGTTCGCGGCCAGGAAGTGATGCACGGTGGCCGCGAACGACGGCTCAATCGCGGCGACCAAGCCTGCCACGACGATCAGCGCGGCGACGACGTAGTACTGGATACGGTTTTTCATGACTCTCACTTGTCTCCTGTGCCCCTGACGCCGCCTTACCGGCGGGTGATGACCTCGATGATGTCCCCGGCTCCGGACGCCGCCTCGAGCGCATCCGCGAAGATGTACTCCGGCGGGACCGAGCCCTGCAGGATGGCGCCGTTGGCCGCGGTGCTGGTGACCGCCGTGCCGCCGGCCGCGACCTCCAGCTGGCTCGCCGGGACGGCGCGCCCCTGGGCGTCGACGGTCAGCGCATCGCCGACATTGATCGCGGCGCCGGCCTCGACCAGGACGGTGTCGTCCACCCCGATCGGGAAGTCGGTGCCGTCGATGGCGTCATAGAGCGCCACGCCCAGGACCTTCTGGCCCGCGGTGCTGGCCTGTGCGCCGTCGAAGCCGACGGCCCGGAACTTGCTGACGGCGCCTGACGCGGTGAGCGTCAGCGCCAGATTGACGAGTGCCTGGCGTCCCATTTACGCAGCCTCCCCGTTCTGGATGGCCGTGACGGCCGTGACGAAGTCCACCTTGTGGGCCTCGGCGTAGCGCAGCGCCTGCGCGCGCAGCCGCTCCTTCTCCGGATCGGCCCGGAAGCCCTGCGGCCGGTCGGCCCGCTGCGTCGGCGCATCGGGATCGCTCCGGTCGGCCCCGCGCTCGCCGTACTCGACGGCCTTGGGCAGATGCTCTAGGAAGCCGTGCAGCCAGCTGGCGGCCGGCTTGGACGTCTTGTCGTCGCCCTCGCCGAACTCCACCACGGCCTCGCGGTCGATGCCGGCCATGAACTCGATCAGGCCGGCCTTGTCGCGGGGGAGCACGCGGCCGGCCTGGACCAGGCCTTCCACGAACTCGGTGACCTCGGCCCGCTGCGCCTTGCGCTCCTGCTCCTGGATGCGCTGCTCGCGCTCGGCGAAAGCGGCCTCCTCGGCCTTGATCTTCCTCTCGCGCTCGGCGATCTCCGCCTCGCGCTGCTTCAGCTCTTCAAGTTCCACGTCGAACTCCTTGGTGCGGGTGGCGGACTCGCCAAAGTTGGCCACCTTCTGGAGCGAGGCGGCGGGCGAGATCTTGAACTCCTGCATCAGGCGGACCAGCTTGCGCGCGGCCGCCTGCTTCACGTCGGCGGGCAGATCCGCGCCGCCGCGGGCGCCGACCAGGGCGCCCTGGGCCGCGAACAGCGCGTGCCGGTTGACCGCGCCGCCGGGCTCCTTCACCGGCAGGTGACACTTGCTCCTCACCTTGTCCTGGCCGGCCTCGTTCTCATCGACCAGGCAGGCCTCGCAGTACGCGGCGGCGCTGGCGTAGTCGGAGGCGGAGATCTGGCTCCAGTCCTTGGTGGAAAGCTCGGCAAAGGCCTGGGCGTCGGTCTCGGAGATCTGCTCGAACAGCCAGGCCTTGAAGCGGGCGAACAGCGCCTGCTCCTGGTCCTCGCCGAACTCCAGCTCGACCACGCCCTCGGCGCTCTCGTCGAACTCGGCCTGCTTGAGGCCCTTGAGCGCCGGCGGCTGGGCGCCGAGGAAGCCGACGTGGCGCACGTAGTAGGCGCCGGGCTTCGGGTTGGTCGGGCTGTCGGGGGTGTAAAAGCTGGCGGAAACCTTCTTGAACCGGCCCTTGCGGACCATTTCGGCGAAGGATTCGTCGAGCTGGTGGGGATGCGCCTGCAGGCCGTCCTCGGAGTAGGACAGCGCGGCGACCCAGCCGTAGGCCGGCGCGTCGTGCTGCGGGTGGCCGACCACGATCGGCGCCTCGTGCACGGCCGGATCGTAGGCATCGGCCGCGGCCTGCAGGTCGGCGTCGCTGAACTCGATGGTCGCGCCGGACATGGCGGTGTGCCGTCCGGAACGGAAGATGTGGATCGGTTTCACTGGCCGCTCCTCCTGAATGTGAGGGCCAGCGTGCCGGATCGGATGGGGCGGAATAATGCTGACGGGCGTCAGCAGGGAGGTTCAGGGGGTCGCGCGAAGCGGCGACGGGGGCAGAGTACTCCGGGTCGGTCGGCCAGGGCAAGCGAAACCGGCCCGATGGGCCGGCCCCCGAATCGCCGGAAGTGCATTTAAATTTCCCTGAAAACGTTTAACGGTTTCGACCCGGGGCGTGGGTAGCGGGTCGGGGTGCTCGAGCGCTCAGAGGGGCGCTGAGGCGGTCGGCGCCGGCGGGTTACTTAGCCGGGTGCTTGAGCCTCCAGCTGAAGTTACGGATGGCGCGGGATGCAAACCTGGCGCTGATGCCCATCTTGCGGGCGACCGCCTCCATCTCCTCGGCGCTGACTCCGCCGGATTTATTGATTTCGCGTAAACGGGCCGCCATGCGGGACACATCGTCCTTCTCCATCATCGTCTCCTGTCCGTCCTGTCGGAACATCTTAAACGTGCTCTGGCGCTACTGCGCGACCAGGCCGACGTCCTGCCGAGAGAGGCGCCCGCCCGGCTCGACGATGCAGCGGGCTACGCGATGCACATGGCCGCCGCCAGCCGTCGGGAGGGTAACGCCGATGCGCACGGCCGCGTTGCCGCTGGAGCGGCTCGCATCGTAGGCGGTCTGCGTTGCGTGCAGCGCGATGCCCTGGTACTTGCGCCGCAGCGCTTTCGCACAGATCAGGACCGCGCGTCTGCGTGCCACCGGCTTCGGCGGACCGCCGGCGTGACCGGAGCCCAGATCGGACTCGCTGAAATAGACGTTGTAGCCCGAGCCGCCGGCGCGGTCGCAGGTGATCATGTAGGGCTGTCCCTTGTGCCCCGCCATCTGCGACGACGGCGGCACGTAGAAACCGCCGGACACGCTGGCGCAGTCCGGGGTCTTCACGGCCAGTTGCGCGGCACGCTTGAGCTTGGCGGCCGCGCCCTTCGGCGCGTGGCTTCCAGTGAACAGCATGCCATAGTCGATCTTGCCCGCGGCGAGCGCGGCCCCCGAGAGAAACAGAAGCGCCGCGGCGGCGGCCACGGCGACCCGGTGCGTATGCTTTTTCATTGCGTTGTCCGGTCCGGTCTATTGCGACCCCTTAAACGTAGCATAGATTGGCCCTGAATAGGCCCAATCAATGCCCCTTGCGCAGATGCTCCTGGAGGATGGCGAGCACCTCGCGTTTGTCGCCGGCAGACAAACCGAGGAACGGCCGCGCCGGGATGTCGCCCCAGGGGATCGGCGAGCCGCGGCGCGTCGAGCCGTACTGGCCCTTGTGCGCGCCGAACTGCTGGGTGCCGGCATAGATCATGGGGCTGCCGAGCTCCAGCGTGGTCCCGCCGACGACCTGATAGTTCAGGGTGCCGCGCAGGTAGCCGTCCAGGACCAGGATCTTGTCCTTGTTCTTCTTCTTGCGCGCGACGGTGGCGGGCGAGAGCGGCGCCCAGGGATGGCCGTCGGGCGCGGTCTGGGTGTCAAAGCGGTGGCGGGTGCTGCGCAGCAGCGCCTCGCCGGCGTCGCGCAGCGCCGGCCTGGGGTCGGTCACGGTGTCGAGCAGCTGCTGCAGGCGCTCGAGCACCTGGGCGTCGTCGACGGTGATCGTCACGCCGGCCATCAGTCGCCTCCGAAGAGCAGCTTGCCCTGGCGGGCATTGTCCCAGCGGGCGCGGTCGCCGGTCACGCGCCAGCGGGTGAGCACGCCGTTGCCGCTCTCGGCGATCACGTACCAGGTGGTGTCGCCGTCGCTGTAGGACTTCAGCACCCGGACCCGGGTGCGGTAGTGCGGGCCCTTGCGCACGATGCTCGCCCAGACCTCCTGGGGCGCATCCAGCGTGTCGGTCAGCCAGGGCAGGCGCGCGCCGTCGCGCGCCAGGGTCTGTTTCGGCAGGGTCTGGGCGTCCAGCAGGACCGGCACGCCGGCCGGCTGGTAGAGCTTGAGCTCGCCGCCGAGTGCCTGGTTCGCGGCGTCCGCGATCGCCGCCGGCGTATTCACCGGGCCGCTTTCGGTCGCGGGCGCGTTCGCCGGCACCAGGTTGTCCGGGCGCCCGGCGCCGCGCCAGGTCATGCCGGCCAGGTCAGTCCAGGCGCTCGGCGGAAGCTGGCCCTCGGCCGCCGCGGCGCTGGTGGCCACCTTCGCCCAGGTGGTCGCGCCGGGCGCGTAGGCGAAGCCGGGATCGACGCCCTCGGGCACGCGCACCGTGCGCGGCGCCGGCCCGTTCCTGCCGACGGTCACCTTCCGGTAGCGCACGCGCGGCGCGCGGTCCGGACCGGATTTTCCCATGTGCTGCAGGTCGCGCCCGGCCAGGGAATTGACCACGCACTGGCAGCCCCAGCCGTCGGGCGGGTAGTGCACCTGCCACCAGGGATCGTCGGCGTGCAGCACCAGGCCGTCCCAGGCGACGTGCTGCGGGCGCGGATCCTGCACCGGCGTATGGACGAACTGCCAGTAGGGGCGGTCCTGCTTGACCTGCTGCAGCTGGGCATAGCGTCCGGCGGCGTAGCTGGTGCGCATGTTGGTGTCGTAGATCACGCGCGAGCGCCAGCCGCGCCCGCCCCGGTAGCTCCAGCCGTGCCGGGCGACGATCCGGTCGAAGTCCTGGCGGAACTCGGCCAGCGTGGTGCCCTGGCTGATCGCCTGGTCGACGGCCTGGCGGAAGTCGGCCAGCAGCTCGTCGCGGTTGGCGCCGGCGACCACGAAGGCGTGGTCGTGGCCCTGCTGCCAGAGGTCGGTCCAGCTCTCGGTGGGCAGGTTGAGCTTGTTGCGGAAGAACGCGACCTGCTCGCCGAAGGGGCGCTGGCGATGCTCAGCCGCCACCGGCCTGCTCCATGATGTCGGAGCGGCCGGCGAGCTCGGCCGCCGTCAGGGCCTCCCGCATGGCCTGGCCGTACTGGTCGAGCGTCATGTGCGGGTACAGGTGGATCAGGCCGGACTGCACGTCCTCGAGCGAGCTCGAGCTGTCGACCAGGTGGCGGATCTGCTCGATCCACTGCTCGACCATCGGGTCCAGCTCGTTGCCGAGCCGGTCCGCCTGGTCCCCGGGCGTATCGCTGCGGCCCGGCTCGGCGAAGGCCGGCTGCGGCGCGCCCTGCTGGCCCTGCGCCGGCATGCCGGTGTCCTCCCACTCGCCGCCGTAGGTCGATTTGACGTCCTCGAGGGTGCGGCGATAGCCGACCGCGCCGAGCTTCTGGTCCAGGTCGGCGGAGGCCTGCAGGTCGCGCCAGGACTTCTTCAGCGAGCGCGTGATGCGCGGGATCGCCGCGCCCGGGTAGTTCCACTCGGTGAGCCAGCGGGCGACCTGGGCGTTGAAGCTGTCGCACAGGATCTCGATGTCGGCCTCGACCAGGTCCTGGCGCACCTCCATGTGCACCTGGGCCTGCGAGCGCGAGCTGCCGCTGTCCGAGGTCATGGTCTGGCCCATGATGCCCTTGCTGATGGCCTTGTCCATGACGTCGTGCATCGCGGCGTAGTCCGCGGTGCCGCTGCGGGCCGCCTCGATCAGGTCGATCGGCATGCCCTCCGGGGTGATCACGCCGGAGTCGGTCTGGATCGCCTGCACCGCCTCCAGCAGCTTGGCCTGGTCCTCCTGCGTCGACTGCCGCGGGTACTTGCCGTGCGCGGTCGGCTGGCCGAACTTCTCCAGGAAGATGAGCCAGAAGCGGATGTCATGGCGCTTGAAGAACACCGGCCACCAGGTGTAGTAGCCCAGGCCCAGGCCGTAGGGCTCGTCGTCGTTGTCGGCACCGGCGCTGAAGATCCAGAACTTGCGGTCCGGCAGCAGCTCGCCCATCAGGTCGGAGTAGGTCAGCATGCGCAGGCGCAGGGCGCCGTCGAAGCGGAAGCGCCGGGACTTGCGGACCTTGATGTCCTCGAGCACGATCTCGCGGCCGTCGCGGCCCCACAGGCACTCGCCGACGCTGTAGCCGTAGAAGAGGCCGTAGAGGATCTTGTCGGTGATGCGGTCGAAGCTGATCGCCTCGAGCTGGGCGCGCATCGAGTCGGCTGCCTGCTTGTCGATCGGGCGCTCGCCGCCGGGCCGGACATCCAGCGGCGCGCCGACGATCGCCAGGCGGCGCTGCTCGAACGCGGACTTGACCTGCGTGTCGCGCAGCAGGTCCTCGTAGGCCCGCAGGTCGTTGCCGCCGCGGGTGGTGAGCACGTTGTCCTGCGGCAGCAGGAGCAGCTGCGGCCAGACGTAGCCGCGGGTGATGTCGCGCCCGTCGAGGGTGGTCGCGATCTCGTGGAAGTCGGGGGCCTTCGCGCGCGGGTGCTGCGTGACGTTCTCGTCGCTGCTCGTCGCCATCAGAATCCTCCCAGGTCAGGACCGCCGCCGACGGCGCCGAAGCCGACCTCGCGCATGCGCCGCGGGGCGATCGGCACGCCCAGGTCGGCGCCGTAGGAGCGGCGCGGGCCGGTGGAGCGGTACTCGATCGGCGCGGCGTCCTGGCGGGAGGCGAAATCCGCCAGTGCTAAGGCGATGCCCGCGTCGCCGTGGCGCTGCTTGCCATCGGTGCCGGTGGTGCGGGCGTTGTCCGGGACCTTCGCCACGCCCTTGTCCATGCGGATCGAGCGCAGATCGCGCAGCACGTCGGCGTCCCGCGGGATCTCGATGGTGGCGTCCTCGAAGCTGGCCTTGAACGCCGGCATGTGCTCGCGATACCACTCGGTGCTCAGCATCACGATGGCGATCCGGCCCTGGCCGTAGCGCTGCCAGGCGTACTCGGCGAGCGCCTGGCCGTTGCCGCGCCCGTCGTGGGCGCCGTAGCGAAAGCGCGGCAGCCGGTCGACGATGTGAAAGAGGATCTGCTCCTGCTGGCGGAATGGCACGTTGCGCATCTCGAGCAGGAACGGCGCGCGGCGCACCAGGTCGCGGCCCTCCTGCAGCGGGGCGAACACGGACAGATCGCCGGTGCGGCCGAAGTCCCAGCCGTAGCTGCAATCGAGACCGGGGTCGAGGCCCTCCAGCAGCGGATCCGCGTGGTCCTCGAGCCATGCCTGGACCGCGGAGGTGCGCTCGGCGTCGCCCAGGGATGCGAAATGGTCGTCGAACTCCAGGCGCAGGATCGGGATCCCGGCCGTCATCCGCGACTCGATCAGTACGCCGGAGAGGAACGTGCCGGATCCGGACTGCGGCACCGCGTCCAGCTCCTCGCCGGCGTCGTCGCCGTAGAGCGCGTAGGCCTTGCGGACCCATTCGCGCTCGGCCTCGGCCGTCCAGCGCTCGCCGCCGAGCTCGCAGATACGCCGGTACATGCCGTCGCGCACCGCCTGCTCGAACGGGTAGCGATGCACCGTGCCGGCCCGGCGCCCGGAGCGGATCTCCTGGATCAGCTCGTTGAACGGGTTGTCCTCGCCGTTGTGGGTGCTGATCACGCGCACCCGGCCGCCGCGCAGCACGGTCGCCATGACGGCCTTCAACACGCCCGATAAATCGGGATGAAACGCCGCTTCATCGAGGACGAACACGCCCTGCTTGCCGCGCGCCCGGCTGGGCGCGCTGGACAGGGCCACGATGCGGTTGCCCGACGGGAAGGCGATCTTGTAGGTCTGGATGCCCTTGTCCGGGTCGTCGCGGGGCAGCAGCACGCCGAGCTCCTCTTCCCAGGCGCCGGTCTCGATGGTGCCGGCGGCCTTGTCGAAGGCGCGCGCCCACTTGGCGCAGGTCTCGATGTACTCGATGGCGTCGTCCTTGGCCTGGGGGAAGTAGTAGACGTGCTGGCCGCCGTCGGCCCGGTTGGTCGAGGCGATCAACACGTCGTCGGCCGCCTCGGCCCAGGTGATGCCGGTGCGCCGGCCCTTCTCGATGACCTTGAGCGGTGAAGGGTCAGCGATCCATTCGCGCTGACCCTTGAGCAGCAGCCCTTCGCTGAGCGTATTCATGCGACCACTCCCAGCAGCTCGCGCCGCAGGTCCTCCGCCTGGGTGGCCGTCAGTCCGTTGCGGCTGGCGAACTCGTCCGCGGCCGCGGCGACCTTGGCGCGGGTCTGCTCCGCCCATTTCTTCTGGCTGATCGAGGCCCGGGCGAGGTCGGCGACCATGCGCCCGATCTTCGGCAGGTTCTCCGGGGTGTCGTCCTCGTCGAGCGCACGCAGGATCTCGAAGGTCTTGGTCTGCACCAGGCGGATCAGCGCCTCGTTCATCGCGCCCTCGTCGTCGGCGCTGGCGCCGGCGATCGCCTTGGCCTGGTCGGTGGCGATCCGCAGCGCCTGCAGGCGCGACTCGAACTGCTGCCCGTAGCGGTGGATCGAGCTCCGGCTGATCTCGAAGCCCTGCTCGGAGAGCCAGTCGGCGAGCTGCGCGTAGCCGGCGAAGCCGCCCCGCACCAGGCGCTGTTCCAGCTCCTGGCGGATGCCTTCCGGCAGCTGCGAGACCGCGCTGCGCTGCGCCATATCAGTCATCTCCCCAGAAATCGAGCGCCATGTGCTGCAGCAGGGTGTCGGCCACGGCCATGACCACGGCCGCCGTCAGCAGCGCGACCGGGATTGGCAGCCCGGCGAGCGAGAGCAGCCAGGCCAGCCCGATGCCGGCCAGCACGGTCGTGGCCCAGCCCGCCCAGTAGAGGACGCGCCCGCGCATCACCAGTACTTCTGCGGCCGCGCGATACCCGGCTCGCAGTCGATGGCGTATTCCGCCAGGTCCACGCCGTAGCGCGTCAGCTTGGACGACCACTGGGGCGTGCCGCGCCCCTCGATGACGACCAGGCCCCGGCCCTCGAGGTAGTCCAGCTCCTTGCGGACATCGAACGCTGTCACGGGCATGTCGGCCCCGGCGACCGTCTGGTGGAGGATGTCCTCGCTCACCGGCCACGGCCGGCCGATGTTGCAGGTCTGCAGGATGCGCCACCGCAGCACCTCGCGCCTGGTCTTGTCGAGCTGATCACGATCCATGCGGCCCCCGCTTGCCGTTTATCAAGTACCCCCAGATGGCGTCGATCTTCTGCTCGAAGCGCCCGAAATAGATGATCGCGTCCTCCCGGTGGATGTAGGACTTCGCCACCTCGACCCGGAAGTTGCTCAGTTCCTCCTTCACCTCGGCGATGTCATCGTTCTGCCCGGTGTTGGTGTTCGTCAGGGTCTCGACCTGCTTGGCCCAGGATCTGCGGTGCGACTCCAGGAGCTGGCGCATCATGAACAGGGTCAGGGCGTTGACCGCGGTCACGATGCCGATCAGCAGGCCGATCTTCGAGTAGTCCCACATCAGCGCCGTCCCTTCGCCCGCAGATCCTCGGTCTGCTGGCAATCGACGCAGCGCTCGGCGGCCGGATCGATCGCCAGGCGCCGGGCGTCGATCGGCTCGCCGCAGTCGGCGCAAAGCCCCGTCTCGTTCAAGGAACGCGCGGCACGCGCGCGCTCGTGCGCGCGGATGGCGGCCTCGCGCTCCATCCCCTCGAGCTCCGTCGCGGCATCGGTCGGGTCGGCCCATCGGCTCACTTGTTCTTCTCCCACTGGCGGATGGCGTCGAGCCGGTCCCAGCCGTCCTGGCCCCACTGGTGGAGCTGGAGCAGGTAGCGGGCGACGTCCTTCTGCGTGGCGTCCGGCCCGGGCACGCTTGGGGCGGCCTCCGGCTCGGTGAGCGAGGCCGGCGGCGTGACGCGGATCACCTGCGGCGCCGGCGGCGTCGTGGCACAGCCGGCGAGCAGAAGCAGGGCGGCGATCAGGGCGGCGCGCTTCATTTTGCCGCCCGCAGGTCGGCCAGGGCATGGCTGAGCACCGGCGCCACCGGCGCGTCGTCGGCCGCCGGCGACTGCTCGATCTGGCGCAGCTGCTCGGTCGTCGTGGCCCGCGTCGCCGCCAGGCGCTTCTGCAGGCGCCGGGTCGCGGCATCGTTCTGGGCGAGCTGCTCGCGCAGCGAATCGGCCGCGGCGCGGTACTGGTCGCGCTGGGTGCGAAGCTGGCTGATGTCGGCCTGCTGCGACCGGATCCGGCCCTGCAGGCTGTGCACCCGATAGAAGTGCCAGCCGATCGCCGCGCCGAGGACCAGCAGCACCAGCACGACGCGTCCGCCCTTGCTGGCGAACAGGCCTTTGCCCAGGCGCAGCGCCAGTGCCCACATCAGGCGATCCCCATCCGGGTCACGGCCCAGATCCCGACCCAGACCAGGTAGACCGCGAGCACGGTGCGCTCGATCCAGGCGGTCGGAAGCGCGACGTCGCCTTCCTCCATCGCCGTCCAGAGCTGGGCCGCGTGGCCCTCGTACCAGGCGATCGCCGCGGCCACGACGAGGCCGGCGCCGAAGAAAATCCGCGCGACGCCGCTGGAATCGAAGAGCATGCCCAGGCCGGCGCAGCCGTAGGCCAGGCGCGCGCCGATCAGGTGCAGCGTGCGGTCGCGGGCGAAGGCGCGGGTAATCGCGGCGATCGAGGTGCCGAACGCGCCGGCGATGAGCAGCGCGGCGGCCACCGGCGGCGCCGTGTTGGCGATCGCCAGCAGCGCCGCGGACATGGCGAAAAA
>Ga0209921_1000482_pt1 | contig 12496 bp, 9 predicted proteins | sample SalPonF2_C_D2_MG_FD_185730 | JGI IMG/M metagenome (GOLD analysis project Ga0209921, IMG submission 185730) | Salt pond soil microbial communities from South San Francisco under conditions of wetland restoration - Salt Pond MetaG SF2_C_D2_MG... ...
CTTCTTCCATATCGTCGTTGTTCGTGATGGCGGTGATGGTATCCGTAATATCCATAATTATAGTAGCCCGGATAGTACGGATAACCGTAATACCAACCAGCGCTTCCATAATATGATCCATAGAAAGGATCATAGAAGAAGGGGTCATAAAAGTTATAAAACGGCCCAAAACCGAATCCGATTGAAAAGCCCCATTGATTGGCGTAAAACGGATCATAAAAACCGTTGCCAAAACCAAAGGTCAAATAGGATGAATAGTAGGGGTTCCAAAAGTCAGATCCTGCAAAAAAACCGTCATTAAATCCATTTAAATAGCCTTGATTGTAAGAATAGGGATTGCAATCACAGTTATTCCAAAAATCAGCGACCTGATAATTTTTATAATAAAGAGGCACGTAGTCATTATAATTTCCATAATAATAACCATTATCTGATGAAGAATACTGAGACGAATATGTTTGCTGCCGTGCCTGAGATTGAGCATATCCCCTTCCCCCTCTTTGTGTCGCTTGGAATTCCGTATAACAGCCGCTTAAACCTAAAACCAGTGCAACTGCCAAAATAAACGTTTTTAAAAATTTCATAATAGCCTCCGGCCTGAAAAGACCGCTTTATGCTCATATGTTCAATAACTTACTATAAGATACTTCTTTTTGTTTCATCAGACAATAACATGAACATGTTAGGTATTAATTTTTAAATACATGGCTACCGATCTCTACATTCTTCTAAAATGAACCTTAAGCTTAATGAAGTAATGAAATCTCACTCATGCTCTTACAACTATTTATCTGCGCTATGGAAAGTACACAGTCTTAAAGTTAAATCTCTCCTTTTAGAGATTTTGCAATAACCTCTGCTTTAGAATTAACGTGCAATTTTTTATAAATATTGCGAATATGAGCCCGCACGGTATCGATTGATATATTATAGCGATCAGCGATCATTTTATAACTTAACCCATCGACAAGCCCATTTACAATGTCATGCTCGCGGGGGGTTAGATCCGAATCGGGATCTTTCTTCGGTGCTTTATCCTGAAAATGGGTGATCACCTTGCGCGCTATTTGGGGAGACATTGGTGCTCCGCCGTTAATCAGATTAATGATGGACTCTTTAATCTCCGGCAACGACGTATGTTTAAGCAGGTAACCCGATGCCCCCGCGCGTAGTGCGTTAAATATCTTATGGGAATCGTGGTAAACAGTAAGCATCATAATATCAATATCGGGAAATTTTTCCTTTATCAGGCCTATTCCCTTAATACCCGACATTCCCGGAAGCTGAATATCCATTAAAATAACCTGGGGCGGATCATGATCTTCAAGGTAGTCGAGCATTTCCTCCACGGTTTCAACCGCTACCGGGCACGAAAGCTCATCCTGCATATCCAAATAACGCTGGATCAAATTCCTTATCTTTTTATTGTCTTCGACTATACCAATTGATGAAGCCATAATTTTTAATTTCAAGGTGAAAATTTTACAAAAAAAACTACATGTTCAATATTGAATCACGGATTTCAGCATTTTATACGGTTCACAAATTAATTGTGTTTTCTATTATTCAAGCTGACCCTGTACCTCTACGGTAAAACCATCTTCATCCTGAAAGTTAACGGATCCATTTATTCTTTTCCCTCGCATTTTCATGTTACGTAATCCATTTCCAGTTTTCCGTCGTTTAAGCACATCTGTTCCGTTGTCATCAATTTTAAGATTAAATGAATTGCCGTCAGATATCAAATAAATATCAACCTTTGTCGCATTCGAGTGCTTGGCGATATTATTAATGGCCTCCTTAAAAATAAGATACAGGTTTTCACGGAGTGAAACGGAAAGCGACTGGTCAGTATTCAAATTTTCAAAGTGATATTCAACCTTGCGATCGGACAGCGTATTATTCACATAATCCTGCATGCGATCGGTAAGATCACCGACCGTGTCATTCCGGGCATCGATCGACCAAACAATATCATCCAGACTTGAAACAATTTTGCGGCTTTGCTCTCCGATATTTCTTAGTGAATCCTTTAGATCATCCGGTACATCCATCGTAAGTAGAAAATCCGATTGCAGGGCAATTTCCGTGAGTGATGACCCCACATCATCATGCAAATCACTGGCAATACGAACCCGCATACGCTCAATATCAACCATCTGCCGTACACGAAAATAGTGGTAAATAAACAGGATAATACCAGCCAGCACCAGTCCCATCAAAAGAATAAACCACCAGCGAAACCAAAAAGGAGCTCTGACCTTAAAATATAGAGCTGCTGTGCTTTTGCTCCATACCCCATCACCATTTTTCGCCTTCACCTGAAAAGTGTATGTTCCTGAATTCAGTGCGGAGTAATGCACCCGCCGCTGCTTGGTCTGCTGCCATCCCTCCCCTGATCCTTTTAATCTGTATTGATAAACCAATTGTTTGGGCGCTGAAAAATTAATGCCTACAAAATTGATGGTAATATTTCGATCATCACTCGGTATTACCAGATTTTTCCAGTTTGTTATATTTTTTTGGGAAATCATCACCTTATCAATATGTATAAGCGGTGGAACGGAATGATTTTTTTCTTTTGCAGGATTAAACCGGATCAAACCGTTTACGGAACCGAACCACAATACTCCATTCCGATCTTTAAAGGCCGCGCCGGCATTCATTTCATTGGCAATTAATCCCTGTGCTCGCGTGTACAGCTTAAAAGTTGCGGCCTTCGCGGATTCTGACTTGGCTTTTTGGTACTTGTTGAAATTAAAGCGAATGACACCTTTATTTGTTCCAATCCAGAAATCCCCCTTGTTGTCTTGTATGATAAAATAACAGACTTCATCGGGCAGTCCATCGGCTGGCGTGATACTGGTAAAATGGCCATTTTTAAATCGTGCGATCCCTCCGAATGTCGCAAACCATAAACTTCCATCGTTGGCTTTCGCAATATCAAGCACACCGTTGCTCGGCAGGCCGTCCTTGATTGTATAATTCGTGAAATGACCATTTTTAAACCGGCTCACTCCTCCATACGAGGCGATCCATAAACTACCGTTGGGCCCATCTAAAACTCCCAGTGTCGTATTGTTTGATAACCCATTTTTCTTATCAAAAAGAGTGAATTTGCCATCTTTATATTTAATGATACCTTTTCCATAAGTTCCCAGCCACCACTCGTTTGGATTATTGCCAACCGTAATATTTTTTATTTTGTGATATGGGAGTTCCGGCTCACGATAGTTGGTGAATTTACCGTGTTGAAAAACGCTAAAACCCCGACGGGTACCGATCAGCAGGCGACCTTCCGGTGCCGAGACGACATCATAAACATTATCATTTACCAGTCCGTCGCTCTCATCAAATACCCGAATATGCCCGTTGTGGAGTCGGGCAAGTCCGCCTCCGTCCGTTCCCACCCAATGATCGCCGCTCGCATCCTGCGTTATGGAGGTAACCACACTATTCGGTAATCCCTGCTTAATTGAATAATTTTTTACCGGTGTATTTAAATATACACCTACCCCTCCTCCGAAAGTGCCAAACCAAATATTATCTTCACGATCAGCGAGTGTGGCATAAATAACATTATTCGGAAGACCTTCTTCAGCCGTATAATTGGTAAATTTTCCGTTTTTAAAGTGGGCAGCCCCCTTTTCGGTCCCCAGCCAGAGACTGCCGTCCGGAGCCAGCGACAAAGAACGAACGCTATTATTTATCAGCCCATCTGCAGTAGTAAAACTCTTGAATTTCCCATTACTAAATCGACATAACCCATTATCTGTTCCGATCCAAAGCGTTTTTCCCTGATCTGCCAATTTTATATCATAAACCGTATTATTTGGAAGTCCATTTTTTTTCGTAAATGATTGTATTTTCCCGGTGCTTAAATTGAGACGCGATAGTCCACCATTCGTCCCAAACCAAATTACCCCATTGCTTCCCGTTGCAATGGCATTAACTTCATTATTTACCAGTCCGGCAGCAGTCGTGTAATGTTTAAGATGCTGCTTCCCATTCCAGCGCCATACTCCCTGTCCATTCGTAGCAAACCAAAAATTATTATTTTTATCCTGATTAATATCGAGAATAGTGCTTGATGTCAGTGGTTTTAAAACCTTCCGGCTTTGAATACTATCGTCTTTTATAATATTGACTCCCCCACCTGTTCCTACCCAGATACGATTCTTTCCGTCTTGATAAAGGGAATAAATTTTATTGCTTAACAGGCCATTTTTTTCGTAATAATTTTTAAATTTGATGCCATCAAATCTATTCAGCCCATAATTAGTTGCAATCCAGATGTACCCCTGATTATCCTGCATCATATCCTGTACAACGGCTTCACTAAGCCCCTTTTCAATGGAATAAGTGCGAAAAGGCAGTGGTTGTGAAAAGCCTTTCAAACAGCAAAAAAGAAAAATAGAAAGGAAAAAAAATATTTTCCGCATTATTAAAAGATTTTTTGGATATACTTTCAGCGGTGGCAGCTCAAACTCCGCAGCCTTTTAAGTGGCATCACCATGGAGTTAAATATGCTTTTCCGGTGAGAAATACAAGCCACCTTATGTTTCCTCAATGTATGAAAAATAAATCTCTGTCAGGATGCTATCAAATTCTCAAATGTTTTTGAAAGCTTTTCATAAGCCATCTCTCTGATGTCATTGGGCATAGTAAAATAATGGGGCGTATTGTTTGCATCTACTATGTATATCTTTCCATTATCATTATCTCTCAAGACGTCAAGCTCACCAAAATCCATACGCATGAGTTTGGCAAAGTCCACTATACAGTCCAATTCATTGGTACTAAAAGCATTATCCGTAGGTATCATCTTAATATAATCAACTTTAGTAAAACGCTGTTTGGGCGAACGATATCTTTCAAAAACAACGGGAATTTTATCTCCATGAACCGGCACACGGTAATCAAGAAAGTGCCCATCTTCGGTTTCATTGTTAATGGCTCTTTCATAAACAAAATCCTCCTCTACTTCCGATGGATCAATGGGAGCATTAATAATTACTGCATCATGAGTATAATTAAAAGTCGATTTTTTTAACACCTTTCCATGGTGCTTCGTGGGATCAATTTTTAAAGGATATCCGAATGCTTTTTCAAAACAATTTTGCACGTGTTCTTTACTAATATCCAGGCACCGGCCATTTATAGCTCTATCAGGATTTGAGATACCCTCCTTAATTCTTTTTGCTTCGGCATAGGTGGAATTAACATGTACAACCTCACGATCAGCTTTTTTAAAAGGAGCTTTGACCATTTTGTAATTAAGGAAAGCACATAACCGGGATATGACATATCCTGATGACGGTACATGCGGATAAAATGAAATGGTTTTTTGGGGAAATAAAAAAACTTTAAAAGTATCAATAATCCGTAATAATTTCGAGTCTGGTTTGTCTTTTATTTTATACTTTGTTTCAATTAATTTTTTTGTAATTAAAAAATTATGCCTGGCTATGAAAAGCCTACGAGGCAATAAAAATTTTAAAATTTTCTTAGTTATTTCCCACATACTCCCGGTGCTGACTACTAAATGGATAAACTTTAGTTCAAAGCAACGTATTGAAGCATACCCCGCAATCTTTAGACAACATTACATTTATAAAAATAATCTAATATTTTTATAATTTAAGATCAACTAATCCCCTTGTTGTATGAATTATAGTGGGGGCTGCAATGACTACAGCTATTCTTTTATGATTGTTCATCAATAAAAGCACATACGCAGGAAAGCCAACTGCAGCATTTACAAGATAGACTTGAATGCCCTATAGTTTAGTTTAGAAATATAAGCTACCTATTGTAATAACTTACTGTGTGAAATGAGTAAAACCAGGTAGGGCCTCGCTATTCCCTGTCATATTCCGAGCTAAAAGCAGATATATAGGCGAGATACTTAAAAAATAAAATTATCCTTGTAAAGGACTACAAGATCCTCCACAAATAGAAAAAGCTCCGTTTCGGAGCTTTTTCTGAATTAATACGCTATGTAATACAACAATGAATCATCCAAGATAAGCTCTGAGTGCGGTACTTCTATTGTGGTGACGCAATTTACGCAGGGCTTTTTCTTTAATTTGTCGCACGCGCTCCCGCGTCAGATCAAAACGCTCGCCAATTTCTTCCAGTGTGAGCGAGTGCTCCCGGCCGATACCAAAATAGAGCCGAATAACTTCGCCCTCACGAGTTGTCAGTTTAGATAATGCCCGCTCTATTTCCACCTTGAGCGACTCTCCCATTAAATCATTATCAGGGTCGGGAATCTCTTCATTTTCAAGTACATCCAGCAGACGATTATCTTCACCCTGAGCAAAAGGTGCATCAACAGAAAGGTGGCGCCCGGAAATCTTCAAGGTATCAGCTACATCCGAAACACTCATGTCCAGGCTGTCAGCCAGTTCAGCAGCTGACGGTACCCGTTCGTACTCCTGCTCCAGCTTAGAAAGCTCCTTCCCAATTTTATTCAACGCCCCCACGCGATTCAGCGGCAGCCGTACAATGCGACTTTGTTCAGCCAGGGCCTGTAAAATGGATTGACGAATCCACCAGACGGCATATGAAATAAACTTAAATCCTCTGGTTTCATCAAAACGTTTGGCTGCTTTGATCAGTCCAAGATTTCCCTCGTTGATGAGATCTCCAAGTGAAAGCCCCTGGTTTTGGTACTGTTTGGCAACAGAAACTACAAACCTTAAATTTGCCTTTGTAAGATCTTCGAGAGCTTTTTGGCTGCCTTTTTGAATTTCTTTTGCAAGGCGAACCTCATCTTCGGGGGTAATTAATTTTTCCTTTCCAATTTCTTGAAGGTAACGATCTAAGGATACAGATTCGCGCGTAGATATTCCTGAACTTCTGGCCACGGGTGTTAGATTTTAGCTTAGCATTAGTGAAAAAAAATCAACGTATATATCCGAAAAATATATTGATGAAATATTTACAGCTTTTATTTATATACGGTCTTATAACCAATTTATTGCTCATATAGTTTCTCAATCTTGCCAAGATATGAATTTTTTTTAAAAAATAATAATATCAACAACTTTTAATCAAACCAGAATTGTATGAAATATACAAAGCTTAAGATTATTTTAATGGACGAGCCTGGGTATTTTGATAAATATCGAGCTTTCGGATACAAGTTTATAAAAATCATTTTCTGTAAATTTCACAATGTCGAAACAATCCAAGATCAATTTATAATTCAATCTATAAGCTGCATTCGTCCATAAAAAACATCTTTACGGAATTAGATTTTATCGTTAATCGTTATAAACACAAAGCATTTATAAACAAATAACCTTGTAACACTTTTTCCAAAAAATTTAACCAAGTGACGTGAATTTTTGCACAACATGATGAAACATTTATTTCGTGACTATTTCAGAATAGGTAAATTGGTTAATTTTAAAAAACACGGCAAACAAAAAAAGAAGAAAAAAATCACATGCACTCCTCTTATAACGCGATATATTTCGACAGTCATATTGGTAATTCTCGTGGGGCTGTGCATCGCAATGGGTACCTACCAAGGTAAATTTTTATTCTGGAAATCGCCAGTTTGTAGCCTTGGAACCATTTACGCAAATCATAAGCAATTCAATATCATATCTTTACTTTTTTTTGATTTTACGATGATGCTTTCCAGCTACCTGATGATGAAAGTTGGATACAGCTTTTCATCCGATATTCCATTTCAGCATAAACGACTGAAACAGATATTGTCATTTACCTGCAGTATCGGCTTTTTACTTATTATCGCTCCATATACCGTACTCCATACTATTCATATAATTGGCGGGACGTTCGTAATTGGTCCTCTGTGGGGCCTGGCGCTTCTGTTTTCAATTGAGGTGCGCCCGCATATATCGACCTCCGCATTTCTTTTTTATCAGTTGATTTTGCAGGGTAGTATCTTATCATATGCGATAATGTATTCAATGGGCATTCCGACAGATAACGCTGCCCAGAAATTTGGCATTGCAAGCCTGATGATAGTGCTCTGGTTTGCGACGCGAACCGGTCTTCAAAATGATTTTTCACTTCGCGACCAGAATAAAACCCCCTTCAGATTAAAACGATTCAGCGATCAGGATTAAATTTTTGAAAAATATTTTCCATTTTTATACGAAATATTTTTTCTTTCATCATTTCTCTATTACCTTTTAACAAATTAGATTTTTAGTCATAAAGGTGTTTCTTATGAATCAGGGACATGTTCAATCGGGTGAAATCATTGATCTTGAACTTCTTAAGGAGGACATGGATGTGGATGCCTCGTATGCACTGATTAAAACAGAAGATATGGAGGTCATTCGTATGGCGCTTCCAGCCGGTAAAAAGATAGAAGAACACAGCGTGGCCGGCGAAATGTCTGTACAATGCCTTAAGGGCAATATTCAATTTAGTTTGGAAGAAGGAAATCGCAGTTTATCCGCAGACGACTGGATGTTTCTTGAAAGGAAACAGCCTTTCTCTTACACCGTTAATAAAGATACAATCTTGTTAGTGACAATATTATTTACAAAAAAAACAGAAAAGGATTCATAAACTAAGGAATCTTAAAATTTTGAAACACCCAATAGCTTCCAAATACAATTAATCCAAGGAGTATAAAAAGCAGCATCATAACAAAAATTTTTTCCAAAATCCTTGATGCCTTCCACCATTTTTGAGCATTATCTGTAAGCGCACGCACCAGCAATTCAAGTTTATCTAAAAAAATCGAAAGCCGCAGCGATTCCTGCGCAATCAATCCCAAACCTATAATGATAATAACGGTGCCCGGACCGGGAGCGGGCAAAAAAAAGACCCCCGCTGCTGTGACAAGCATCCCTCCACCTATAAACATTATTCGTTTTAGGAATTTATGCTCGCGGCTTTGTTGACGCCGGTGAAACTGCTGTTGAAATCGTTTACCAGGGGGCGCCTCCAGTAATGCGCGAAAATCCTGTTTTACTTTTTTAAACATTCTTCAAGAATAAAAAAATTTGCACTTACAGATATAAATAGAAGATGCCTAACACTTTATTTATCGTCAGGCATTAGCGTCTCACTATCAAAGATATTTAACTTCAGGATATTATTGTAAATAAATATTAACAGTATTTGATCTTCCCGATAATACTTATAAATTAGATACAAATGGATACAATTCCTTTAGGGTAGAAAAGTTTTGGCTAAGATAGTTTATTACCATTCGGACTTCAGAATTAATCAATCATATAATTTATGAAAGATCGTCTCCAATCTATACTTATATCTTCTGTAATCATCGTTGTTGCGTTTGCCTCTAATGCCGCAGCTCAAAATGCAAACGGCGAACATCTTCTTTGTCGTTTTCCTACACTTCATAACAATACCATTGTCTTCGAAGCGGCCGGCAACTTATGGAAAGTTGATCGCAGCGGGGGCACAGCTCAGCTTTTAACCTCAGACAAAGGCTATGACATGATGCCCCGTTTTTCGCCTGATGGCTCCACTATAGCCTTTACGGGAAATTACGATGGCAACAAAGATGTCTATGAAATACCGGCCGACGGTGGGCATGCGAAACGCCTTACCTATCATTCTGATGTGGTTGAGCACGCGCCCACACGCTGGGGACCAAACAACATGGTCGTTACATGGACGCCTGACAGTCAGCATGTGGTCTTTCTATCACGACGGAAAACGTTTAATTCGTGGTTTGGCCAGCTTTTCACCGTTAAAAACAGCGGTGGACTTCCTCAACAAATGCCCTTACCCAAGGGAGGCATGCTCACCTACAGTCCTGATGGGAATAAAATTGCCTACAACCGCATTTTTCGCAATTTCCGCACGTGGAAGCGCTATTACGGCGGACTGGCCCAAGACATCTGGATTTATGATTTAAAAACACATCAAAGCAAGCGAATTACCCACTGGAAAGGCACTGATACTTTTCCAATGTGGTACAAAAATACCATCTATTTCGCTTCCGATCGCGGTCCGAATCACCGTTTAAATCTCTGGGCCTATAATCTTTCAACCAAAAAATTTCGCCAGGTTACGCACTTTGAAAATTTCGATATCGACTGGCCGAGCCTTGGTAACAATGGTATTGTATTCCAGGAAGGCGGTTCGCTCTATGTGCTTGACTTACCCTCGGAAAAACTGCATAAAATTAATGTCCGGGTCCCAACGGATGGAACTCGTACACGTCCGCGCTGGGTAAAAGCCCAAAAGCAAATTCGCAGCTTCGATATCGCCCCGAATGGAAAGCGTGCGCTGTTTGGTGCACGGGGTGATCTGTTTACCGTACCTTCCAAGCACGGCCCCACCCGAAATCTCACGCAAACTTCCGATGCACAGGAACAGTACCCGGCATGGTCACCCAATGGAAAATGGATTGCTTATCTGACAGACAGCTCCGGATCAAACGAAATTGCTATTCGGCCATCTGACGGTTCCGGCAAGCAAAAACTCATCACGCACACCAAGCAGGGATTTTATATGAGTCCACGGTGGTCGCCGGATAGCAAGAAACTTGCATTTTCAGATAACAATAATGCTTTGTGGATTGCTTCTGTTAATGGCGGCAAGCCGGTAAAAGTTGATCATGACCGCAAAAATAACATCACTGATTATTCATGGTCGCCGGGCGGCGAGTGGCTGGCCTACAGCAAAACCAACGCAAGCGGTATTTCTCAGATTTATCTTTATAATGTTGGCAAGAAAAAAGCCACCAAAGTCAGTACCGGCTTGTATTCCGACCGTGAGCCGGTATTCAGCCCGAATGGCAAATATCTCTATTTTATTTCGAAACGACATGCCAATCCTACTTTCAGTGAGACGGAATTTAATATCGCCACGCTCAAAATGGATGGCATCTATGTGGCGACGCTTCAGAAAAAAACGCCCTCTCCTTTTGCACCGCAGTCTGATTCCGGCGTACCGCAGCCTAAAAAGAAAAGCAAACAACAGTCAGCAAGTAAAAATAAGCCTGTCAAGATTGATTTGGAAGGCTTAATGAACCGCGTTGTCCCGCTTCATATCCAACCCGGTGATTATTCAAATCTCCAGGCTACGGGCGACAAAATATTTTATCAAACACGTCCGCTTGAAAAAATTGAAGGCCCCCTGGATAACAGCGGCTCTTTCTCTATTAAAACTTATAATATAAAGAAAAAACATGGCCAAACCCTGGTGAACAATGCCAGAGGTTATGCATTAAGTGCCGACGGCAGCACCCTGTTGTATCGCCAGCATGGTAATTATATGTTGATGCCAACGACGGCAACAAGTAAGGCCGCTCACAAACTGGATCTCTCAGGCATGAAAACCAGGATCAACCCGGTAGCAGAATGGACTGAAATGTATAATCAATCGTGGCGACTTTTCCGGGATTTTTTCTACAATACCGATATGAATGGCGTCAACTGGGATGCCATTCACAAACGCTACTCGAAATTCTTGCCGCTGCTGGGCAGCCGTGAAGATCTGAATTACCTGATCGGACAGATTATTGCTGAACTCAGCGGTTCACACACCTATGTTTGGGGCGGCGATACGGCCTATCATCTGAAAAACAATGACACGGGGGTGCTGGGCGCTGATTTCGGTATCGATAAAAAGGCCAAGCGCTACTATTTCAAAAAAATCTATAAAGGGGATAATTCCCGTGAGGATTATCACTCTCCGTTGACTGAACCCGGCATTAACATTTCGGAAGGCGATTACCTGCTGGCAATTAATGGTCACCAGCTTACAACATCTACAAATCCTTATAAACTGCTTGTGAACACGGTAGGCAAACAAACCGCACTGACCGTGGCTGATAATGCCAGCGGATCCAATAAACGCACCGTCACAGTTGTCCCGATTAAAAATAGTCTCAAGCTGCGGCTCCACTCCTGGATTAAACATAACCGCGAATATGTGAATAAGAAATCGAACGGTAAAATTGGTTATATTTACCTTTCAAACATGGAAAGCAAAGGGATGAAACAGTTTATCCACCAGTTCTATCCCCAGCTTGATAAACAGGGAGTTATAATTGATGATCGTTATAACCAGGGCGGCTTTATTCACCCGATCATCCTTGAGCGCCTGCGCCGCAAACTGGTCGCTATGTCCACTGATCGCGAAAAAGCCATGATCACACAGCCCACCACAGTACTTCATGGCTACAAGGCTGTGCTAATTAATCATTATTCGGCCTCCGACGGAGATATTTTTCCCTATTATTTCCGTAAATATAACCTCGGGCCACTAATCGGAACCCGCACCTGGGGTGGCGTTCGCGGCTACAATCGCGTCTGGTCCCTGCTCGATGGCGGAGACCTTGTAGTCTCCCAGAACAGTATCTATAACACCAAAGGACAGTGGGTGCTGGAGAATCACGGCGTCACGCCCGACATCCGGGTTGATGACAAACCCGGCCAGGTTTATAGAGGTGAAGATAAGCAGCTTGATACGGCCATCGACACGATAATGAAAAAGATCAAGCAACACCCGATGAATTTAC
>Ga0209921_1000484_pt1 | contig 12436 bp, 10 predicted proteins | sample SalPonF2_C_D2_MG_FD_185730 | JGI IMG/M metagenome (GOLD analysis project Ga0209921, IMG submission 185730) | Salt pond soil microbial communities from South San Francisco under conditions of wetland restoration - Salt Pond MetaG SF2_C_D2_MG... ...
CTCGACGTCGAAAGCGGCCAGGAATGTCTTTCCGAGGCCCGTTGCCATCACCACCAGACCGCGCCGGAACCCCTGCTCGCGCGTCTGGGCGAGGGCGTTAAGCGCTTCGCGCTGAACATCGTTCGGCACAGGCGTAGGGAGTTCCTGGTCGTCGCTTCCGGGTGCAACGGCCTGAGACGGGGGCCTGCGGCGTGCCTCGTAGGCCTCGATCCACCGGTAGTCGAGCTCCAGGGCCCCACGGGCCGCGAACAGCGTCTCGAACTTCCGCCTGATTTCGTCGAGGCGTTCGCGATCGCCTTCCGAAGCATCGTCGGCGTAAGCGACGCGATAGTTCCACTCGATGCCGTCCGTGAGCGCCTTGCGGCTGATGTTGCTGGACCCGACGAAGGCGTTGGCCTCAGCGACCTCACCGTTACGCGCACGCACGAAGATATAGGCCTTGAGGTGGAAGCTGTCGTCGCCCGCCTCGAACACACGCACGTCCGCACCGCGTTCACTCAGAAGCATGAGCATCCGCAGAGCCTGCGGATCGGTGACGCCGAGGTAGTCGCTCGTCAGCACCCGCAGCCGAGCTTTGCGTTCCGTCACGGCATCCACCAACGCATCGAACAGGAGTTTTAGTCCGCTGGCCTTGATGAAAGCGACGGCGATGTCGATTTCGGTGGCCCTGTGAATCTCCGCTTCGAGCCATGGCAGGAAGGGATCGGCAGCGCCGCCGGTGGTCAGGTATTCCGCCATGGTGCCCTTATGCTTTTCTCAAGAGGGCGTTGAGCCACTGCTCGTTCGAGCGCCCGGACCGCCGGTCCGGACTCGTCCACACCTCCACGACCTCGAGCGGTGCTGCCTGCTGAACCAACTCGTACAGCCCCGATTCGTCCAGGTTCGTGAACAGCCGGTTACCGACTGCATGTTCGCCCTTTCCGTATTTGACGGAGACGTACATTGCGCCGCTATGCTTTAGCGCCCTGCACAGACGGCCGAGGACGCCCGGCAGCTCGCTCTTGGGAACGTGCAACAGGCTCGCACAGGCCCATATCCCCTCGAAGGCGTCGGTCCAGTCGACTTCCTGGAAGCGAAGCACCTGAACGGCCTGACCGATGTGTGCGCTTGCCAGCTCGGCGAGCCGGTGCGACGCATCAATCGCCGTTACGCGGAAGCCCTCGTTCTTGAAGGCGAGGCTGTCACGCCCCGAGCCGCAGCCGGCGTCGAGAATATGCCCGCCGGGTCCTACCAAGGCCAGAAACCGCTCGCGCAGTGGCGCCATCTCCACGTCCACGGTCTGCGCAAAGTATCGGGCGGCGTTGTCGTTGTAGTAATTGCTCATGACGGCGGACTCCTTGCCCCGCACGCTCAGCCGAGCACACGGCGACTAGGCAACCTTGAACCATCTTAATACCTGGCATGCGCGAGCGGCAGAGATTGGTGGCCGACCAGGAGTGTGATCGTGACAGTTTACGTCGCAGTCATTCGCCACGATTTGCGCGACGAGGTTGCTTACCCACGAAGTGAGGGGGTTCCTGCCATCCACATAATGGGGGCATACTTTGGTTCATCGACCTGCCGATTCCCGCGAGGGGGCATGCGGCAGGCGCGTCGCTCCGGGGTCCGGGCGGGGGAACCGGGGCGGAGGAAACCGAATCGCGCGCGGACGTAGGGCTATATCTTTCTGGACAACCTCTCGCAGGTTGCGCTGTCCAGCGCTAATGGGGCCAGCACATGTCTCTATCCAGTGCGATCTGGTCGGTGGGTAGCGGGGGGCAGTTCATTAGGCCAGGCTACTGGTGCTATATTGCGCCAGCGCACGGAGGCCCACAGCACTCGGGAATTGCGCGACGGTTTGCGAGCATCGTCGCGCGTCGCTTTTTATGGGCTCTTTAGGTTGCCTAGGCGAATCAGACCCAAGGGGGCCCGGTCCGGTAGATGCCCAACAACTGCGGCCTAGACCTCCGCTTGGCTCGCAATGCACACAGACGACTCGAAGCAGTACTCTCCGGAGTTCGTGTGCGGTTGGAACGCCTGTTCACCAGTAAGCGTTGAAAGAGGCATAACGGATTAGTGATTCCATGAAAGATGAGTTGACCGCTGGTGCCCTCTTTGCAGGAATTGGTGGCTTCTGCTTTGGATTCGAAGATTCTGGGTTTGCTACCCGATGGGCAGTCGAATCGGACGACGCTGCAACCCGTACGTACAGGAATAACTTTGCAGCCGTTCGCTTGATAAAGGAGGACGTTCGGAATGTAAGCGTGTCGTCGCACTCTCTAGAGGAAGTCGACGTTCTTCACGCCGGTTTCCCCTGCCAAAGTTTCTCTCAGGCAGGGTCACGAAGGGGATTCAACGATCCCCGAGGAAAACTCTTCTTCGAAGTGATACGCCTCTTGGGTGAGTTCGGCGATAAGAAGCCGTCTGTGCTAGTACTGGAGAACGCGCCCTATCTCCGATATGGAAATGGAGGCGCTTGGATGTTACGCATCGAGCAGGAAATCAAGCGCGCCGGCTATTGGTTTCGCTCCAGCAATGTTGCGGAGCTTGATCCCTTCGATCTGACCCCGTTGCCACAGAAGCGTCGCCGCCTCTTCATGGTGGCCTTTGCGATTGACCGTTTTAGGAATGGTCGGTTCGAGTTCCCTAGAGCGGGCAATTGTGGAAGGAAGCGCCTTTCTGAGTATATCGATTTCGGAGGTGAAAAGGACGGTTACTATTACCTGCCTCGGGACAATCGCTATTATCACCTAATCTCGCGGGAGGTTGATAAAGAGGAGCGACTCTACCAGCTGAGAAAATACGTCGTGCGTGCAAAGCCACCTGACGTTTGTCCAACGTTGACCGCGAACATGGGACTGGGGGGGCATAATGTGCCGTTTGCGAAGGACGCGAAAGGGCTCCGCAAGTTGACTGAGTATGAGTGCGCGGCATTGCAGGGATTCCCGACACGGTTCGTGTTTCCAGAGGACGTAATCCGCTACCAACGCTACCGGCAGGTGGGCAATGCTGTAGCTGTCCCAGTTGCCAAGAGGCTCGCAGAGTCAATCACCAAAAAGATTCACGAGGAACGCGATAGATGAGTGACTCGATTGCGTGGCATTTCCCCGTCGATGACAGCGACCAATGGGACGGGTTCAACGACGCTGGGATAGAGCATTTTCGCGGGAGCCCGTTGAGACATTTGGCGCGGGAAATTAATCAAAACTCAATAGATGCGTTGGCGGAGTCTCCTGTCCGTGTTTCTTTCCAGATGGTGGAAATTCCTCCTGGCGAGATCCCCGACGTTGCAAGTCTTAAGGAAACGCTAAGGGCTTGCCTGGACGGCTCTGAGACCGAAGGTGACAGGGCGCGTGCATTTTTCCGGAACGCTTTGTCGCTCTTGGAGAAGCCCACGGTTCCGTCGCTGTTGATAAAGGACAGCAATACGAAGGGGCTAATGGGCCCCTGCGTAAAAGGCACCCCGTATTACGCTTTCATGAAAGCGGAAGGCCAGAGCCAAAAGGATTCCGCCACGGCCACCGGATCCTATGGCATCGGGAAGCTGGCTCCCTATGCGGTATCCGATCTTCGTACGATCTTCGTGTCCACGGCTTACGCAGACAAGGAGGGCGACTTTCAACATCTGACACAAGGCAAAGCGATCTTAATTTCACATGACCTGTCCGGCCAGCGACACCGCGGTACAGGGTTCTGGGGTCGTAGGGACCGTTGTCAACCGGTGCTGGGGTATCGGAATGATGTTCCGGAATGCCTGCTCCGAAGGGGAGACCACGCTCAGTATGCGCCCGATCCGGGGACAAGCTTATTGGTGCTGGGATTTAGCGCGGGTAAGGATTGGCGGGAAATCTTGGCAGCCTCCGTCGCGGAAAACTTCTTCGGTGCAATTCACAGTGGGAGTCTTATGGTCGACGTCCAAGGCCTAGTGATTGACAGTACCACGCTTCAAACGCTGTTTTCGGAGGATAGCGTAGTGAGGGGTGCGATCCAGGATGAGAAGGGTGAACCTGATCATTGGATGAACTGTGGCCACTATTACCGAGCGTTGCAGGACGCCGAGGAGGTTTGGACAGAGGAGCAGGAGAACCGTGAACTGGGGAGGTGCCGTGTACGCATTCTAGTCGGCGACGGATACCCTAAGCGAGTGTGCGTGTTGCGGAATGGAATGTTTATAACGGACCAACTTGATGGATTAAAGCGCTTTTCCGATTTCAAGGAATTTGTGGCTGTGGTCGAATGCCTTTCCGATAGGGGAAACGAGCTTCTACGAGAAATGGAGCCGCCACGGCATGATGATTTCGAGCCGCCACGGCTTTCTACCCCAGATGAGCAAAAGCGGGGTCAGCGAGCGCTGACCGAGCTTGCAACATGGGTACGCAGGATGCTGAAACGACATGCTAAGGATCCCGTCTCGGAGGTAACGCGCATTGACGAGCTCGCCGAATATTTCGGTGACGAGGAAGAGGAGTCGGCGGGGGGAGCTGAGGGTGACGAGGTGAACCCAGAGGGCGCGATTGCGATACGTGCCAAGCCCCGATTACGGTCTAGTGTAACGCTAGGCGTGCCCAGGGGCGAGGTGATCACCGGCGACGAGGGAGACGAATCCGCTACAAAAGGGGGCAAGTCGGATGGCGGCGATGGGGGGGCATCTTCCGGAGCTGGATACTCCCACGGGATAGGAACAGGGACGATCGGATTAGGGAACGTCAGAGCGGTGCCCGTTGATTCGAGCGTTCGAAACGTCTATTTCACTCCAGAAAACTCGGGGACGGTGCGAATAAGACTCGAGGAATCTGGTGCTGACGCTGATTACCTCCTAAACATCGTTGACACCGACAATGGGGAGCTCGTTGAGGGTCAAGTCGAACTCGATGTGAACGAATCTCAGCGATATAAGCTGTGTGTACGCCTAGCAGAAGAGTTTACCGGTGCACTGAAGGTCGTCGCCTATGAGATTTGACACGCAAAAGGCCTTCCCCTATCCGGTGCTCAGGCCTTTCAGTGATGACTATGAGACGTCGGAGTTTCAGGCGGTGGTTCAACCAACGTACGTTCCCGGCGAGGAGAAGGTCACGCTAAAGGCGAGCTTCGCTATGAGCTCAAAGGAACTGAGGGAGCTTATTGCAGAGGGGTCTGCTACTTATTCGGTGGTCCTTTCCTGCAGGGACACTTATTTCCGTCGAGCTCTAGCTTCTCGTGAGGACGGGCTTGAGGCGGAATTCCGGGCTGGAGACGTGTTTGGTGAGGTTGAGATTCAGTCGTACGTTGTCGCAATCCGTGACATAGACGGCTTTTCAAGCAACGATATTAGCGATGAGTTTGGCCCAGGACCGTTTTCGTTTCATCGTGGCGCCGTCCTCGCCATGGAGGAGCCGTGTGTCTTCTACTTTGAGCGTGATGTGTTTCGGCCAGTGACATCGGTCTTTGATATTGTGCAGGATGACTCGCTAGATGGTGGTAGATGGAAGGTGCAACTGGATGACGACCGGGTCCAGATTGCGCTGAGTCCAAAAATGAAATCGGAAATCGATGATGCGAGGAACACCAAGAAGAACAAGGTGATCCTCATCAACTCCGTATACTTTTCGGCTGTTGCCCACACCATTCAGGTGCTTAAGGAAAGCAACGACTATGACGGGTACAGGTGGGCAGAAACCATACGCCGTCAATGTCACAACCAGTCAATAGAGCTCGACAGCAAGGATGCGTACGTCATAGCACAGATATTGCTGAAATCCCCACTGGGGTTGCTGGATGAGTACGTGTTTAGGGGAGAAAAATGAAAGTACGGTTGCTCAAGAGACGGGTGGTCAAAGAACTGTGGGACAGCGTTCGGAGTAACCTAGAGAAGTATCGGTCGGGGACCTTCAGCCATCTTGCGAATGATCCCTCAGCATATCTTGAATTGGAAACATCCATCGACGAGCAGGCGCTGCACGCGATAGCGGGAGATCAGACTGATCTGAAGAACTGCCTGCGGATATTCGATGCACTGGGGACCCTTCCACCGCACATCGCTAGAGATCCGCGCCTCTGGTTCTACCTTACACACACGGAGTTGCTGGAATATACGCGCGCTCGCTGGCCGATTCCTGCCTCGGATGGCGATGCCGTTAGGTTCATTAGGAGACACTTTTTCGGTAGCGGGAGCCGGGGGGTGGAACGGGAAAACGCGGTATCGAGGCTCTGGTGGATGTCCCACATTTGTAACCGCGTGTCTAACATGGAGCTGGAAAGAGCGCTTGAGGCGTTCTTATATAAATCCGACGTTAGAGCCAGCATTATAGAAAGGCCATCGACCTCGCAGACGGTGAGTGTGCTGTCTGGCGTCTTGGGGGCGCTCAGCAAGTCGTTAAGACACAATCAACGACTTTACGAGCGAGACCGCTTCCGCCAGGCAATGAAGGAGCTAAACCTGCTCGGCGGGACCATGTTGCTAGAGGTCTTGCCAGATGCCGAGGTGCAGAACATCGTCTCGTCGGTAATGGGCAAATACCAGGCGTGAAAGCGCCATACACTCATCGGGGGCTACGGCGAGTGGTTGGGATTGGCGGGAGACACTTCACTGGACTGGCGGTGGGGAACCGCAGAACGGTTCAAGTATCTATCACTTATGGCGGACATGATGACGGTTGTCGCGCGCTCGAAGAACATGGCGCGGATTCGCAGCACAGATACGAAGCCGGAACTACGTGTTCGACGATTCCTGCACGCACAAGGGTTCCGGTATCGCCTACACGCCAAAGACCTTTCTGGGCGACCAGATTTAAGGCTTTCCAAGTATGGCCTCGTGATCTTTGTTCACGGTTGCTTTTGGCATCGGCACGTGCGGTGTCGTTATACTACTTTTCCGTCAACAAACGTAGGATATTGGCGACAAAAGTTCGCCAGGAACGTAGCGCGGGACCGAGCAAATGTTAGCCTCCTGTTGTTGCAGGGGTGGCGGGTACTCATAATCTGGGAGTGTGGCCTAAAAAGCTCCTCGCCAGATCTTTCTTGGTTGCCTCAGTGGATAGCGAGCAACCGAAGATTTAGCCAGTGGCCGGGCGACGGTGCCCAGGTAGCGCCTTCGTGAGTTCATTGCTCCCATACTACGGGCCGACGCGAATCGAGATCGGGTAAACCCGCACGCCTATCGTGCCCTAAGTCCTGGATGTCCTGCGATGCCACGACGTCCAGACCGAAGTTCCGCTGGACCCGCTCACTTTGGCTATAGACCGTTGGTCCCGTCCTGGGGTTTGTTGCCTACCAGCTACGTGTGGGCAGATCGCAACAGGCTGAGGGGCCCAGTGTTCAGAGCCGAAACAACGGCTCCTCACCTTGCTTCCCCTGACGGAATCTTTCCTCGAGCACACGCACTTCCCGGCGCAATGCCCGCACCATTTTTCGGACGTCCTCCTCGTCGTAGGAGTAGTTGGAACGATTTGAGAGATTGCCAATCAGCCTTATGTCTTTGATGGCGCGGGCCACGCGCTTCTCTGCAAGCTTTACAAACTTCGACCGGCTCTCGGATTCCTGGTCCATCATCTGTTCCTCATCAGGTAGCGGTGCATCCAAAAGTGACACGATTAGCACAGAACAGAGTGCTATTATACTAACATAATCAGAATATGTACGCGTACACCTGGCATATATTATACGTATCTGCAAACTTGTCCGACGACTTTCTTAGCCTACCTTATCTGGGTAGAGCTTAGAGGTCGGACGTGTGGCGACGGTCTACCTCGGCCTGAAATCCAGGCGAACGCGAGGATCGGATGTCCCAAGCATCCTGGGCGTTGCAGAGTGTCGCCGGGGCCGGGCGTTATTCGAATAGCTTGTTCGGAAATGAGTTGTGAGGAACGGTCCTCCCGAGGTCGCCAGCACTCCCTTGAACCCTGCAACTGCCACCGGGCGGGAAGTGCACCTTCACCCACTGATTCTGGTTTGTTGCTAGGTCGATTATGTCGCCGAGCTCCGAGCCGGAGAGAGCGCAGACGGTCTCCTCCCCACACACCAAACACACAAACGCCTGGGACTTCGATTCTATGACGTTGCGTATCGGGCGAGTCTGCTCCGGCTGAAAGGTGAACGTCCATGGACCTTCCTCCAGGGAGCTGTATTTCACAAAGACGTTGCAATCCGCGTTAACCAGGTAGTGGCCGTATCGGCTGCTGCCTTTGTTGAGGGCCTTGAATGACTCGTGCTCTACGACCTGCGTGAGCGCTGCCCCGTGGTAGAAATCCTGAGCTTGTATCTTCATCTCCTGTCCTCTCTGCAATATGGGAAGGAATCTGGGTGGTCCCGGAAGCACTGCCCCTGGGCGCCAAAAGTCAAGGGGTCGGCTTACGTTGCTAATTTGTCATACCGCTCGTTGCTTCGCGCTATACTGCCGCATGCCGACACATTCGTCTTACGTCGCAGTCGACGCAATGTTGGCCCGGGTTGGGCTCGAATTGCCCTGCCCTGATTCGATCGATCAGGTCCAAGGCTTCGTTCTCGGCCTCCGTCACTGCCATCGGACCCACGTCGACCGGCTCGCGGCGTTCCTTGTGAAGGTCATGCACGTAGGCAGCACGGACCGTGAGACCCTCCCGTCGTCCTGCGTCCGTGTACACTTGCAGCTGTCGCCCGTAATCGAGTTCGTCGTTCGTCGCCGTCTTGTAGTCCACGATTACCAGCGACTGGCTTCCCCCCTGGTCCTCGAGGATCACGTCGGCTCGCCCGGAAACCACTGCGTTGTCGAGGTGTAGCTCGAACGGTCGCTCGACCGCCCACATATTCTTCAGCTCTTCTCCGTACTCCCCGACGTACGTGTTCACGAGCGTTCGGGCGGCTGACTTCATCTGCTCGTGCGCTCTCTTGTTGGCCAGGGGCAGGTAGAACTCCTCGTCGAACATGAGGTCGAGTTGCGCCGGGTCCGGGGGGCGCTGGTGACGGCGCGTGTGCTCACCGATGTTCCGCAGGACGTGATGCACCGCCTTGCCGTAGCCGAGCTCCGGAGCCAGGGGCGGCTGGAACCCAATCAGGTTGCGTAACCGGAACGCCAGTCCGCATGCCTTGTAGTCCGCGAGCTCCGAAAAGGTGATGGCGAGGGTCTCCTCGGACTCGTCCTTCCTCACCACGGGCTCAGGCAAAGTCGTCGGCGCCCCGCAGGGAGGATGCCCGGAGCCGATGGATTCGAAGAACGGAGACGGCTTGACCGCCTGCTTGTTCGGCGTGTCGTGGGTGGACAGCGAGAGCCACTCCCGCGCCCGCGTCAGTCCCACGTAGAACAAGCGCCTCTCATCGTTTACCGTCCCCTCGTAGCGCGCCCGCGTTTGTTCGCCCATCGGCACGAGCCAGTTTTGCCGGCTGCCCGTCTTCCTCGACGGGAACCGGTTGGCCGACAGCGACGGCATGAACACGATCGGCCATTCGAGGCCCTTCGCCTTGTGCACAGTGGTCACGTCGACCGCGTCCAGCGTGAAGCGGTCCTCTCCCTCGAACCCTTCGTAGGCGCCCAAGGCCCAGTTCTGTATGTGCGTCGCGAGCCAGAAGTAGTACCAGCGGCCTCTGTCCTGCCCGCCTATGACGCGTCCCACGTTGTCCGGATCGGGCCGGGCCCGGCGACGCACGCTCTCGTAGTCCGCCAGTATCCCGGAGCAGCGGGCAAGCGTCCCCAGTCGCGCAACATGCTCTCTATTCCGGAAGTCCCATTCCGCGACACCGCAAAGAGACAGCAGATCATAATATCGGTCGATGAGGTTCGCCGGCCCGGACGGATCGTCGACCTCCCCGTGCCATTGCCCGAGGTAGCTCTCCACGGGGGCTCGCTGCGTCGCGGTCAGGGCGAACACGCTGGCGTACGCCTCAGCCAGGCTCGCCGAGTCGTCGGATATGCCGTTGCGCCCGTATTGCTGTGGGCGCCACTGCATGCCGGCGAGCCAAGAAAACGTCCGCCCGAACAGCTGGGCCTCGTCCTCTTCGAATAGCCCCGTGCTGCCGCCCGGCTGAACGGGCACGCCACGGTCCTTCAGTGCGCCTAGCAGTCTCGGGTACGAGGTCGAGCCCCGTACGAGCACGGCAATATCCCGGTATGCGAACCCTCGAGCGACCAGGTCGTCGATGGTTCGCGCGATGCAACGGGCCTCCTCCGCTTCGGTCCGCTCCCGCCAACGGGCAATGGCCGGAGAGCTTGGCGGTCGGTGGGCATTCATGGACTTGGGAAGCCGGCCCTGGATGGATTTCGCGAAGGCGTCCGCTACAACGACGATCGCGGGCCTGCTTCGCCTGTTCTCCCCGATGGTGAAGGATGCAACTCCTGGGTAACGCTCCTGGAAACCGACGATCTTGCTGACGTTCGAGCCGCGCCATTGGTAGATGGCCTGGTCGTCGTCCCCGACGACGCAGAGCTCGACGGGGGGCTCCGCCAGCCTCCCGATGAGCGCTTCCTGTGCGGGGTTTATATCCTGGTATTCATCCACGATCAGGTAGCGGAGCTTGCCTCGTGCCAGCTCGAATACCCGTGAATCGCCGAGTTCGTCCACGGCACGAGCGATGACCTGTCCGTACGTCAAGAGCCGGTAGCGTTCCAGAAGTGATAAGAAGTCTTCCGCCACTTTCCGGAACGGGTAATCCAGGCCATTGACCGGGATCAGCTCGTTCTCGACCACGTCCAGGTTGCGTATGAAGGTCGGGATCGCCCGGAACAGGTGACCGCCGGAATCAAGGCTCTTGAGGTCGATTTGTCTGCTGATTCGAGTGAGGAACGCGGCGAGCCGGTGCTCGTCGAGGACATCGTAGGTCTCGTACCTCGCCACGTTCTCCTGCAGCAGCCTGAAGCAGTACGAGTGGATGGTGCCGACGAAGCAGCCGTTGAGCCTGCCGAGGAACTCTTCGCCCATGCGCTCGGCGGTACGCTGCTTGATCCGGTTCTTGAGTTCCTCCGCGGCGCGCTCGGTGAACGTGAACGCTACGATCTGCTCGGGCTCGACCCCTTCTGCGAAAAGGCTGGCGGTCCGCTGCGCCACGATCTCCGTCTTCCCGGAGCCGGCGCAGGCGATGATCTGGAGGTGGGATCCCCGGTGTGCGACCGCGCGGCGGGCTTCCCCCTGCAACGTCGGCGTGGACATATGCGGCTTCCTTATATTTCCCGTCTTTTCCTCCCCTTGGGAAACATTAGGGCGTGTCACGGAACTCCGCAATGCCGTTTTTCCCGGCGAGACCCCAGCTCGTCGGGCTTTGGCGGTGCCCGAACCCGGTCGGATGGTGAGGGCCCTGCCTTTGAGCAAGCGTGAAACCCAGAAGCCTGCCTTCGAGTGAAGAATCTGGTAACCGAGTCGGGCCGAATGCGGTAGATTTGGTCACGAAGCGCTGCTAGGAGCGCGGCTCGGCGAGAGCTTGGGAAGCCGGATGGCCCGGGAGATCGCCGCCGCCGGGGCGGACATCGTCCAGTTCGACGAGCCGGCCTTCAACGTGTTCTTCGACAAGGTGCGCGACTTGGGCGGCCGGGCGCCCGAGGCCCACGCCGCACGGCCGCCTGCACGGGCGACCTTTGCCACTGGAGCGGAGCCGTCTGCCGTCCGGCCGTTCAGCGGCTCGCGGGCGTACGGTAAGATCGGAGCGGGGCTCGGTTGCGTGACGCCGCCTGACGGAGCGGCAAGCTGGTTTTCGCTTCCGGGGTGATGCCTCGACCGGAGCGCCCTACAGAAACCACCGCACCCCGATCGAGACCACGCTCGCCTTGTAGTACGCGCTGAACGCGTTGCCGTTGGTAGCCCGGTAGCGTGGCAATTGGGTGCCGATGAAGTGGTATGAGGCGTACAGCGCCGCGGTGTTCGTGAGGTCCATCTCGATGCCGGCGATCGCCTGGTAGCTGAAACCCTTGTGGGCGTCCCAGAAGACGGGCGACGCTCCCTGCACGCCGACGTTGTTGAGGGACACCTGGGTCGCGCCGAGGCCGCCACCGACGTAGGGGTGCCAGCGCCCCCTCGGCGAGAAGTCGTAGAGCATGTTCACCATCAGGCTGACCGCCGTGAGGTTCCCGGAGGCCGGGAATTTGATCCCGTACGCTGGGTTGGAGGGGACCTCGTCGGTAATGCTGTCGGCCTTGTTGGCGGTGTAGGCGCCCTCCAGCTCGATCCGCCAGTTCCGGTCGAAGCGTTGGCCCACTCGCACGGCCGCAGCGTAGCCCCTCTTGTACACGACCTTCACGTCGGACGGGTAATTGTTCGTGTAGTTGTCGGTCGGTAGCCAGGTGCCGCCCGCCTGGACAGCGACGTACGTCTGGTGCGGCTGCGCCAGGACGACCGCCGGCAGCATGAGCAGCACCGCTGCAATCAGCGATTTCATCTTGTTCGCTCCTTCTCGTATCTAACGTCAACTACTTTGGCCGGTCAGCGACAACTATTTTGGCCGGTTGGCGGGAGTTGTCGTCAGACCGCTGAGGCGGTTTTCGCTTTCCTGCTTTGCTCGGTGTGTGCCCGCTTTCTGTAGC
>Ga0209921_1000486_pt1 | contig 12412 bp, 18 predicted proteins | sample SalPonF2_C_D2_MG_FD_185730 | JGI IMG/M metagenome (GOLD analysis project Ga0209921, IMG submission 185730) | Salt pond soil microbial communities from South San Francisco under conditions of wetland restoration - Salt Pond MetaG SF2_C_D2_MG... ...
TTTGGTGACCGCCATCCCCGCCCCTTGTGGGTCGCATGGATAAGCGGTCTAGCTTACGGACAACCGGCCAGAATAATTGTCGTCAACCGGCCAGAATAATTGTCGCCGGATAGAAGAACTCGATCAGGCAACGGCGAGAGCGGTGCCGTATAGGCCCGCTACCGGCTGATCAGCCCAGGGAAAAGGAGAAAAGGGGACAAATCTATTTTCCCGGCCCCGTACCGGAACAAGCTTGCACAGCGGGCCAGGAACGACTTCGCGGCCCACCCGGACCCTGGCTGGAACAGCGGTAACAGTCGCTCCATGGCCCTGTACTGGGTCTAACGCGGAGGCTCAGCGACGGGCAGCCGGCGCTGGCCGTTGACCGTCACCCGGAGCCGTCTAGGCTTCGATGTCTCGCGCCCTCACTCTGGCAATGAACTGCGGCCACCCAGGGCGCTCCTCGGGTTGCCACAAATCGCGGATGAACTCCTGCGCTTCGGCGCGGCTCCAGATTTGGCGTGATTCAGCGTAAAGGGCATAAAAGGCGCTGACTCGGTAGTTTGCCGCACAGTGGATATGCACCTTCCTTTCTTTCGCCCAATCGAGTGCCGAGACGAACCGATCGTAGCCGGCAAGCGTCGGGTTCTTGAAATCCACCGGGATGTGGACGTACTTGATGCCCTGCCCCTCAACTACTTGCCGCTCATTCTCCACCGCATATTCGCTCTCGTCCGGCAACAGGTTGACGACGACATCGTATCGCTCCGGCCCCAGATCCTTGAGCCGATCCGGACCGACTACGCCCGATGTTGTAACGAGAGCGTTGACCCGCCTGAAATTGTAGCTGTCCTCTATGGCCATGACCCTTCCCTGAGATCAGTGTGCTGGCCGTCACCAGACTACAGGACCCGACCTCGCCGGGCACAATGTTGGAATGTGAGAACTGACCCCTTGCTCGAGCGCTGACCCCTTGCTCGAGCGGCAAATGGACCTGTCCGCTGTTTCCCGCTCGTCTGCCATCGTGATTCCCGTCAATGCGCGACCGGGAATACCCGCTACGATTCGCCTGACCGTCGGGGGCATTGCACACCGCTGCGCCTGCGAGGAGGAATCGAAATGTCCGGCCACGACGACCACCTCGACGTCGAACAGCAGGCATGCGTTCGCCTCTGTCAGCGGATTCATGACCTTGCAGCCGAGCAAGGCATGAAGGTGACGATCGTCCTGGACGACGGCAAGTGTGCAACCGTCAGGGGGAAGCACAAGGTCGAAATCTGGACGGACAACGGCGAGCAGGTGTTGCGGGTGGCCCACGCCGAGTGCCTCGATCCGGTGCCCAGTTGGGAACTGGACCAACAGCTCAAGGCCGCTATCCGGAAGCTCGCGGCGCAATCCTGACCAGCCGCGAACCAACTGGGTCGGGGCTCGACTGGGTCGGGATTCCGGAAAGGGGGCAGACCAAGTCTTCCGGCCAGGCGCTATCGCGATTCCAGCCTGGCGCGCGCCTTCCGCGGTCGGCCCCGCCCGAAGCCGAGGACACCGATGGGCAAGACAGGAACAGCGACGTATACCGTAACCCTGGACCGGCGCGACGGGCACGTCAGCACGGCGCGCGCCCGAACGGCCGTGCTGACAGTCGAATCGGGCAGCGGTGCGGAAGGAGACACGTTCAACCCCGCCGAGCTGCTGTTGGCTGCGGTCGGCGCCTGCATGCTGAAGAATATCGAACGCGTCGCACCGATCCTGAAATTCGGCTTCCGCGGCGTGCATGTCGAGATCCAGGGTGAGCGCCGCGACGTTCCTCCGGGTTTCGAGACCATCACCTACGCCGTCCACGTGGACACCGACGAAGACGATCGCCGCCTGCAGTTGCTGCATCGGAACGTTCGCCAGTACGGGACGGTTTTCAACACGGTTGCAGCGGGAACCCGGCTCTCCGGGACGCTGTCGCGCGGACCGGTTCATGCCACTGCGCCGGGGCATGCCGATGGGGAGTCCTGAGAGCTCGCCGGCGATCGTGTTCGACGGCGGGAGTTGTCTCCCCCGACGCACACGGCCCCGTCGGTTGCATCCGGAAGCCACAAGCGGAAGCGGTTGCGCGCATGGGCCGGAACAGATCCAGGGAAGGACGATGCGATGAATCCGGAAGTGTCCGTCGACGTACTAGTGATCGGTGGTGGTCCCGGCGGCACGCCGGCGGCGCTGGCCCTGGCCAGTGCCGGCCAGCGAGTGCTGCTGGCCGAGAGCGGCCCGGGACTCGGAGGCACCTGCCTGTTCGAGGGCTGCATCCCCTCCAAGATATTCCGCGAGACGGCCGCCCGCCGGCGCGATCTCGCCTGCGCCCGGGAGTTCGGATTGAGCCTTCCGGATGCCGCCACGGCCGCAGTCGACTGGGCCACGGTGCAGGCACGCCGGCACCGGATCCTGTCGGCCCGTGCGCAGGCGGCGCTCGCTCACGCTCGCACACTTTCGCAACTCGAAGTGCTGTTCGGCCGCGCCCGGTTGACCGGACCGCGGACCGCCCTGGTCGAATTGCCCGAGGCCAGTCAACGGGTCCGGTTCGAACGCGCCATCCTCTCTACGGGCTCGGTCCCGAACTCGCTGCCGATCCCGGGTGCCGACCATCCCGGCGTGCTCGACTCGGCGCGCCTGATCGGCATCGGCTTCGTGCCCGACTCACTCGTCTTGATCGGAGGTGGACCGATCGGTATCGAGATGGCCCAGATCTTCGCGATGCTGGGCAGCCAGGTGACGGTGCTCGAGTCCGCGGACCGGATCCTGAAGCCCGTGGACTCGGTCCTGGCCGATCGCCTGCAACGTCGGCTCACGGCCGACGGGATCGCCATCGAGGTCGGTGCCCGCGTGCTTTCCATCGACGGCGAGGCGAACCGCCACCGTGTTGCGTACGCCACCGGCGCGGGGCAGGAAAGGGACATCGAGGCCGGCATCGTCGCGATCGTTGCCGGCCGGCATCCGGCGGTCGCGGGCCTTGGCCTTGAGACCACGGCGGTGCAATACGATCGGCACGGAGTCAAAGTCGACGCGACGCTGCAAACCGGCGAGGAGGGAATCTACGCGACGGGTGACCTGATTGGCCATCCCATGTTCGCCCACTGGGCCACGAGCCAGGCCCTCGCACTGGCCGGTCATCTGCTCGGCGAGTCCGTGACGTTCCCCCGGCCCGAGTTCAACAGCGCCGTGATCTTTTCCAGTCCCGAGCTGGGGATGGCCGGCCTCACCGAGGAAGCGGCGCGTGCGGCCGGGATCGACGTCGGCGTGGTGGAATATGACTACGCGGGGGATGCGCGCGCGCAGATCGCCGGCGATGCCGACGGCCTGCTCCGCCTCATCTACCGCCGGGAAGACATGGGCGTTGTCGGAGTTCACGCACTCGTCGCCGGCGCGTCGGACCTGATGGGAGAGGCTGCGCTGGCCATCCGGGCGGGAGTGACACTCCCGGATCTCGCGGGGGCCATTCACCCCCATCCCACGCTGACGGAAGCTTTCGGCCTTGCCGCGCGAGCCGTGCTCGGCAAACGCTAGTCTGCCGGAACGAAAGCGAGCGTCCGGACCGCTCGTGCGGAAGGGGGACAGATTCGTTCTCTGCCCCCCTGGAATGAATCCGTCCCTGTCTTCGTCAACCACCCGCTTCGACGCGGTAGATGGCACAAAGCTTGTTGCCGTCGGGGTCACGCACGTAGGCAAGGTGCATCGCGCCCATGCTGCTCTCGCGCAGTCCCGGGGGGTCTTCGATCGACTCGCCCCCATGCGTGATCGCTGTGTCGTGAAACACCCGAACCTGGTCTCGAGAGTCGCACTTGAAGGCGATCGTGCCGCCATTTGCAAAGGTCGCCTTCTCGCCGTTGATCGGCTCGGTTACGCAGAAGACGTTTCCGTCGTGCAGATAGAACAGGCGCGTATGGCCGGAAGGTGCCACGTTGCGTAGCGGCTCACCGGCCCCCAGCGTGCCGAGCACGGCGTCATAAAAGCCCTTCGAACGCTCGATGTCGTTCGACCCGACCATGATGTGGCTGAACATATTCACTCCTCCAGAGAGGGGATCAGATACCGTCCGGGATCAGAAGCGCCCGAAGCGAGATGTTTGTATCGAAAGGCTCACCAGACGCGGAAACACCATACCATACGGGAAAAGGGGCAGATCCAGTTTCCCGGCCAGGCGCCATCCAGGCTTGTCACTGAAGCGTTGGGCTGATCGACGCAATCAACGATACGCCTGAGACACGGCTTACGAATCCCGGGTGCCCACCAGCAGGCCCTCACCGCCCAGTGCCCCTTCATCCACCTGTCGCACGGCAAAGGTCGGTGTGACGCATTCGGGGTATTCGCCCGGCTTGCCCGGCGGTGAATAATAGCCCATGGCGTACTGCCCCATGGCGTACCCCAGCATATCCTGCAATTCCGGCGAAAAGTCACGGGCAATTTCCGGCGGGCAGGACAGATACTGATTTTCTTCCTGGCGCAGCCAGCCAAGGGTATAGGTCAGATTGGCCGCGATGCGATCCGAGTCCGACCGGTTTTCGCCGCCGCCATGAAAAACACTGCCCGTATACAGCAATACCGAGCCGGCCGGCATGACCGCCTGACAGATCTCATCCGGCGTGGCCTTTCTGTCGTCCGGCCAGCGGGTACTGCCGGGAACAACCTGAGTCGCGCCATTTTCGTCGGTAAAGTCCGTTATCGCCCAGATGGTATTGAACTGGGGTTCTATGTCGAGGGGCATGTATCGTCCCCAGGCCCAGCGATCCCGGTGAATCATTTGCTTACCCTGACCCGTCCGCAACCGGATGATCTGGGTGAGATGCAGCTGGATCCGCTGGCAGTATGGCGCCAGAAACGCCTTGGCCGCGTCGACTATCTGCGGATGCATGACCATTTCCCGCGCTTTCGCCGAACGGGCGACAAGGGCACCGGTGCGGGTGGTCGCGCGACCACTGAAATCGTCCCTGCCATCGGTAGTCGCGTTCATGAAGGGATCCAGCTCCTCCCTGAACCGAACAATATCGTCGGCCGTCAACAAGCCCTTCAGAATAACGGCGCCATCCTCACTGAGGATGCCGAGAATCTCTTCGGTGGCCGCAGTACCGGGCAACACGGTCAGTTCAGTCATGGAATACTCCTGTTGGGTCAGATGCGGGCCAACCCGGCAATTCGTCATTGTGAGGAAAAAACGGGGACGGCTTTATTTTTGCGACCGAGCGCTATTGCCATTCCGACTGGAGCCCGTCTTCCGTGGGCGGCCGTATCCCGGTTTTCGATCCGTGGAGAAAATAGATCCGTCCCCTTTTTCCTTCTGATACCGGTCGGTCTGCACGGGGCTCGACCGGTAACGGCTCTCCCACAGCGTTCCCGACCGCCCTTCCAGTCGGTTGCGATACCGTGTGGTGCGAGCCGCCAGGGCTTTCATCAACTGCCCAAGCGCTGCCACCTCATCGCCCGGCGTGAGCAGCAGGTGAACGTGGTTGGTCATCAGGCAATAGGCGTGGATGCGGATCCCGAAGGCATCCTTAAGCTCGCGCAGGTTCTCCAGGTAACGCCTGCAATCGGTGTCCGTAGCGAACACCACCTGCCGGTTGTGGCCCCGCTGAACGACATGGTGCGGATAATTCGGTACTACCACGCGACCCATCCTGGGCATTGCGCTCCTCCCCGGCATCAAACATCCCAACCTCGGACTCAGTCAAAGGCTAGCACCTGGAAGGTATCGTGATGAGCGGAAAATAAATCTGTCCCCATTCTTCTCGGTGACGAATCCCCCATCCGCACGCCGTCGTATTCGATCCACGGGCTCTTGCCCTTGGGGCCCTTGCCGGGATCGTTGGCCACCACGAACTCGAAAGCCGCTCCCGCCATGCGGAGCCAGGTGGCCAGCTTGAGGGGGAACGGCGCGGCGGTGGCGAACGGCACGCCCCAGCCGGTTCCGAACGCGAAGAGTCTGGTCGGCTCTGGTATGGAAGCGGTCACGTCTGGTGTCTCCGGTGTGATCATGCCCGGCTCCCGGGCTCGATTGCCCTGGCCAGGGTGCGCAGCAACGCGCCGCCATCGCCGCGCCAGGCGCTGCCGTGCATACAGGCCAGCGTGGCAGGCCCCTCGTCGGCCAGGCGTTGCAGCATCGGGTCCGTATCCGGAGCGTGCGCGTAGTAATCCATCGACCCGCGCAGGGATTCGCTCGGTCCCAGGATGTCGGTTTCGACCAGCGCTTCCCTGCCGTCTCCGGGCTGGGTGAACAGGTCGCCGCAGAACAGGGTCCCGGTGGTATCGTCGAGCAGGAGGCCACATTCCCACGCATGCGGCAGGTGCGGGGTGTCGAACCATCGCAGGACGTGCGCCCCGAGCTCCAGCCGTTCACCGTCCCCCAGAGCCCGCGGCGGTCGGTCGGCGACATCGTTGACCGACACGGTGGCCGCGACCTGCCCGCAGACCGGCTCGGCCTCGGGCGCGATCGCCAGGAAGTCGTTGAGCGAGCCGCATTCATCGGCCTCGAAATGCGAAAACGCGACGAAGCGCAAGCGCTCGGGCGGCAGGATGGCGCCAATCGCCTCCCGCACCAGTGGGAACATGCGGCGCGGGCCGGTATGGAAGATCAGGGGCCTGTCGTCCCGGATCAGGTATTGATTGAAGCTGAAGGCGCCGACCGGCAATTGAACGGGTGTATTGATCCGGTAGATGCCGTCGGCGATTTCCTCGATGTTGGTGCCGGTCTGATCGTTGGTGATCACGGTACGGTCTCCTCGTTGTGCTCGGATGGAACTACGCTTGTAGGTGTAACGCGACGACGATTCGTTACACCTTCCGAATTCGAGGAGGCCTCGAGAGGCTGCCGAAATGCTCGCCCGTGATCCCGACACCCCGCCCGCCGACGCGCTCCTGGTGCTGCGCGTGGCGCGGGCGACGCCCGATACCGACGAGAAGGCGGAGGAAGAGCTGTGCCGGCGCTTCGCGCCGCGCGTGCGCCTGTACGGCTTGCGCCACCTGGGCGACGAGGCGGCGGCAGCGGATCTCATGCAACAGGTGATGCTGATGGTGCTCGAGCGCCTGCGAGCCGGCGCCTTGCGCGACCCGGAATGCCTTGCCTCGTTCGTGTTCGGCATCTGTACCACGGTCGTGCGGGACCAGCGCCGCGGACATGCGCGCCGGGAGCGTCTGCTGAAAACCTACGGCGAAGCGCTGACGCCCCTGGAGGCGGCACAGCCGGACCTCGACCACTCGCGCCTGGTTCGCTGCCTGGAGAGCCTGCCCGAACGCGAGCGCACGGTGGTGCTGTTGACCTTCTACGACGACATGCCCGCCAAGGTACTGGCCCGCGAACTGGACCTCACCCCGGCAAATATCCGCGTGATCCGTCACCGCGGCCTGGAACATCTGCGTGCCTGTGTCATGGGAGAGGCCCGATGAACGGCCGGCCCTGCCAGTCCCCGCTGAGCTGGGAAGACCTGCTCGCCTACTGGCTCGGCGAGCTGGAGCCGACGGCCGAGGCGGGCATCGAGGAGCACTATCTCGGCTGTGGCCAGTGCAGCCGACGGCTGGCGCGACTCGTTGCTCTGGCGCGCGAGGTGCAGGCCGCGGCCCGGCAGAGCGATGTCGCCATGGTAATCAGCGACCGGTTCGTACGCCGGCTGAGCGAGGACGGCATGCGCGTACGCGAGTACCGCGTGCCGCGCAACGGTTCGGTCGACTGTACCGTCACTCCCGACGACGATTTCGTGGTGGGGCGTCTGGAAGCGCCACTGGCTGGCGTGCAGCGCGTCGACGTGGTCACGCTGGGCAGCGACGGCGCAATCCAGGCGCATCAGCAGGACGTTCCGTTCCGTCCCGAAAGTGGCGGCGTGGTGCTCTCACCCAGCATCAACATGCTGCGCGCCCTGCCGGATTGCGTGATGCGCTTCCGGCTGCTGGCCGTTGGTGCCGACGGCGAATCCACCCTCGGGGACTATACCTTCAATCACAGCTCCGGCACGGCGTAGGAAGGGGGCGGATCGGCCGTCCCGGTCAGGGCGTCGTTACCGGGTTCCGTCTTTGAATGCAGCGATGGCGGCCCGGTTCGCCGGACCGCCCACCAGCCCCGCGAAGGTCTCCGTCTCCCGCTGGCGTGCCGCGTGGATCATGTCGAGGCGCGCATCCAGCAGCAGCTTCTTCGTGGCCGTCAGCGACTCGAGCGGCATGGCGGCAATCTCTCCGGCAGCCCGAAGCGCTTCGTCCAGGAGCGATTCCGCCGGCACGACCTGGAACGCCAGACCGATCTCCCGGGCCCGGTCGGCGTCGACCCAGCAGGCGGTGTAGAGCAGATGGCTCGCCGCCTGCCAACCGACCGTCGCGGGCAACAGGTAGGAATTGCCCGCCTCCACCGTCACGCCGAGACTCACGAACGGACCGCGCAGCTTTGCCTGCTCCGACATGAGAACGAGATCGCAATGGGGCAGCAGCGTCAGGCCGATTCCCACGCCGATCCCGTTCACGGCAGCGATCAGCGGTTTGGGGAAGCTTTCCACCGTCTCGATGAACGGCTCAAACCCGTGGCGGTCGTCATCGTCGTGGACCGCCGGGCTCTCCATCTCGGCGAGATCCTGGCCCGCGCTGAATGCGCGCCCGGCACCGGTAAGCACGACCACCGAAACCCGTTCATCGCGCGCCGCCTGCTGCAATTGCGCGGTGACGGCATCGTAAAGCTCGTCGTTGAAGGCGTTCAGCTGGTCCGGACGGTTCAGCGTCAGACGCAGTACCCGGCCGAGCCTCTCTGCAAGCAGGACCTCGCTCATCACGGCGCCTCCATCTCGTCGGGCCCGTACCAAAAAGGGGACGGATCCATTTTCCTGTTATTCGCGCGGGCTCTCGAGGTCGCGGCCCCAACCGGTGGCGCCGGCGAAACCACCCGACCGTTGCAACCCCACCGGACGATAGGGTGGGAATCGTTCGGCACCATCGCACGGCCCATCCTGGGCATTGCGCTCCTCCCCGGCATCAAACATCTCAACCTCGGACTCAGTCAAAGGCTAGCACCTGGAAGGTTTCGAGATGAGCGGAAAACAAATCTGTCCCCTTTTCCCGCTAACCGGATAACTCAAAACACCCGTTGGCCAAAGGCTCCAAATCAAACGTTGGCGGATGGCCCTTCTGCCACGGCGCCAATCCAGAGCGAACCATCCATTGGCCTATCTCCTTGCTGATCAGCTCGCGACAGGAGTCATTCCAGAAGGAGCGCTTTGCTACGTTGACCCCCGCCTCGGAACCGTCTGGGATCCGTACAGTCACAACCTGCCAGGATCGGTCGAAATACCTGTCCCTATCGTTCACCGCCACCTTCAGGCCATAGCCCGCCCCGGATGGATGGTAGTTCCCGTTGTTCCAAGCGGTAACCTTCATCAACGTACGCCTCAGAAGTGTAACGACCGGACCCTGCGATTTGGGCAACGAAGAGAGACAGATCCATTTTCTCAGCCGGGGTTGAACGGAAAATAAATCTGTCGCTCTTTTCCTCCACTCAAGCCAAATCGCCGGAGTTGATCCAGTGCTCCTCCATTATTATCGCAAGCGGCACGCCCTGGTCTCGGTACCTCATGGCCTTTTCGATCTTCCGCCCGTACGTTTCGTGGGCCCAGCTGTCAGTGACATACGTTCCGAGAACCAGATAGTGGATCGACTTCGTCACCCCTGTTGCGATCAACCCGCCCAGCGACTGCGTGGCGTCGTGGCATTGCTGTCGCGTTCCGTAGGCGCATGTGCCGGTAAACACGAAGCGCCGGGGAGCTAAGGGAGCTAAGGGTCAGTTCTCACATTCCAACATTCAACGACGCTCCCACTTCCGCACCGCCCGACTCACTGTCATGTAGTGCACACCGAAGTGCGCAGCGATCTGCTTCATCGTGTAAGCGCCGCTCCGGTAAGCTTTCGCCATGGCTTCATCGCGGTCAGTGCTGTACTCGGCATAGTCGGGCAATGGCCGCGCCATTGGTCGCCGCTGTGTCCGTGCGACATCGGCGAGTTCCTCCCCGGCTTTCGCATCTTCGAACAGCGAGATGAAAGCGTCGTCGCCCAGGAAAAGCTGGTGGCGAACCTCATCCAACGGACTTGCCGCCCCGACGCCGGCGGCAACAAACCGCTCATAGGCTGAGACCGCTTCGGTCCGCGTCCGGCCGAATTGGGTCAATAGCCAATCCGTCTCCAACCACTCGGGGGCGGGACATGCACCCGTCACTGCGGGATAACTGCACCAGGGCCACTCTCGGGGGCTTTGCGCCATCCCCGCCCGGACCGGATTCAGGACTACGTAGCGACCCAACTCCAGAAGGTAAGCCTCTTTCTGAACCAGAATGGCCCTGTACCGACCCTGAAACAGATGCCCCACCTTGCCATGCCGGCGGTTGAACCGCTGCGTATAGACGCCGTTCAGCTGGCGCATGCCGCGTGACAGATTCCCGTCGGGAGTCTCGACCAGGAGATGATAGTGGTTGGTCATGAGGCAGTAGGCATGAACCAACCAGTTGAAGCGATCACACGTCCTCTCAACGCACTCGAGAAAGCGCGAGAAATCCATGCCGTCCAGGAAAAGCGGCTCGCGACGATTGCCGCGCGCCATCACGTGATACAGAGCACCCGCGTATTCAAGCCGCAAAGGCCGAACCATGATCCCCTCCCTGCGATCACTGTCCTGCCCGTCACCAGACTACGGAACCCGACCTCGCCTGGCAAAATGTTGGAATGTGAGAACTGACCCTTGCCCGGACGCCTACTGCTTTGACGCCCAAATGGCCAACTTGTGCCGAATGGCCTTTTGGGAAACCTGATCTTCCGGGATGGGTGTTATCAGGCCGTCATGGATAAGCAGCCGGTAGATGTACTCGAGCTTGTCCGTGGCTGAATCCGTTGGCTCGAACTCCACGGCGCCCCGTTTCTCGCCGTATTCCACGCCCAGATCGATCGCCTTCCGAACCAGTTCCTTTTCGTTCTTCAGTTTGGTCACCGTGCTCTCCCCACTACAGGTCACCTGCTTTGGTGCCGGGCCACGGCGGCCCCCGCCGGCCGGACGCGGACCATACGCTGGATCATAGGTGATCGGCACGCGAAGCGATGCGTCGCACACCCGCCTCTCCGCAGACGAACGGGGTCAGTTCTCGCATTCCAACATCCCGGGCCGTTACCCCCGCCACACTGCTCTACCCGCCATACTGCCACAGGCCCAGCCATGATCCTGTCCCTCCGATCAACGTCTTTGCGGACGCCAACCTCAGCGGCCCCGCCTGCCTGGCGATATGTTGGAATGTGAGAACTGACCCCTTACCCGACCTTTGCGGACGCCAACCTCAGCGGCCCCGCCTGCTTGGCGATATGTTGGAATGTGAGAACTGACCCCTTACCCGACCAGAACTGACCCCTTACCCGACCCTGGAGCATCTTTTCTTGGCGGCTAACAGTGATTGGATGGCCGGCACAGATATCGAATGAACGTGCCAGCGTGATAGCACGGGACGGGCTGCGTTGTCGGGCGTCGTGACTGCCTGTCGTGCTGGGGCTCTCGTGGCCGAGTCGTCCGCGCCCCAAGCATATCCCGCCGGCAGTTTGCGCTCTGCACAATGGCATGGCGCGGACGAACGGGGTCAGTTCTCACATTCCAACATCCGGGGCCGTTACCCCTGCCACACTGCTCTACCCGCCATACTGCCATAGGCCCAGCCATGATCTTGCCCCTCCGATCAACTCAACGTCTTTGCGGACGCCAACGTGAGCGGCCCCGCCTGCCTGGCGATATGTTGGAATGTGAGAACTGACCCCTTATCCGCAGGCCAGATGCCGATTGCCGGCCCGGCGGTGCCCCTGGCCCTTCTTCTTGTCATTCGAGCGCCGCTCGCTCTTGACGCAGCGGCAGTACGAGGCATACCGGCCCGGGGTGGCGAAGCGGCCGATGTCGCCGGTCTCGAGCAGGATCGTCAGCGCCAGGATCTCACCCACCCCGGCCACCGTCTTGAGCCAGGGACTGTGAATAAGGGGACAGATCCATTTTTCGTGCTCACCCTGAGGCGAGGTCGGCTGACGCCCGGCTCAATCAAAGCCTGGTACATGAAAGCCGAATCACGCCCATGCGGATCTCCATGTCTCTCCGCGTGGACACCGCAGACTTACAACAGCACCTTCTCAATACCCCCATCCCGCGCCTTCTCAATAAACGCCTGCTGCCACCCGTCCCCAAGCAAATGGTTGGCCATCTCTATCACAATGTAGTCGGCCTCGACGCCGGTGTCTTCCCGGTATCGTGACAGGCCCTGCAGGCAGGCCGGGCAGGAGGTGAGCATCTTCACCTTGCCCTTGTCCGCCACGGGCCTGCCGGTGAGGCTCTCGACGCCCTTGTTGATCTCCTCCTCCTTGCGGAAGCGGACCTGGGTGGCGATGTCGGGGCGGTCGATGGCGAAGGTGCCGGCCT
>Ga0209921_1000489_pt1 | contig 12331 bp, 11 predicted proteins | sample SalPonF2_C_D2_MG_FD_185730 | JGI IMG/M metagenome (GOLD analysis project Ga0209921, IMG submission 185730) | Salt pond soil microbial communities from South San Francisco under conditions of wetland restoration - Salt Pond MetaG SF2_C_D2_MG... ...
TGCTGGCGTACTCGCCCAGGAAGAACAGGCCGAACGCCATGCCGGCGTACTCCACGTGGAAGCCGGCCACGATCTCCGACTCGCCCTCGGCGACGTCGAACGGCAGCCGGTTGGTCTCGGCGACCCCGGAGATGAAGTAGATGATGAACATCGGCAGCAGCGGCAGCCAGAACCAGTGCCAGATGCCGCCGGACTGCGCCTCCACGATCTTGCTCAGGTTCAGGCTTCCGGCCGCCATCAGCACGCCCACCAGGGCGAAGCCCATGGCGATCTCGTAGGCGACCATCTGGGCCGCCGAGCGCATGGCGCCGAGGAACGCGTACTTCGAGTTGGAGGCCCAGCCGGCCAGGATCACGCCGTAGACGCCCAGCGAGGTCATCGACAGCACGTACAGCAGGCCGGCGTTGATGTTGGACAGCACCCATCCCTGCTTGAACGGGACCACCGCCCAGGTGGCGAACGAGGCTCCCACCGTGATGACGGGAGCCAGCAGGAACAGGAAGCGGTTGGCATTCTGCGGCAGCACCACTTCCTTCAGCACCAGCTTCAGGCCGTCGGCGACCGGCTGCAACAGACCCCAGCGGCCCACGCGGTTGGGCCCGAGGCGCAACTGCATGAAGCCGATCACCTTGCGCTCGAAATAGGTCAGGTAGGCGACCAGGAGCGCCAGGGGAATCAGGATCGCCACGATCTTGCCGGTAATGAGCAGTGGCAGCTGCACGTCCGGCGGCAGTGCACCCCAGGTTGCTGCGAGTGTCGTTCCCATTCGTCGCTGGAGCCCTTGGTTGTTGCTTGATGGTCCAGGCGCTCGCGGGCGCCCTGCCTACGCGGCGGCCTCGACCGCCCTCACCTCGATGGCGCCGCTGCGCCCGTCCAGATCGCGGGTCTCGGGTATCCCCGCCGCGACTACCACGCAGCCGGCCGCGACGCCCGGATCCAGGGCCAGCGGCAGCACCGCGCTGCCCTCTCCCTGGTGCAGGGACACCCGGTCGGCCTCCACCAGTCCCATGCGGTCCGCGTCCGCCGGATTCATCCAGGCCTTGCGCGCATCCAGCCCGTCCTTCGTGCGCTGCAGGGCCTCGGCCCGGCGCACCAGCGGATCGGTGGCGTAGATCGGCAGCTCGCCGACGCGCTTCAGGGCGGGCACCTCCGCGCGGCGGAACGGCTGCTCCGGCCAGACATAGGCGTTGTCGGGCCGGACCTCGCCGATCGCCTGCCGGGCGGCCTCGCGCACGTCCTGCGGCGACTCGAAATCGAACCCGTCCAGGGCAAGCTCGTTGCCAAGCACGCGCAGGATCTTCCACGCCGGGCGGCTGTCGCCGACCGGGACGCCCGCGCCGTTGAAGCTCTGCCAGTCGCCGGCAAGGTTGATGAAGGTACCGGAAGTCTCGCCGAAGGTCGCCGCCGGCAGCACCACGTCGGCGTACTGCGCCAGCCCCTCGCTGTGGAAGCTGGCCACCGCCACCACGGTCTCGGCCTGCTTCATGGCCTCCAGTGCGCGCGCGGGACGGGCGCAGTCGAGCTCCGGCTCGACGTTGAACAGCAGGTAGCCCTTGAGACCCTGTTCGATCATGTCGCCGGCGTGCAGGCCCGGCATGGCGGCCGCCACGCCCCCCGGGCCCCGGTGCGGAACGAAGCCGCTCAGCCAGGCGCCGGCGGCGTTGCCGCCCAGCGGCAGGTAGCCCAGGCGCGCGCCCGCTGCCTCGGAGATGAACGCCGCCAGCGCGCGCAGACTCCCATAGCCGGCATCCGCCGCGGCGATCTGCCCGAGCAGCACGGTGGCCCGGCCCGATTCGACCAGCAGGGCCGCCGCGCGTTCCTGGGCGGCGTCCGGCTCGACGCCTTCGAGCAGCGGCTCGATCGCGGCCGGAGCGGACTTGCCGCTCTGCGCGGCCACCGCCGCCGCCACGCCGGCGAGCGCGCCCGCGAGGTCGCGCACGACCAGGTTGCTCTCCAGCGGGAAGCGCAGGTCCCAGTCGCAGGGATTGATCACCCCGACGCGGGCGCCGCCGAGCGCGGCCTTGCGCACCCGGTGTCCGATCAGCGGGATCTCCTTGCGCAGGTTGGCACCCACCACGAGGATGCCGTCGTTCTGCTCGAGCTCGCCGACGCTCTGCCCCAGCCATGGGAACACGGGATCGCGCTCCGGGTCGCTGAAATCGCTCTGGCCGAGCCGGTGATCCAGGTTCGAGACGCCGAGGCCGTCCGCGATCCGGCGCAGCAGGTGCAGCTCCTCCAGGGTGGCGTTGGGCGCGGCAAGCATCCCGAGCTGGGCGGCCCCGTGCCGGTCCAGGGTGCCCTTGAGCGCGCCGGCCGCCCGCTCGAGCGCGGTCTGCCAGTCGCTCTGGCGCAGCGCGCCGTCCTCGCGTACCAGCGGCGTGTCGATGCGCTCGTCGCTGTAGATGCCCTGGTAGCTGAAGCGATCCCGATCCGAGATCCAGGTCTCGTTGACCGCCTCGTTGTCGGCCGGCACCACGCGCATGATCCGGCCGCGGCGGGTGTGGAAATAGATGTTGGAGCCCAGCGCGTCGTGCGGCGCGACGCTGGGACGCGCGTCCATCTCCCAGGCGCGCGCCCGGAAGCGGAACGGCCTCGAGGTCAGCGCCCCGACCGGGCACAGGTCGATGACGTTGCCCGACAGCTCGTGGTCGACGGTGCGCTCCACGTAGGTGCCGATCTTCATGTGCTCGCCGCGCCCGGTCGCGCCCAGCTCCTTGACGCCGGCGATCTCCTCGCCGAAGCGTACGCAGCGCGTGCAGTGGATGCAGCGGGTCATGCCCGTGGAGATCAGCGGGCCAAGATCCGGATCCTCGACCGAGCGCTTGCCCTCGGTGAAACGCGAGACGTCGCTGCCGAAGCCCATGGCCAGGTCCTGCAGCTCGCACTCGCCGCCCTGGTCGCAGATCGGGCAGTCCAGCGGATGGTTGATCAGCAGGAACTCCATCGTGCCCTTCTGGGCGTCGATGGTCTTGTCCGACTGCGTGTGCACCTTCATGCCGTCGTTGACGGGCGTGGCGCACGCCGGCATCGGCTTGGGCGCGTTTTCCACCTCCACCAGGCACATGCGGCAGTTGGCCACCACCGACAGCTTCTTGTGGTAGCAGAACCGCGGAATGTAGATGCCGGCGTCGTCCGTCACCTGCATCAGCATCTGGCCCTTGCGAGCCTTCAGCTCGACGCCGTCCACCTCGATTGTGACCTGATCTTGATCACTCATGTGGTTGAATCGCCATGCGTTTTCCGAATGTCCGGCCGCGCGGGCCGGTCCTCAGGCGGCCGCCTCGGGCCTGGCGCCGGGACCGACCATGCAGCAGCCGTGCTCGATGTGGTACTCGAATTCCTCGCGGAAGTGCTTGATGAAGCTGCGCACCGGCATCGCGGCGGCATCGCCCAGGGCGCAGATGGTGCGTCCCTCGATGCGCCGCGCGACGTCGTCCAGCAGCTCCAGGTCGCGTCGGGTGCCGCGGCCGTGCTCGATCCGGCCGACCGCGCGGTGCAACCAGCCGGCGCCCTCCCGGCAGGGGGTGCACTGGCCGCAGGATTCCGCATAGTAGAAGCGCGAGACCCGCTCCAGGACGCGCACCATGCAGGTGGTCTCGTCCATGACGATCACTGCTCCGGAGCCCAGCATGGAGCCAGCTTCCACGATCGACTCGTAGTCCATATTGACTTCCATCATCTTCTCGCCGGGTACCACCGGCACCGACGAGCCGCCGGGGATCACGGCCTTGAGCCGGTGCCCCTCGCGGATGCCCCCGGCCATCTCCAGCAGCTCGGCGAACGGGATGCCCATGGGCACCTCGAAGTTGCCGGGCCGCTGCACGTGGCCGGTGACGGAGAAGATCTTGGTGCCGCCGGACTTGGGCGTGCCGAGGTTCTTGAACCACTCGGCCCCGTTGCTGATGATCGACGGCACCGAGGCGAACGTCTCGGTGTTGTTGACCGTGGTGGGCTTGCCGTAGATGCCGTGCTGCGCGGGGAACGGCGGCTTGTTGCGGGGCATCCCCTTCTTGCCTTCCAGGGATTCCAGCAGGCCCGTCTCCTCGCCGCAGATGTAGGCGCCGGCACCCATGTGCGGGTAGAGCTCGAAGTCCACCCCGGAGCCGAGGATGTCGCGGCCGATCAGGCCCTGCTCGCGGGCCTCCTCGAGGGCCCGGAGAAACCGGACCCAGGGCTCGTCCATGAACTCGCCGCGGATGTAGTTGTAGCCGACGGTGGCGCCCATGGCGTAGCCGGCGATCGCCATGCCCTCGATCACCGAATGCGGGTTGTAGCGCAGGATGTCCCGATCCTTGCAAGTGCCGGGCTCGCTCTCGTCGGAGTTGCACACGACGTACTTCTGGCCCTTGAAGTCTTTCGGCATGAAGCTCCACTTGAGCCCCGAGGGAAAGCCCGCGCCGCCACGCCCGCGCAGGCCGGAGGACTTGACCTCCTCGATCACGTCCTCGGGAGACATCTTCTCCCGGAGAATCTTCTTCCAGGCCTCGTAACCCCCGACCTTGAGATAGTTCTCGAAGGTCCAGGGCTCGTCGAACTGCAGCGTGCTGTAGCAGACCGCCGTCGCCATCGATTCACTCCAGGCTGTCGATGATCTCGTCCGCCGCCTCCGGCGTGAGATTCTCGTAGTACTTGTGATCGACCATCATCATCGGCGCGCCGGCGCAGGCGGCCAGGCACTCCTCCTCCACCTTGAGGAAGATGCGGCCGTCGGCCGTGGTCTCGCCGCGCTTGATCCCCAGCTTGCGCTCGATGTGCTCGATCAGCTCGTCGCCGCCGCAGAGCATGCAGGAGATGTTGTTGCACACCGAGATGCTGTGCCGGCCGACGGGCTGCGTCTCGATCATCGAGTAGAACGAGCCCACCTCGTACACGTCGATCGGTTCCAGCCCCATGTAATCGGCCACCGCGTCCATCAGCTCCACGGTTACGTAGCCGCCGTTCTCGTGCTGCACCGCGTGCAGCGCCGAGATCACCGCCGAGCGCTTGCCCTCGGGCGGATACTGCGCGGCCCAGCGGTCGATCTCCGCGCGCACGTGAGCCGACAGGCGCTCGGCGGGCTTTTCGGGTAACTCTGCCATCAGCGGTCCACCTCTCCGAACACGATGTCCTGGGTCCCGATCACCGCAACCAGGTCCGCCAGCATGTGGCCGCTGACCATCTCGTTGATCGAGGACAGGTGCACGAAGCCCGGCGGCCGGATCTTGACCCGGTACGGCTTGTTGGCACCGTCCGAGATCATGTAGATGCCGAACTCGCCCTTGGGCGCTTCCACCGCGGCGTAGACCTCGCCCTCCGGGGCGCTGTAACCCTCGGTGAAGAGCTTGAAGTGGTGAATCAGCGCCTCCATGTCGTGCTTCATCACCTCGCGCCGCGGCGGCACGACCTTGTGGTCGTCGAGCAGCGTGGGACCCGGGTTCTCCCTGAGCCACCTGACGCACTGCCGGATGATCTCGTTGGACTGGCGCATCTCCTCGACGCGGCACAGGTAACGGTCATAGCAATCGCCGTTGACGCCCACCGGGATATCGAACTCCATCCGGTCGTAGACGTCGTAGGGCTGGGTCTTGCGCAGGTCCCACTCGACGCCCGAGCCGCGCAGCATGGGGCCGGTGAAGCCCAGCTCGATCGCGCGCTCGGGCGAGACCACGCCGATGCCGACGGTGCGCTGTTTCCAGATGCGGTTCTCGGTGAGCAGGGTCTCGTACTCGTCGACCAGCCCCGGGAAGCGTTCGGTAAAGTCCTCGATGAAATCCAGCATCGTTCCCTGGCGGGCCTCGTTCATGCGCTCCAGCTCGCGGCGGCCGCGGTAGCGGTTGGGCTGGTACTGCGGCATGTAGTCCGGCAGGTCGCGCGCCACCCCGCCCGGGCGGTAGTAGGTCGCGTGCATGCGCGCCCCGGAAACCGCCTCGTAGACGTCCATCAGCGCCTCGCGCTCGCGGAAGCAGTACAGGAACACGGTCATGGCGCCGATATCCAGTCCGTGCGCACCGAGCCACATCAGGTGATTGAGGATCCGGGTGATCTCGTCGAACATCACCCGGATGTACTGGGCCCGCAGCGGCGGCTCGATGCCCAGCAGTTTCTCCACCGCCATCACGTAGGCATGCTCGCTGCACATCATGGACACGTAGTCGAGGCGGTCCATGTAGCCGATGCTCTGGTTGTACGGCTTGCTCTCGGCGAGCTTCTCGGTCGCCCGGTGCAGCAGGCCGATGTGCGGGTCGGCATGCCGGATGGTCTCGCCGTCGAGCTCCAGCACCAGGCGCAGCACCCCGTGGGCGGCCGGGTGCTGGGGCCCGAAATTCATGGTGAAGTTGCGAATCTCAGGCATTGTCCTGCGACTCCTCGGCCGTCGAGTCCTGTGCCGTGTGCGGGTAACGCGACTGTCCCCGGATGACCTTGGGCACCAGCACCCGCGGCTCGATGGACACGGGCTGGTACACCACCCGGCCGCGTTCCGGATCGTAGCGCACCTCCACGTGGCCGCTCAGCGGGAAGTCCTTGCGGAACGGATGCCCCACGAAGCCGTAGTCGGTCAGGATCCGGCGCAGGTCCGGATGGCCCTCGAAGTGGATCCCGTACAGGTCGAAGGCTTCCCGCTCGAACCAGTTGGCGGCCGCCCAGATGTCGGTGACCGAGTCGATCACCGGAAACTCCGGATCCGGCGCGTAGGTCCGCAGGCGGACGCGGAAGTTCTTCTCCAGCGACAGCAGGTGGATCACCACCGCGAAGCGCTTCGGGGATTCCCGGTCGGGATCGCTGTCGGGGTCGTAGCGCTTCACGCCGCGGCTGAAGCCGGAGTCGGTGGCCTGCTCGGCCATCCACTCCGCGTCACCGTAGGCGAGATAGTCCACCCCGCAGAGGTCGATCAGCTGGCGGAAGCGGAACGGCTCCTCGTCCCGCAGGGCGATGGAGGCCTCCCGCAGCCGCTCCGGCGGGACCTCCATGGTGACCTCGTCGGTCCATTCGCTGTAGCGGACCTCGGCGTAGTCGAACTTTTCGGTCAGGGCGGAGGCGAGATTCTCGGTCTTCTGGCTCATTCCGCCCTCCCTCACCTTGCGATGGTACTGGTGCGGCGGATCTTCCGCTGCAGCTGGATGATCCCGTACAGCAGTGCCTCGGCGGTCGGCGGGCAGCCCGGGACGTAGATGTCGACCGGGACCACGCGGTCACAGCCGCGCACCACCGAGTAGGAATAGTGGTAGTAGCCGCCGCCGTTAGCGCAGGATCCCATGGAGATCACCCAGCGCGGCTCCGACATCTGGTCGTAGACCTTGCGCAGCGCCGGCGCCATCTTGTTGACCAGGGTCCCGGCGACGATCATCACGTCGGACTGGCGCGGGCTCGGGCGGAAGATGACCCCGAAGCGGTCCATGTCGTAGCGGGCGGCGCCGCAGTGCATCATCTCGATCGCGCAGCACGCCAGCCCGAAGGTCATGGGCCAGAGGGAACCCGTGCGCGCCCAGTTGATCAGCTTGTCGGCGGAGGTGGTGACCACACCTCTTTCCATTACGCCTTCTATTCCCATTCCAGAGCCCCCTTGTTCCACTCGTAGATGAAGCCGACCACGAGGATGGCGAGAAACACCGCCATGGCCACCAGACCGAACGCGCCGATCTTGTCCAGTGATACGGCCCAGGGGAAGAGGAAGGCGATCTCGAGGTCGAAGATGATGAACAGGATGGCGACGAGGTAGTAGCGGACGTCGAACTTCATGCGGGCGTCCTCGAAGGCCTCGAAACCGCACTCGTAGGGCGCGCCCTTTTCCGCGTCCGGGTGGCGTGGCCCGAGGACGAATGCCGCGCCCAGCGGCAAGACGCCAAACAGGATACTGATCACCAGCAGCATCAGTATTGGCAGGTAGTTCTCCAGCATCCGGCGTGGTCCTGTGTCTGAAGTGTCGCGGTTCGGACGGGCCCGGCGTGCATGCACGCGTCAAACGGGTGGCCCGCGGCGCGCAGGCTCCGGGTCGGGAAGGAACCGTCGGCTCATGTGGTGCCGATGGCCGGACTCGAACCGGCACGGCTTGCGCCACTGCCCCCTCAAGACAGCGTGTCTACCAATTCCACCACATCGGCAGGGTATCGCCGCCCGGGAGGAAGTCGCCGGGCGGCCCCGTCAGGCTGGGCGTATTCTACCGCAACTGCCCCGCTATTGCCCACCCTTGGGCGGGTTCTCGGGCACGTCCGGAATCTCCGGCGAATTCTGCTTGGGCGCCTGCGGCTGCTGCTTGCCGGACGAAGATCCCGCCGGCCCCTTCTGCGTCACCGGGGGTGCCTGCTGGGTGACGCTCTTGGGCTGCTGCGGGTTCGAATAGAGGTAGGCGAGCGCCAGGCTGGTGGCGAAGAACAGCGTCGCCAGCACCGCGCTGGTCCGGCTCAGGAAGTTGGCCGAGCCCCGCGATCCGAAGACGGTCGCCGACGCGCCGCTGCCGAAGGCCGCCCCGGCATCGGCACCCTGGCCGTGCTGCAGCAGGACCAGGGTGATCAGGGTCACGGACAGCAACACGTGCACGATCAGGAGAGCAACAATCATGGTTCCGTTCGTTTCAATTTGGCGGGAGACCCGACGACCGGGGCTTCCCGGGAAACCCGTGTTCCGGACTCACCCGGCGGTGCGGCAAATGGCCAGGAAATCATCGGCGTCGAGGGACGCTCCCCCGATCAGCCCGCCGTCGATGTCCTCCATCGCGAACAGCTCGCCCGCGTTGTCCGGTTTGACGCTGCCGCCGTAGAGGATCGGCAGGGCGGCGGCTATTGTAGCATCCTGCGCGGCGATCGTGTCCCGTATCAGCCGGTGCACCGCCTGGGCCTGGGCCGGGCTCGCGCTGCGCCCGCTCCCGATCGCCCACACCGGTTCGTAGGCCACCACCGCCTCGGCGAACGCATCCGTCCCGGCGTGCGAGAGCACCGCGCGCAGTTGTCCCTGCACCACGGCGTCGGTGCGCCCGGCCTCGCGCTCGTCCGGGGTTTCGCCGACACAGAGGATCGGCGTCAGCCCCGCCGAGAGCGCCAGCTCGAACTTGCGCGCGACGGTGCCATCGTCCTCGCCGTACAGGGCACGGCGCTCGGAGTGGCCGACGATGACGTAGCGGCACCCTGCCTCGGCCAGCATCGCCGCCGAGACCTCCCCGGTGTAGGCCCCGCCCTCGTGGTCGCCGAGGTTCTGGGCTCCGACCGCCACCGGCAGCCCCTCGGCGAGGGCGGCGACCTGCTCCAGGTACACGAACGGCGGACAGACCGCGACCCGCGCTTGCAGTCGATCCACGCCGCCGGCCCTCAGGCCGTCCATGATCTCCCGCGCAAGGCGGCGGGAGCCATTCATCTTCCAGTTTGCGGCGACCAGCGCGCGTCCCATGTCCACTGCCCCGTTACAAAGGGCCGCAAGGTTACCCGGGCCGCGGGATGCGTGCAATGCGTCAGCCGGCCCGCCGGACCGCCTCGGCGATGCGCTCGGCGTACCCGGCGACGATGTCGGGCACCTCTCCCTCGACCATCACCCGCACCAGCGGCTCGGTGCCGGACGGGCGCAGCACCACGCGGCCCCGGCCGCCGAGCTCGTCCTCCACCGCGCGCACGGCCGCGGTCACCCCGTCCACGCCGATGACGTCGCGACCCTGGGGCGTCGGCACATTGATCATGGTCTGCGGCAGCTTGTGCATGCCCGCCACGAGCTCGCGCAGGGAGACGCCGCGCTCGACCATCACGGCCAGCACCTGCAGCGCGGTCACGATGCCGTCCCCGGTGCTGGTGCGGTCGAGGCAGATCACGTGCCCGGAAGGCTCGCCGCCCAGCATGCCCTGCTCGCCCCGCAGCATTTCCAGCACATGGCGATCGCCGACTGCGGCACGCCGGAACGCCACCCCGAGACCCTGCAGTGCCAGCTCCAGGCCGAGGTTGCTCATCATCGTACCGACCACCGGCCCCGCGAGCTGGCCGCGCCGGGCGCGAGCCTCGGCGATCACGTAGAGGATCTCGTCGCCGTCCACCAGGCGCCCCGCGGCGTCGGCCATTACCACGCGGTCGCCGTCGCCGTCGAACGCCACCCCGAGATCGGCGCCCGATTCCACCACCCGCCGCTGCATCGCCTCCGGATGGGTCGAGCCGCAGCCGTCGTTGATGTTCAGGCCGCTGGGGTCGGCTCCCATCGGAATCACCCGGGCGCCGAGCTCGCGGAAGACGTGCGGCGCGATGTGATAGGTCGCCCCGTGGGCGCAGTCCACCACGACGGTCAGCCCCCGCAGGCTCATGCCGCCCTCGATCGTGCTCTTGCAGAACTCGATGTAGCGCCCCTGGGCGTCGTTGATGCGTTCCGCCTTGCCCAGACGGGCCGAATCGACCGTGGAGAAAGGCTCTTCCAGGGCCTCCTCGATCGCCTGCTCGACGGAATCGTCGAGCTTGTGCCCGCTGCGGGCGAAGAACTTGACCCCGTTGTCGTCATAGGGGTTGTGCGAGGCGCTGATCACCACCCCGGCGCTGGCCCGGAAGGTCTTGGTCAGGTAGGCGATGCCGGGGGTGGGCATCGGTCCCAGCAGCAGCACGTCGACCCCGGCGGCCGAAAATCCCGCCTGCAGGGCCGACTCGAACATGTAGCCGGAAATACGGGTGTCCTTGCCGATCAGTACGCTGCCGGTGCCGCCTTCCGCCAGCACGCGCCCTGCCGCCTGGCCGAGCCGCAGCACGAAATCCGCCGACATCGGCTGCTCGCCGACCCGGCCGCGTACGCCGTCGGTACCGAAGAAGCGTCTGGTCATGTCTTTCGTGTCTCCTTCCGCAGGGCAATCGACCCGGCCGCTGCCCTCCTGCTCGCTATTCCCTGCCCTGTTGCGCGTCACACGCCCGCAGCCGGGCGGAACGTTCCCCCGGACTCCGGCGAACCGTATTCCCGGATGGCGCCGCACACGGCCAGCGCGTCCACGGTCGCGCCGACGTCGTGGACCCGCAGCAGCGCGGACCCCTTCCATGCCGCCACCACGGCCGCGGCCACGCTGCCGGCGGCCCGTTCCCCGACCGGCTTGCCGGTCAGGCGCCCGATCATCGACTTGCGCGAGACGCCGACGACCACCGGCCGTCCCAGGCTCACGACCTCCTCCAGGCGCGCGAACAACTCCAGATTATGCGCCAGGGTCTTGCCGAAACCGAAGCCCGGATCCAGCAGGATGCGGTCGGAGGCGATGCCCGCCGCCGTGCAGGCGGCAGCGCGTTCCCCGAGGAACCGGCAGACCTCGCGTGTGACGTCGTCGTAGCGGGGACTCTGCTGCATCGTGCGGGGCTCCCCCTGCATGTGCATCAGCACCACGGGCACGCCGCACTCCGCCGCCGCATCGAGCGCGCCCGGCTCGCGCAGCGCACGCACGTCGTTGATCATTCCGGCGCCCGCGGCGACCGCTTCCCGCATGACCTCGGGCTTGCTGGTGTCGATCGATACGGGAATCGAGACCTCGCGCCGGCAGGCCTCGATCACCGGGATGACCCGCTCGAGCTCGCCGGCGGCCGCCACGGCCCCGGCGCCCGGACGGGTCGACTCGCCGCCGACGTCCAGGATCGCCGCGCCCTCGGCCTCGATCCGGCGCGCGCGCGCCAGCGCGTCCTCCAGCCGGACGTGGCTGCCGCCGTCCGAGAACGAGTCCGGCGTGACGTTCAGCACCCCCATCACCGCCGGCCGGGAAAGGTCCAGCGACCGGCCGCCGCAGTCCACGATAGTCACGCATGCCTCCTGACCGAGTCCCGTGGGGACCCCCGAACCGCCGCCGCCGGTCGGGCAGGACCCGGCCGGCGGCTCGGAAGATCCGTATTGTACGCGCGGGTGCGCCGGCTCAGCTCGCCGGGCCGGGCACCTTGTCCCCGCCGACGTTGCCGCCGCCCGGGGACGGCTGCTTGCCGGAGGACGGCCTGATCGCCGTGCCCGAGCCGTCGTCGCCGTGCCCGTGGTGATCCTCCCAGTCGCTCGGCGGCCCCGGCTCGTGGCCCGACATGATGGAGTCGATCTGCTTGCGGTCGATGGTCTCGTACTTCATCAGCGCCTCCGCCATCATGTGCAGCTTGTCCATGCTCTCCTGCAGGATCCGCTTGGCCCGGCTGTAGTTGCGGTCGATGACCGAGCGGATCTCCTTGTCGATGGCGCTGGCGGTATCGTCCGACATGCCGTTGCCGGCCGCCTTGCCGAGCATGACCTCCTCCTGGTCCTCGCCGTAGGCCAGCGGCCCCATGCGCTCGGACAGGCCCCACTTGGTGACCATGTTGCGGGCGATCTCGGTGGCCCGCTCGATGTCGTTGGCCGCCCCGGTGGTGACATACTCGGCGCCGAACACCAGCTCCTCCGCCAGGCGCCC
>Ga0209921_1000490_pt1 | contig 12305 bp, 4 predicted proteins | sample SalPonF2_C_D2_MG_FD_185730 | JGI IMG/M metagenome (GOLD analysis project Ga0209921, IMG submission 185730) | Salt pond soil microbial communities from South San Francisco under conditions of wetland restoration - Salt Pond MetaG SF2_C_D2_MG... ...
TATTTTAGACGTGAGTTTGATGTTGATAGATATTTCCCCTTCATCTGTAAATTTGATGGCATTACCCACCAGATTCAGCAACACCTGACGAATTCTGATCTCATCAATAAGAATGCCATTAGGAACTTCGGAGTCGATATGGGAACTGAATTTGAGATCTTTTTCCTTCATTTTCAGAGAGAAGATATTTTCAATCTCATCCAGGACGTTAATAAAATTGACCACATGATATTCCAACTTCATTTTCCCGGCCTCTATCTTGGACAAGTCCAGAATATCGTTGATCAGGTTTAATAGATTTTTTCCACTCGAGTTAATGGCATTCAGGTATTGCTTCTTTTGGGCATCGGTTTCTATTTCCGTAAGGATATCGGTAAAACCAAGCACCGCGTTCATTGGGGTTCGAATTTCATGACTCACGTTGGCAAGAAATTCCGACTTGGAACGATTGGCTTCTTCGGCACTGTCTTTAGCCTCGTGAAGACGCTTTTCAATCATTTTTTGCTGGGTAATATCCTGCAGGGTTCCCTCCATAATTTCTTCCCCATTGTCGAACTTCAGATATCGGGTGCTGATGGAAACCCAAATTGCCGAACCATCCTTTTTGTAAAGCTGCGTTCTGAAATTTTTGGCAACCCTGTTTTCCTCTAGTTTTTGCAATAAACGCTTCCGGTCATCTTCAGAGACATATAATTGATGGCCGACGTGACTGACTTTTTGCTTGAGTTCATCTGTGGTATTGTAACCTAAGATAGTCGCCATTGCCGGATTCACCGCTATCAAATGTCCATCTTTGGTACTCTGGTAGATCCCTTCAATCGCATTCTCAAATAAATCGCGATACTGTTTCTCTCTTTTGCGAAGAGCGATTTCCATTTCTTTTTGCTTTGTGATATCGACGACCATATCGATAGCGTAGGAATCGTCTTCAAATTCTTCGTTTCGAATGATGGAAGTAGTTAGTTTACCCCACATCAAATTACCATTTTTCCTGATGTATCGTTTCTCTATCTGAAGTTTTTTCAGTTTGCCGTCAATCAGCTGTGAAAAATCCAGAATGTGCGCTTTTACATCATCCGGATGCGATATTTCGGAAATATCCGTGCCTTTAAGTTCCATGTTATTATATCCGAGCATTTCTTCCAGAGCCGGATTACAGCGGAGTATTATTCCGTCATAATCGATAAGGGCTATACCAACAGCGGCATTTTCAAAAACATTTCGAAACCGTTGTTCGCTGTGTTTTAAAGCATTTTCAGCTCTTTTCCTGGAGGTGATATCAATACTGACCGATATATATTGATAGGGCTGATCATGCTCATTCAGAAAGGGAATAATAGTTGTATCGATCCAATATAGTTCGCCCTGTTTTGAGCGATTACAAATTTCACCTTTCCAGACTTCACCATTACTAATCGTTTCCCAAAGATCCTTGTAGAAAGATTCCGGATGTTTTCCCGACTTAATCAAATCATAATTGCCAGGCATGAGTTCCTCTCTGGTATAACCGGAAATCTCACAAAACTTATCATTCATATAAATAAAATTTCCGTATGGGTCGGTCATCTCCACAATAGCCGATTCGTCCAGTGCATGCTTGTAATCAGAAATCTGTTTGAGAGATTTTTCCAGATTCTGCTTGGATTCACGACGCTCGATCAGAGTACCGATCCATTTCCCAAAAACCTGGACAAATTCTTTTTCTTGCTCAGTAAAGGGTTTTTGACGTTTATCGATAGACGAGAAACTAAGTGTTCCGTAAACTTCTCCATCTCTTTCAATAGGAACTCCAATATACGTGTTAAACTTATAATTTATGGGAGATGGGTGTGATTTGTATCGAGAGTGCTGTAAATCTGAAATGACAATAAGCTTGTTTTCTCGATACATAAGTTCGGAATAGGTGTCCTTTAACTTATAAATCGACTTTTCCTTAACATTTTTAATACGAGCGTCATTATTGACAAGATGTTCAATTTGAAACTTCTCATCATAGATACGGCTAACAATTCCTACAGGCATTTCCAGAAAAGAAGCAACAATGTCTAACCCTTTCTTAATTTGTTGACAATAGCTTAGATCGGAATTTGAAAAAATCTCGTTTAAGGCATGTAATCCATCAGCATAATTACGAACTATATTTTGTGATCTTTGGGTCTCCGATATATCCTGTACCGCGCCCCGGATTTTGGTAACATGTTCGTTCTTAAGAACACGATTTCCAAAAACGGATAGCCAAGCCCGTGAGCCATCAGGTAAGTAAATATGCATAATTTCATTAAAGGGCTCGCCGTATTTAATTAATCTGAGACAAGCTTTATAGAGCTCAATCCTATACTTTAGAGGATATTGATCTAATATTTCGTTTAATGAATAACTTTCATCTCTGTTCAATCTATGTATTTGTACCGCCCCTTTTGAGAGGAAAAGTTTGTTATTACCAACGTCATATTCCCAGCCTCCGATTTTAGCTAAGCGACTTATCTCCTCGACAAGTTTTTGCAGATTATTCTTTTCGGCGATATCCAGGGCCAATTGAAATTCAGTCATGATCATATTGGATAAATCCGCCAGATTGGCTTTATCTGTGTCATCCCAATGGTGTGAATTTCGTTTGGCGCAACATAAAATTCCGATGGTAAAATCCTTACCGGTAAACAATGGAACCCCAGCAAAAGAGGATAGCGACCCGGATGACTCCTCTTTCGTCAACATCCCTGATTGGTTTACGTCATCGACAAAAAGAACTTGGTTTTCTTTGCGAACCCGATGAGTGAGTCGTTCCAATTGCTCTATATCGGTATGCGAAGGATGATTCCCGAAATCAGAGCTTTTTAAATGGAGCTTTTCACCATTAACAAAATAAATTGCAGTAAAATCAGACTGAGTGACGCGTTTGGTAAGGTGAGTGATTCGATCCAGAGCCTTAATATTATTCGAATCGTAGAAGAGAGATTTAAAAGTGGTTATTAAACTATCAGAAATAGTGCTTTTATTTTGAGATTTCACGGTTACCGATTCACTATTGTCTCGTTTCGGTGATTGTAAGGAATCCAGTCTATCCTGCAGAGCACCGATCAAGTTTTTTAAACTGTTATTAGTTTTCTGAGATTCTTTCATTTTTCTTCTACCATCCAAGTAAATTTTTAAAAAACAGACACCCTGTCAGGAAATGTTTTAATTAGTTTCAATAATAAGAAATCTATTTCAGGTTATGAATGATTACCCGATTTTTTTACAACGCAAAATTGATGAGAAGGAGGCTTTGCAAAACCAGAACCTTCGTTTAAGATCAAATCTTGAGCGACTTCGAAACCGCAGTTCCGAAAGCTTTCGGAACAGATATTGGGCAAAAGAACGGTTTTGCAAAGTCTTCTAAAAAATAATAGACCCACAATGATCGTAATATCGTGATGGTGCCTTGATAAATGGAATTGCAAATGCTCCTTTTTAAAAGTTCCATTATTTAAAAACGTCGTTGAGTAAGATTTTTTAAGCTGTTTTTTATCTGCCTATCAACATATTACAAACATCATAATAAGTTAAACTTGTTAAAAATAAAATGATATTTTAAGAAGGATGATGATAACTGTTCTTAAAAATCTTATTGCTTATGCAGATTAAAAAATGCCGGTAATACAAGAAAAAAAGGATAGATTCAAAAATTCATTAATTATAAAAAACGCCTATAATACAAGTATTTTTAAATATAAACATCCCATAAGTTGAATAGGTGTAAACGTTTTCATTCCATAATAACATCAAATTGGGTTTATTGGCCTCCATTCAGTATAATAGTTACATCAATTTTTTAACAAGGGTACTATTTTAATGGCTAAAGAAAAGAAATATTCCATGGAGGATGTTGCCAGGGAAGCGGATGTTTCCATTGCAACGGTTTCGAGAGTATTTAACAAACAATCGTATGTAAATGAAGAAACGGCCAAACGGGTTATGCAGGTGGCTCGGCGTATGGATTATCGTCCGAACCGGGTGGCCCGGAGAATGCGTGTAAAAGCCAGTGATTCGTTGATTATCGGATTGATTATCGCGGATATGGAAAATCCATTTTTTTCAGAAATTGCACGTGGAGTAGAAGATATCGCCTATAAAAGTAAAAATGCGGTAATGGTTAGTAATTCAGATGAAAAAGCGGATAAGGAAAAATTCTACCTGGAAACATTGATATCGGAACGTGTATCGGGACTGATCATCGCGCCAACGACCAGTAATTATCCCACTTTGAAGAAGATAGCTGAGGAAGGATACCCGATTGTTTGCGTTGACCGGCATCCCGACACCCTGAACCTGGATACGGTCACTATTAATAATGAGTTGGGTGCATATATGGCAGTCAGGCGTTTGATAGATTTAGGACACAGGCGTATTGGTATTATTAATGGTCTGGAAGGATTAACAACGACGACTGAGCGTTTTAGCGGCTATAAAAAAGCATTGAAAGAAGCCGGTATTCCGTTGATAAAAGAATTGATTGTTTATGAAGATTCTCGTCAGAAGGGGGGAAAAGAAGGGACGCGTACATTATTGTCACTGAAGAAACCACCAACCGCGGTTTTCACTACCAATAATTTAATGACGCTCGGTTTTCTGGAAGAAATGTACAATCAGAAGAAGAAGATTCCGGATGATATTGCCCTCATTGGGTTCGATGACATGCCCTGGGCCGTAGCGTTGAATCCGCCACTTACCGCCGTTAAGCAGCCGGGATATGAATTAGGGGTAACGGCTGCTGAATTATTTCTGAAACGCCTTAACGAGCCTCATCGTAACACGGTTAACATGACCTTAAATCCCGAGTTAATCGTTAGAAAATCGTGCGGCGCTAAAATAAATTAATGGTTATGATTGACCTCAAGAGCCAAATTTACGGCTTTAGTCAACGTTTGATAAGAGATCTCACCTGAAAAAAACATCCGATTTATAATAATCGTCGGCGTCTGACGCAAACCGGTCATCATGCCAAGTCCCATATCTTTTTGTATTTCCTCGGTTACCGATCGCTTTTTTATATAGCCATGTAAAGCGTTCATATTCGTAACGCCAGCTAATTTAGCCAGACTATCCCATGGTTGTTGTGAAAACTTATCCTGATTTTCGTATAACAACCGCACGAATTTTCCATAATCGCCAAATTTCGCAACTCCAATAGCATAAATAGCTGCTTTTCGGGCCCATCTGTGTTGAGGAAGCGGAAAATTATGAATGATGACACGCAGCTGATCCGGATGTTTCTTTCGATATTTATTCAAAATGGTGTCGAATGCAGCACAATGCGGACACTGAAAATCGCTGAATACAACAACATTCACCGGCGCTTTATCCGAGCCGATGGCATGACCACTTTGAATTAATCGGGACCAGATATTAGCTGGAATTTTACGATCGTAAAGTCTCTCTTGTTGTGCCATGGCTAAGTCTGTGAACGAGGCGGCAAGTAAAAGGACGATAAACAGGCTAATGTATTTTCTCTTCATATGTGTCCGGCTAAATATTCAATGTTTGATGAACTTATGATAAGATCGGTTTTTTTTAAAATCTAATGTATCAATTTGAAAAATACCTAATAAAAAACATATTTAAATTCTGTGAGTCAGGTGACGTGCCTTATATAAAAGAATGAAATATCCTATTCACAAACCATTTTATTAAAAAAAATATTTTTTGATTGATTATTTAATATGAAATCGTTTACTTTATTATGAAATCGCTTTTGCATATGAATAGAGATGAATAAGAAATAATAAGGTATATTATTTCCAAGTAAAATGTAAACGATTTCATATTTGTTGTGACTCAGTATGTAATTTTTATTTTCTCCATGAAATTACACTGTATTTAGGTTCTGCTGATAGCAATATGAAAAATAGCATATAGACTCGATCAATATAAATAACCAGTTACGAGACAAGGAAAGTATGCCATTTATTGATCGACTATAATTAAAATTTAGTAAATAACAACTCAAAAGAGGTAAATAGGAGTTCCCTATGAAATATCGCAAGATGTTTGCTCTCATGGTCTGCTACAGCATACTCTTTTTGATATGCAAAGTACCGTCCTACGGAGCAATTCCTGCCCAACAAAATGTAAAAGTGAGTGGAAAGGTTACGGATGCAAGTGATGGTTCATCACTCCCAGGTGTAAATATTGTAGTTAAAGGAACACAAATTGGTACTGCAACTAATGCCAAAGGTCAATATGAATTAACCGTACCAAGTTCTGCCGATACTCTTGAATTTTCATATATCGGTTATGAAACTCAGACGGTGCCGGTTAAAGGGCGAAGTCATATTAATATTGCTCTCAAACCTAAAACGGTTATTGGTAAAGAGGTAGCAGTAGTCGGTTATCAGACAGAAAAGAAAGCAGATTTAACCGGAGCTGTTTCTGTGGTTAATACCAAGACTATAAAAAACAGTACCTATAATAATGTTATGAGATCCTTACAAGGTCATGTTGCCGGTGTTAATATCTTAACTGACGGTACACCGGGAGGTGGTACGATGGTTAACATACGTGGATTAAGTACTCTGGGAAATAATTCGCCTTTATATATAATTGACGGTGTACCGACTACGAGTGGACTGAGTAATCTTGATCCTAACGATATCCAATCAATACAGGTTCTGAAAGATGCCTCAGCAGCTTCAATTTATGGAGCCAGGGCATCAAATGGAGTTATTATTGTTACTACAAAACATCCCAAGAACGGAGAAACACATGTTGATGTAAGTTCAAGCATTACCTCGGAAGATTATGCTACTAAATTGCATGTGCTTAATACGGTCCAAAGAGGCAAAGTACTTTGGCAAGCAGCAATTAATGACGGAGTAAATCCAAGTAGTTTGCCTATCTATAGTTATAAATGGCATAAAAATTCAAATGGTAATGCCGTTCTTGATAAGGTGATCGTGCCGACTTGGGTAAGTAAGGCCGATGGGATTAAGGCTGCCAATACAAATTGGTATAATCAAATCTCACAACCGGGTTTAATTCAAAATTATAACGTTTCTGTTTCCAATGGCACGAAAAATGGAAGTGTCTATTTTTCATTGAATTACAATAAAAACAGAGGCATTATCAAGAAAACGAATTATAATAAGATTGTTGCCAGGTTAAACTCTAACTATAAATTTTTAGATGGGAAATTAAAGATTGGTGAAAACCTGAATTTATCCAAAGGCAGACAAACCCCAGTACCAAGCGGTGCAGGTGGTACCCCAATGTGGTTAGCCCTGATTGTTCAACCGATTCTGCCTGTACATACAATTAATGGTGGATGGGCTGGTCCGGCTGGATCTGGTTTTGATGATAGAGATAATCCGGTTCGACTTCTCGACCAAAATCAATGGAATAAAAATAATTCAATTGAGACGATGGGTAATGTTTATGTAAAATATAACATTCTGCCCAGTTTAGCCTTTAAATCGAATTTTGGCGCGGAATATGTAAACGATTTCAATAGATTAATCAGACAAAGATATCAAAGTGGTTTCCTTACCCGGAATATCAACTCATTATCAATAAACGAAAACAATAACCTGAATTGGGATTGGCATAATACATTACAATACAAAACAAGTTACAAACAGAATCATTTCACATTTTTAGGTGGAATGGAAATGGTTTATAAGAGAATTAATTATATTTCCACTTATACAGAGAAATTCGCCATCCAAAACAATAATTACTTTTATAATGATGCCGGTACTGGTAATCGTAATAATGGCGGAAATGATACTGGATTTCAATTATTCTCATTCTTTGGTAAAGTAAATTATAACTACCAAAATAGATACCTGGTTACAGGTACTATCAGGCGTGATGGCTCCTCTCGTTTTGGGAGTAATAATAGATATGGAATATTTCCAGCCGTTTCGGTTGGTTGGAGAGCAAGTCAGACTCAATTCATACGTGATAATTTTCCTTTTATATCAAATTTAAAATTACGTGCTGGTTGGGGACAAACCGGTAATCAGGATATTGCTAATAGTGCTCGTTTTACTCTTTATGCTCCCAATTATGGTAATGATAATACCTGGGGGCCAGGTAATGGTACAGCATATGCTATAAGTGGTCAGGAAACCGGAACTTTGCCAGCTGGTTTTGAACGTACTCAAACAGGAAACCCGAATCTTAAATGGTCAACGAAAACGGAGACCAATGTTGGAATAGATTATGGCTTTTTTGCTCAAAAATTGAGTGGATCTATTGATTACTTCAGAAGTAACACCAACAATATTTTAATCCTTCCTCCATATCTTGGAGTTATTGGAGATGGTGGTAATCAATGGGTCAATGGTGCTTCGGTATCGAATCATGGTTTGGAATTTAAGGTTGAATATCAGAATCACATTGCCGGATTAAAATATGATATTACCGGTACATTAAGTGGTTCGCGAGATAAGATTACAAAACTACCTAAGTCTGTATTCAATGCCTATCCTGGAAACTCGGTTAAACATATTCTTGGTCATCCTATGGAATCCTATTTTGGATATGTCGTTCAAGGAATATTCCAAAATAAACAAGAGGTTCAAAATTCTGCAACTCAACCAGGTAAAGGTGTTGGTCGCCTGAGGTATAAAGATTTGAATGGCGATGGAGTAATTAATTCACTTGACCAAAAATATATTGGCGTGAATAGTCCAAAATTTTCATACGGACTTAATGCGGATTTTTCTTATAAGCATTTCGATCTGTCGCTATTTTTACAAGGAGTGCAGGGAATATCCGTATATAATCCCAAAAAGATGTACACCGATTTCACCTCTATTTGGAATGGTACCAATTATGGAACTAGAACTTTGAATGCCTGGACACCTACACATAGAAATACGTATATCCCTGCTTTATCTCTTGCCGATAATAATGATGAGGCGAGGATGTCAACCTACTATATCGAAAACGGTTCCTATCTCAAGTTAAGATCTGCTGAAATCGGTTATACACTGCCGAAAAGAATACAAAAAATGGTAGGTATGCGAAATTTGAGAGTTTATGTCCGGGGAGAGAATCTGTTAACATTTAAGGATAATAAGGGACCAAATGCATTCACCGGGCCCGATCCGGCAAATCCAAATAATGCTTATCCCAGACCTAGACAAATAAGCGTTGGCTTTGACGTAAAATTTTAATGATAAATAATTCATGTTATGAAGAGATTTAATTTATTAATCATAATAGGTGGATTGTTAGTAATTACTTTGGCTTCATGTAAGTCAAATTTTCTTAACTATCAACCCAAGGGAGTAGTTAGTTCATCACAATTAAATACTCCAAAAAGAGCAGATCAGCTTGTTACAGCTGCTTATGCATCGTTAGGAAATGATCACTGGACCGTACCATTTGAAGATATGTGGCCTTATGGCGATGTTCGTTCAGATGACGCCTACAAAGGCGGCGGAGGGACCTCCGATCAAGGGGGTTATAACGATATGGAATTGTTTTCTTTTATGAGACCAGATCAGCCAAAATTTGATTCCATATGGTTTCGGTTATATGTAGGTATCTCAAGAGCCGACGAAGCATTACGTAAATTAAAAACACTAAATTCAAAAGATTTTCCTCAGAAAACGGAAAGGGAAGCAGAAATGCATTTTATAAGAGGACATTATTATTTCCTCTTAAAAATACTGTTTAAACATATTCCGTTTTTTACGGCTGATACCCCCATAGACAGTTTGCATACCATATCAAATGTCCAATATACCAGTCAGCAGTTATGGGGTAAAATAGCCAATGAATTTCAAATAGCTGTGAATAATTTACCTGACAATCAACAAGATGTAGGTAGACCGACCAAGTATGCGGCTGAAGCTTATTTGGCAAAAGTCAAATTGTACCAGGCATATGTTCAAGATAAAGCTAATAATGTTGTTAGTATCAATAAAAGTGACCTCCAACAGGTAGTGAAACTGACATCTGATGTTATAAATTCCGGTAAATATGGTCTTTTAAATAATTTTGGCGGCGATTTTATGTTTAAAAACGACAACACCAAATTTTCCGTTTGGGCAGTGCAACGATCGATTAATGATGGTACTCCTAATGGTCGGGTTGATATGGGTAATGCCTTAAATTATCCCATGAATCCTTCATATGGTTGTTGTTGGTTTCATATCCCAAGCCAAAATCTTGTTAATGCTTTTAAAACGAACAAAAATGGGTTACCTGAGTTCAGTACATATAATAATTCATCGATTAAGGATTCTGTTGATTTTCAGAATCAGACCGTCGATCCCCGCTTAGATTATACCGTTGGGATTCCAACACACCCATGGAAAGATGATCCCAATTTTGTATATGAGAAATCATGGGCCAGAACACCGGATGTGTACGGCTATTACTCATCAATGAAGGAAGCCCAGCTTCCCAGTTGTTCATGTCTTAAAAAGGTTGGACCATTCTATGCAGATTCCAAGAATACGGTGATAATACGGTATGCCGATGTGTTACTTTGGAAAGCAGAAGCTTTAATCCAATTGGGAAGACAAAATGAGGCACTTCCACTCATAAATAAGGTAAGGGAACAAGCCAAAAACAGTAAGGGCTCTCTTAAATATTCGAATGGAAAACCGATATCTGATTATCATATCGAAACCTATAAACCGGGTGTAAACTGTACATGGACAAAAGATTATGCTCTTAAAGCATTGCACTGGGAAGATAGACTCGAATTTGCCATGGAAGGGAAACGATTCTTTAACCTGGTTAGATGGGGAATCGCTGATAGTGTTATGAATAATTATTTTAACACGGAGAAGGCAAGACATCAATTCTTATCGAATGGCCATTTTCAAAAAAACAAGGATGAATACCTGCCCATTCCCCAAAATCAAATCAATTTTAGTCATGGTTTATATAAACAAAACTATGGTTGGAAGTAATGCATAAGTAGATTCAGGAATGCAACAGGTATTTGTGATACAAGTACCTGTTGTCTTTTTATTCGATTAGATATCTGTTTTAAATACCATTTATTCTGAAATCAATGAAATTAAATAATAAATTACTCAAATTAAGAGTCTGTTTAATATTGGGCTTCTTATCGCTAACCTTTTTAACAGGTTGTAGTAATGCACAGAATACTACTTCATCAACAACGGCCGTACAATTAAATGGAAGTTCATATAAGCAAAATACATACCGGCCACAATTTCATTTCACTCCAAATCGAAACTGGACGAATGATCCCAATGGATTAGTCTATTATCACGGTGAATATCACCTCTTTTTTCAATATAATCCTTATGGTTCGAAATGGGGACATATGAGCTGGGGTCACGCGGTCTCCCCGGATATGATTCACTGGAAACAACTCTCGGTTGCAATACCCGAAGCTAATCATATTATGATATTTTCGGGAAGTGCCGTCGTTGATTCTAATAACACAAGTGGCTTCGGAAAAGACGGAAAGATCCCTATGGTGGCTATATATACCGGATACAATACCCAAACCCATATTCAGGATCAGCGTCTGGCTTATAGTCTGGATTATGGCCGGACCTGGACCAAATACAAGGGTAATCCGGTTATAAACATTGATTCAAAAAATTTTCGGGATCCTAAAGTGTTTTGGTATCAGCCCAAACATTATTGGGTAATGGTTGTGTCTTTAGCAACGCAACATAAAGTACGTTTTTACAGTTCACCAGATTTGAAGAAATGGACCAAATTGAGTGAATTCGGGCCGGATGGTGCAACAAGTAGTGCGTGGGAATGTCCGATGCTGGATAAAGTTTCAGTTCAGGGGCAGCCGTCTCAGAAAAAATGGGTGCTTGAGATCTCCAGTGCAATAGATGGAGTTCAAAATGGAATTTATTTTGTCGGTGATTTTAATGGCAAAACATTTACACCTGATCCGGAATATAAGAATAATGCACATCGCGTTGATTACGGTATGGATTTTTATGCAGCTACTTCCTGGGCTAATATCCCCACCAAAGATGGTCGAACCTTATGGTTGGCCTGGATGGATAATTGGAAATATGCACAGGATGCTCCGACACATCCTTTTCGTGGTTTAATGACTATACCACGAAGCGTTAGTCTTAAAAAGAAAAATAATGGTTATCAATTGATTCAAAATCCAGTGAAAGAATTACAGTCACTCCGTGGCAAACATTATCATTTTGATAATCTTAGTGTTTCCTCGAGTATTATGGATCTCAGCAAGCGGGGAATTAGTGGAACTTCATTGGAGATTATGGCAACCCTAAAACCATCAACAGCAAAAAAATTTGGTTTTCAGGTAAGAAAAGGAGAGAACCAACAAACGGTAA
>Ga0209921_1000491_pt1 | contig 12230 bp, 11 predicted proteins | sample SalPonF2_C_D2_MG_FD_185730 | JGI IMG/M metagenome (GOLD analysis project Ga0209921, IMG submission 185730) | Salt pond soil microbial communities from South San Francisco under conditions of wetland restoration - Salt Pond MetaG SF2_C_D2_MG... ...
AATTGTGAATGTCACTTCGACCTGTCGACCCCTTTGTTTCCTTTAAGCCTTTAGAGCAATCGTGAGACCTTTGAAAAACGTTCAATTTTGTCCAAGGTCAAGGAAGACAAAAATTTTAACCACAGGAATACATTGAGTATTTCGAGGATTAAAATTTGAGTCTGACGATGAAGTTGGGCAAAAGGGAGTGTTTTTCAAAGGCCTCGGTGATTACCCTTGACAAATTGTTCTAACCCTATTAATAATTCGCTTTTGTGAAAATTGAAATGGTGCTGAAAAAGCCATTTATTTTAATAATAAAACAGAAAGGAGACGTTAACACATGTCAAAATTAATTCCACCCCATGGCGGTAAAGGTTTAACCTGCTGCCTGCTTGAAGGCGCTGAGCTTGATGCAGAAAAGAAAAAGGCCGAAGGCCTAAAGAAAATCACCGTGTCCCATCGAGAAGTTGGAGACCTTATTATGATGGGTATCGGCGGATTCAGCCCGTTGACAGGCTTTATGACCAAAGCGGACTGGAAAGGTGTTTGTGAAAATTTTCAGCTGGCCGATGGGACCTTCTGGCCCATCCCCGTAACCCTTTCCGTGGACAACGCCGATGCCGACAGCATCAGCGACGGCGATGAAATCGCACTCTGTGATCCGGATACCGGGCAAATTATGGGAACCATGAAGGTCGCGGAAAAATATGAATTGACCGAAGCCGACAAAAAATTTGAATGTGAAAAAATATACAAGGGAGAAGGCACACCTACCGCTGAAGAATTCTGGAAAATCGCCGGTGAAGATCATCCGGGTGTTCAGATGGTCATGGCACAGAAAGGTTTCAACCTTGCCGGCCCAGTCAAAGTTTTGAGCGAAGGGGAGTATCCCACCAAATATGCCGGCGTCTATATGAGGCCCGAAGAATCCCGCAAAATTTTTGAAGAAAAAGGGTGGAGTGAAATTGCCGCCTTGCAGCTCAGAAACCCCATGCACAGATCCCATGAATATCTTTGCAAGATTGCCGTGGAGGTTTGTGACGGTGTCTATATTCATTCTTTGGTCGGTAATCTTAAACCCGGCGATATCCCTGCCGAAGTTCGCGTAAAATGTATCGACTCCCTGGTAAAGAACTATTTTGTAGAAAAAAATGTGGTCCAGGGCGGGTATCCCCTTGACATGCGCTATGCCGGTCCCCGAGAAGGCCTGCTTCACGCCACCTTCCGACAGAATTACGGCTGCTCCCGAATGATTATCGGCAGGGATCATGCCGGCGTGGGTGATTTCTACGGCATGTTCGAAGCCCAGACCATCTTTGACAAAATTCCGACCTCTGACGATCCTGGAAAAAATTTGCTTTGCCAACCCTTGAAGATCGATTGGACATTCTACTGTTACAAGTGTGATGGTATGGCGTCACTTAGAACCTGTCCCCATGGCAAGGAAGACCGGGTGCTTCTCTCCGGAACCATGCTGCGCAAGATGCTTTCCGAGGGCGGAGAACTTCCGGATCATTTTGGAAGAGACGAGGTTGTTGCCATTCTGAGAAAATACTATGAAGGACTTGAAGAAAAAGTAGAGATCAAAATGCATGGCGCCGCCACCGGCGACAGCAAAAAATAATTTCGGTTTAAGTTACTGATACAAAAAAGGAGATGTTGTATAACATCTCCTTTTTTATTTAGTGAACGTTGCCGGAAGCAATGATAAAAGAATAATTGACACCACTGTCATATGGGATCAAACTTTTATTTATTTGTAAAAATCGAAATTCAACCTAACATCACAGAATTTTAACTTAAAGAAAATCTGACACTGTCATTTATCCATTAGATATCCGCAATCCGCCTTTTATTCAGATATGTCTTTGGAACACAAAATATCTTTGGTTGAAAGAACCATGCGATCCATCACAAAACTCAAAAGGTTGGCTCAGGTTGTGATATCGTATTATGGTATCATAAAATAAATCAGGCTCTTGATATCTGTTAATTGCAGATATCTGTAACGTGCTGCTGTGGGGCGCGCGGCAGTTTGCGCGTCCTTACCAGCAGATTGTTGGGCGCTCAGGCCCGAATTGATATCAACGCCCAACCAATCTCTTCCATGACGGGATTTGGAATACACAGTCGTTGGCCTCCTTCTCCATGCGTTGGAAAAGCGGTATTGGTAAAGTAAGTGTCAGAATATCATCCCGAAAACGCTTGCGCATCAGTTCCCGGCCATCAATACCCAACATTCCCAGAACCGCTCTGGGATCAGTCGATTCTGCCTGTGCATAGGCAAATGCGGTAATGCTGTTACAGTCTGCACCTTGAGGAACTTGGACAGGATCAGTCCCCAGCATTACTGATCCTGCTAAGGTGACCAAACCAGAAAGCTCAACAGGATTTACCGGGAAAATCACAGCGCGGATGTTCTCATCAGTATCGGTACGACTCAACGGTTTGAATAAAATATATTTGTTCTGGATGTTGTAGCGTGGCAATCCATTAAATATCCACTCTTTGGCGAGTTCAGCATTGCAGTGCCTGCGCTCACCATACTTATACAAGGAGCGCCAGCTCTTGGGAACAGCTTCCATCCTGTCTCGGTAAGCTTCTTGATTGCTGACGGATTTGAGTCCTTTGCTGAATATGGCAGCGTACCGATCAAGTAGTTCATCGGAAGCATCAAAATTGACTCCCAGACCCAGGGCAGCACGACCGCCATTACATGTGATACTCTCCCGATTGCCACCGGCGACTTTCCCTCGCCGAGATGCCTCAGCAAACAGGTAGAGAATGCAACCGAACTTGTCCCTCTTAAACTGAAGTGTATCATCAGGAATGGTATTGCTCCAGACCACTGCCACTGGTGCAAACTCAGGTTGCAGGTTTCGCACAATTACGCTTTCCATATTTTCCTCTTTTGCGATGCGAGTCAAATGAACCTTAATATTTTTGCATCTCGCCCAACGCGCTGCTGTGGGGAAACCAGGGTTCCCACAGCAATTTAAAAAATGACAAAATTACAATTTTCAAGCAGCTTCCCAAATCGACTCGACCCTGGCTGTCCCTACAAGCAGCTTGTTAGCCTGTCGATTTATAAAAATATACAACATACTGATTCAATATAAATAATAGCTCACCAGATTTGTTTTAGGTGATATAATAATATTAATTTATGCTTCTTTTTCACTGGATTTGTCCATTAACTCTTTTATACGGTGTCTAAGACCTTTTGCATATATTGCTATCGCAAAAATGCCAAACGCTATACTTATGCAAAGAATAAAAATTTTCATAATCATATCCTTTCTTGTTATCCTTTATAAGCGGCTAATCCCAAAAATGAGCTTCCTGGCATGAATTGATGAATGTTGATTTTAGACAAACCACATTGTTTCAAAAGTAATTTTATTTCATCTATGTCCGGAAGAGGAGTCAGCCCTTTTAAAGAGTTATTAACCACATTCAGGTTCGCTGCACCAACGTCCTTCCCCTTACTATGAAAATTCATCACAATTACTAAAATACCGTTAGGGGCTAACCTTTCACAAAGATTATTCATTAAATCAAAACGATCTTCTTCGTTGAAATAGTAAAGTATATTTATTAATGAAATCAGATCGAAAGGACCTATCTTTTCAGAAAAGCTGGATATATTTCCATGATGAATTTCGAATTTCTCTGCCAACCCCCATGTTTTGATGTTATTTTTTGCTTGATCAACAACTGCTTCATCAATGTCTAAGCCGATTCCGTCTACATTACTGTTAAGTTCATAAACACTCCGTAATAAGAAGCCGGAACCACACCCCACATCTAATATTGACATATGATTTTTGCCACGCACAAGTGATGCAATGAAATCCTTTATGATTGGCTCCGTCATTTTTGAGAATCTGGCAACTATCTCTCCAATTTCATTAAGATTGTCACCAAGTTCTTCCCCATACATCCGTGCAGCCGCGTTTTTATATGCATCGCTGTAATATGTGACACTTGCCTGTATGATAGCTGCGAGCATATCTCCGTTTGCATCTGCAATAGCTTTAGATCTTTTCCCTTTGATAAAGAATTTTTTATTCTTAACTGCCAATTCTTTTGTAGCGAGTCCTACGTCTAAAAGGGCATCAAAAAGTTCCAGTCGTTTTATTTGTAATTTCTCAATCAAAGTCCTCCTACTGCATGGTTGGCTCAAGGCTTTCAATAAGCCCGATTCATAAGCGGCAAAAATAAAATTAATTCTTATGGATGCCTGCCAATCTTTCATAAGGGGATATAGGCCAGGTATTTTCAAAATACGTAGAAATGAAAGAGTATATCTTAAATTCATAAATTTTCTCCTCATAAAAACAGGATAACAATTACTATAAAGAATTAATTCTGCATATCCCAATATATCATGGCTTTTACAGAAATTTCCTTTAATTAAAAATTTAAGTTTTCAAATTTCGTATACCTTGTCGGTATCGTTTGTTTTGAAAAAATGTTGAAAGGCTCATAATCAAAAAGGCCTCGGATTTTGTTTTATTTGAAGCATAACGGGTTTATCTGTGACCCGTCCCTTTGAGTCCGCTGAATCTGTTGGTTCAATTGTACAGTACTTTGATGTTTTTTTCATCCGGTGATCGCTATGGCAAGATTTTCAGCTAACTCAGTACCATTATCACCAATAGCATCCGGTGTTGTGCAGAAGGGCAGAATAAAATTACCTTTTGCCTTTAGCTTGAGATAGTCTGAAAAGCCTCTGAAAATACCTTGGATGGCATCACAGTTGCCTTCAATAGGGCCAGCACAGGTCAAAAGCAGGGCAGCCGATTTACCGCCGATCAATGAGTCATGGTCAGGTGTACCATCCCCGGATACCAGGCAAAAATGCCGATCGATTAGGGGTTTCATCTGAGAGGTAAAGCTCCAGCAGTAAAGAGGTGAAGCATACACAATAGCGTCGGCCTGGATCATTTTTTCAAATATAGTCAATGCATCATCCTTTTGAACACAGCCGGGTTCATCCTTTTTTTCCTTGCACTTATAGCATCCAAGGCAGCCACCCACCTTATATTGGGTGATGTTAATGCGTTCAACTTTATGATTTTTTTCGATTTTATCTTCAAACATTGAGAGTACTGTAGCCGTGTTTCCTTTTTTTCTCGGGCTCCCCAAAATGGTGATGATTTTCATGGCAATTCTCCTTTTAATCGTTGATCAACGACAAAGCTTTTTGATGTCAATTCACTTATAAATTAATAAAAACATTAATATCCACATTGTTAAAATCTATTGAAATGAAGCGTTCATTTTCCTTTTTCTCTTGTATTACTTTCTTATTATCTGATGTTTTAGAGGTTTTTCCAGAAGTTTTGGCCTGAACACCAATTGACAGATCTAATATCAGTATCATTACAATAAGCGTAAATAAATGCCTAATAAGATTTGGGTCCATATCATATGTCGTTGATGATCTTTCAGCGCCCTTGTTATTAAAATCGAATTTAAGAAGCTTATCTATTCGTTTTAGCATTTAGAAATATTGTTATTCCGTCTTTTTTCATTATCCCCATACCAAATGAAAAGGAGCCGCCCTTTATCCCAAATATCTGTGCAACAGCTTTGATATCAGTGTATGGTGCCCACATTTTTGCATCCGGGCTGATATAAATCATTATGTTTTTAAAAAGTTTTTGTTTATCTTCTTCACTCATTGCCGATATTTTTTTAGAGTTTATACCATCGGGCATTCTTAATCTGAAATATACCTTTTGCTTGAGGATGAGATTAATTTCCTCATTGGCTATATCAAGTATTTCACTATCTAAGGTCATCTTTAACGAAATTTTATCCCCTTTATTCAGGTAAACGACATAATTAGATATACTCTCGATGCTTTTTAATTGGCTGTAATGTATTATTTGATCTGTTTTAAAATCCTTAACAACAATGTTTGACTTTGCACAACCCATAATTATTGTCATCATCATTAAAATATAAAAGAATTTGTTGTTCATAAAAACCTCCTATTAAATACCCCATGAAAACAAGCGAGACATTCGGCGAATCGGCTATACCGGGAAAAATCCATTGCCGATGCCATTAATCTCCAGAAGAAATCAATATCCGACCCGTATCTGTTTCAAGATTGTGCCATGCCAGTCGAAGGGACACCAGGGCCAAGGCCAAACGTGTCTGTGCGGAGATTAAGTCCCGCTGTGCTTCGTTCAAACGGACCAGAGAACCCAGTCCTGCTGAATATTCTTGAGCTACCAAATCACGATTTTGGCGAACGAGACCCGCATTATAACGTTGAAGAATCAACTGCTTCTGGACTGAGTTCAGTTTTGCCACAGATGCGCGAACTTCAGAACTGACTCGAAGTCTAATGTTCTCCAATGCTTTTTCCGCTTCAATTTTTTTGGCTTTTGCTTCCCTGAGTTTTGCACGATTCGCTCCTCCGGAAAAAAAATTGTATGAAAGATTTACGGCTATTGTATTACCAAAGTCTTCATTTTCAAAACCTGCATCCTCTGTTCGATATCCCTCCATGGTTGCCAATAAATTGACAGTCGGGAAAAATTTGGCACGGGCAATTTTGATTTCTGAAATGGCCTGTTTAAGTGAGAATTCGCTTTGCTGAACATCCGGACGGTGAGATTGTGCATAGCTGACAAGGGGCTCAGGCACGGGTGATAATAGTTCTTCGGGTGTTTCATGTTCAAGCTTTGCCAGTTGGAGGGTTGAAGGAAAAACCGCTCCCGGAACCCCTAAAATTGCGGCTAATCCGTACATGGCCGCTTCATAGATTTTCTCTGCATTGATCCGTATGACTTTGGCTGAGTTGACCCGAATTTCAAAGTTCAGTTCATCACTCAGCGAGCCGCTCCCTAAACGGCGACGGGCTCTGGCTTCCATGAGCTTCTGTTGGTTAAAGACTTCGTCTGCCTTGGCTATGGCGATATCTTCCAACGCCAGTTGAGCAGCAAAATAGGCTCCTGCCACCGATGACAGCAGCAAGCGTTTTGAATCCTTTTGAGCTGATTCGCTTCGGCTTTCACCATAGCGTGCAGCAGCATTTAAAAACTTTCGTTCAAATCCGTTGAATAGAACCCAGGTGGCTGTGAGTTCGCTTTTGTAATGGTCTTCCGGGTCACTAATTGTGGCGTTGGGGTCAAACAGTCTGGCATAGGCCAGGTTCGTCTGATAGTCATTGTCCGAAAGTGAAACCCGGGAAGCCGAGGCGCCGGCATCTATCCGAGGCCAATATGTCGAGTGAGCCTGAAGGACGCGCTCCTTTGCCTGTCTGACCCTGGCTTGTGCTGCTGCAAAAGAAGGATTTTTTGTAAGGGCAATCTTTCTTGCGGTTTTCAGGTCCAGGACTTGGATGGTATTTAAATCAAACGAGTTAGCCTGATGATCCCGGGCATCTTGTGCAAGGCATATCGCGCCTTGCATTATAACGATATATGGTAAAAATAAAAAAAGGATATATGGTTTCATTTTGTCTATCCCCTATATAGACATTATATGTCTTGTTTCCATTACAGGTTTATCCACAAGGGGATCCACATGCCGATTCCTTGCCGGTTCAACATCAATTCGTTTTGGCCAAACGCCGTATCTCAGTCGATGGACCAGCAGTCGTAAATCGCTAAGAAGTGCCAGCAGGCTAGGGACCAGTACAAGAGTTAAAACCGTTGCAAAGGCAATACCTGCGGCAATGGAAATGGCCATGGGAATAAGGCCTTTAGCCTGAAGGTCCGTTTCCATGATCAGCGGGGCCAGGCCGCCCACAGTCGTGATCGAGGTGAGGAAAATAGCCCTGAACCGCCGCGCACTGCCGCTGAGAATCGCATCAAAAAACGGCATACCTTCAGCAATATTATTGTTTACACATTCGATCAGAACGATGGCATCGTTAACCACCACACCGGTAAGGGCCACCATTCCGAATACGCTCATGATCGAAAGATCATACCCTAAAAGCAGGTGTCCTAAAACCGCGCCGATGATTCCGAAAGGCACCGTAAACAAAATAACAAAGGGTTGCGCATAGGAACGGAATATGGTTGCGACAATAATAAACATCCCTAATATGGCCAAAGGATAACCGATAAACAGACTGCCCAGAGACTCTCGCATCTTTTTCTGCTCTCCTTGAAAAGCAACATGGATTCCCGGATATCGTTGTTTCAGCTTTGGGAAAAAGTTTAATGAAAGTTCGGAGAAAATTTCATTGGCATTGGCCTTGTTGCTGTCTACGTCTGCACTGACCGCAACCCGGCGCATGCCGTCGGTGCGGGTAATGGTCGAATACCCCGGCGCAAAATATATATTTGCCACTGACATGAGTGGAACTTCATATCCGTTGCGGGTCCTTATACGAATCCTTTCAAGGTCTGAAATCCGGCTGCGTTCATCAGCAGTATAGCGAACCTTGATCCGGATATCGTCTTTTCCCCGCTGCAGACGGATCGCTTCATCTCCGTAATAACCGGCATGGATCTGGGTTGCCAGATCATCCACGGTCAGTCCCAGAGTTCGTGCTTGAGGTTTCAATTCAAGCCGCATTTCGTTTTTCCCCGGTGAAAAGTCACTGCGGACCTGAAAAACCCCTTCGAACCTGCGCAGTCGATCCATAAGATCATCGGCTGCAGAAAGAATACCTTTCATATCTCGACCCTGGAGCCATACTTCAATGGGAGCACCCGGAGGCCCGACTTGCTGACCTGCAAAGGTCAATGACTTTACACCAGGAATTGATCCGATCTCCTTTTCCCATTGAATCATTAAATCCTTTGAATGAATTCCACGTCGCTCAGAGTCTAGTAGTATGGCCCAGACCGAACCTAGATGAGGTCCTGACCTGGGCATATCTTCCAATGTTTGGCCAACCAGGGACATACGGTCTTCGATTAGAGGGTCTCCTGAACGGGTTTGGGTTTTCTCGGCCAAACGCACAAGGGCCGAATCGATCTGTTCAATGGCTTTTTCGGTAACCTCCGGCGGCGTTCCATTGGGGAATTCTACGGTCGATGAAATGATAAACCCGTCAATCTCCGGAAAAACTTCAAACTTCAAAAAACCTCCCTTTACGATCCCGATGATCAAGAGCAGGATACTGATGGCAATGCAAAGTGAAATATAACGCCAGTAAAGGACCCTGCTTAAAAACGGCGTATAAATGCGGGCCACAAACCATTCCATGCCCGAGCTGGTCAGGCGGTGTATTATTTCCAGCCTGCGGGTCAGAGGATTTAAATGGTTTTTGTTTGCATGTGGATCCGGAAGATGACTCAGATGCGCCGGTAACAAAATAAAACATTCCAATAGGGAGACGATAAGACAGGCAATAACCACCGCCGGCAGGATGGCAATAAATTTACCCATAGTTCCGCCAACATAAAGAAGCGGAATAAATGCCACTATGGTGGTAACAACCGCAGCAATCACCGGCATACCCACTTCACTGACACCGTCGATTGCTGCTCTTATGGGTGGTTTGCCCTGCTTGCGATGGAAATAGATCGCTTCACCCACCACAATGGCGTCATCCACTATTATACCCAGAACCATGATCATCCCGAAAAGTGATACCATGTTGATGGTGCCGCCAATCATCCATAAAATGGCCAAAGCACCTGCAATGGAGATGGGAATCCCCATACCGACCCAAAAAGAGAGCCGGGCATTTAGAAAAGTCCACAGCATCAGGAAAACAATCATCAACCCGTAAATACCGTTTCTGACCAGCAGATCGATCCGCGACCGGAGCATGTCTGTATTATCAAATAATATCTTGATGTTGGAACCGGCTGGTAGTTGCTGCTGTTTTTGGGAAATAAACTGCCTCACCGCTTTTGATATGACAAGGGCGTCCTCTTCCTGGGTTTTATAAACCATAATCACAACGGATGGCTTGCCATTTATCTTGGCATTGATGGGATCTTCTGTGAATCCATCGTTAACAAAGGCCACACGATCCAGCGTAATGATCTCGCCTTTTGGTTTGGCTAGAACAACAATGGAAGAAAGCGCTTCTCCCGTATACTTGCGCCCCATGGTTCGGACCCGGATCTCTTCACCCCGGGTTCGAATGGTTCCGCCTGAAAGGTTTAAGTTGCTGTTTCTAATGGCATCCACTACCATATTAAATGTTAATCCATATTCACGCAGCCGCTCTTCGGATATCTCAATATTGATTTCATAGTCTCTGGCACCGAAAATACCCACTTTAGAAACCTTTGGTAACTGCTGGATTTCATCCTTTACGATTTCCGACCATTCCTTGATCCTGCGTTCAGACATTTCTGCGGAAATGTATAGCAACATTACCGGATCGTTAAGCATCAACTCGGTGATGACCGGTTTTTCCGCATCAACCGGAAAAGAGGAAATGGCATTCACCTTGCTTCTGACCCTTTCCAGAACATCGCTCACATCATAATCTTCTTTTACTTCGATAATGGTGGTACCGACATTTTCGTTCGAATGGCTGGTATACTGTTTGATACCTTCCAGGCCTTCGAGGGCCTCTTCGATCTTCCGGCTAATGCCTTCTTCAACTTCTTCTGGATCAGCTCCGGGATAAGGAACTGAAATGGTAATCATGTCCAGAGAAAATTCCGGGAAGGTCTCCCGGATCATGGACATTGTTGCGATCCCGCCCGCCATAAAGATCAGGACCAGAATTATATTGGCAAATACCGTGTTTCGGGCAAATGCCGCGATTACACGCTTCATGATTTTGTTTCCTTTTTATTTGTGATCTGCAGTAATGCATTTTCCAGCGGATCTATGAGCCGTGTGGTTACAACCCTATCCCCGGCATTTAAGCCATGCGCCACATAAGTGTTCTCACCTTCCACTCGAACAACTTTTACCGGCACTGTTTTCAGTCGATTGTCAACGGCAATATAGACCGTATTATCAAAACTCACAGCCTGCCGGGGCAACGGGAAAACACTAGACAGGGTTCTTCCCGGAATTTTCACCGAACAGAACATGCCTTCTGCCAGTGGCAAAGACTGAGGATTTTTTTTCTTTGCGGTTTCGGCGTCAATTCGAACGGCTACCGTTAAGGTACGAGTCTTCTCGTCGAACTTAATAACCCTGTGCAGACGACCAAACCAGGTCTGTCCATTGTTATTCTCTGTCCACCTAATCTGACATGGGACTGGTTCGAGAGAAGAGAACCATGCGGCTTTTTTGTTTGTTTTATCCTCTTTAAAACGCAGCCACTTTCGAGCGTCACGACTGTCTAAAGGCACCTGGATTTCCAGGATCGAATCATCTGCCAGAGTGACGACATTTTGGCCTGGTGTTACATATTGACCTTTTTCCAGTGAAACCGATTTGATACGTGCATTAAAAGGGGACCTGGTCTCACATCGATCAAGATTGGTCTCTGCCGTTTCCAGGACCTGTGAAATCTGATTTATCTGATCAGCCACAGAAAGCATTGCCTTTTCTGCTGTTTCAACACCTACCAGGGTCCCAACGTTATTTTTTTCAAACAATATCCGAACCCGATCATACTCTTTTTTGGCCAGATCATAGCTTCGTTTAAGGATCTTTAAACGTTCTCTGCTGATTTTTCGGATCGTTAAATAATCTTTTGGATCAATCTTAAATAGAAGCTCTCCTTTAGGAATAATCTCGCCGATTTCCAGTCTGGGGTGTATGTTCACAATTTTCCCCGAAACTTCGGAAGCAATCGACACAACATTCAATGCTTTTACTTGGCCATAACCGGTTATGAATACTGAAATATCCTTTTGTTCAACCCGTAAGGCCTCAACCTTCAATGGACGTTCGCCGTTTTTGGCCGCAGCCGGAGGTGTTTTAGACATTGACAGTATTGTCATTCCCATTATGCCGATAAGCAGAACAATGACGGAAAAGACAATGGTGATAATTAAAACCTTAGCCGGTTTTTTGGATTTTTCGATGTTGTTTAATTCCATTTAAATGCACCCTTTATTTTTTCTTCATTTTATTTCCTATAAGTGGTTTCAAAACCTTCAATCGGGCTCAAGGTCAAGGCGGACTGAAATGGCCAACCGCAGGAATATCGGGAATATTTCGAGGATTGGATGTTTCAGTCCAACACAGAGATTGAGCCTGATAGGGGGTTTTGAAACCACTTCTATTCAGATTCAATACGCCTCACGGATATCAAAGGTAAATTCAGATCGCGTACTTTAACGAGCAATCCGTGCAAAGCGGATTGGTCCGTAACTTTACCTGTCATGGTTGTTACTGCTCCA
>Ga0209921_1000492_pt1 | contig 12215 bp, 9 predicted proteins | sample SalPonF2_C_D2_MG_FD_185730 | JGI IMG/M metagenome (GOLD analysis project Ga0209921, IMG submission 185730) | Salt pond soil microbial communities from South San Francisco under conditions of wetland restoration - Salt Pond MetaG SF2_C_D2_MG... ...
CTCTAATTACTTTTTATTTATAAACAAATTAAATGAGTCTTTGATTCCTTTTTAAATCGTCCACGTACAAATTTTAAATCTATAATAAATATACAAAAGTAAAAGGTATAATAAAATAGATTAACGGCTGTATTTTCTCCGTATTTTAGAAAAAATTAAATTTCTGCAGACTTGTAATTCAGGGAGTGAACCGCTTTAATCCGATTGGATGAAAGCATAACAAATCCAGCAAGCTAAGATTTACGGAATTTGTAAGCGGGCTGATTAACACGCTAAAAATCTTTATTTAAACGCTTTTAACATTTCGAATAACTGTACCTGTAGGTAAAAATTGCACGGGAGTTGTTAATGTGAGCTTACATAGGTTCCGGAGAGAAGTCCGTAGTTTTAATTTAAAATAGTAACGAGAATCATGGCCATGACCGGAACTCATGAAATCTTGCCTCATACCGCTGATTTGAGAATGCGAGTGACAGCTGATACCATCCCGGGCCTTTTTCAATCGGGTCTTGAAGGATTGAACCAGGTGCTGTTGGCCAATTTTGACCCCCGAAAATCAGATACCACGGCAATTACGAAAACAATAAATCTTGAATCACCCGATACAACATCACTGTTGATTGATTTTCTTTCTGAAGTACTGACGCTGAGTCAAATTTATAAGACCATTTTTCATGATCTCAATATTACGACTTTAACGGCCGCGCAGTTGCGGGCAACGATCACGGGCCAAGCCGTCGGGGCGTTTGATGAGGACGTAAAAGCGGTAACCTATCACGAAGCTGAAATAAAACAAAATAACCGGGGCAAATGGGAAACAATAATTGTGTACGATATATAAAATCAGGATGATGATAGAACAGAATCAGTTAATCAGAATAGACGATTACCTTTGGGAAATTCCAAAAACAACGCGTGAAAATATGCGTGTCCCGGCCTCTATTTTTGCTGTTGAAGAGCTTATAGGCAGCCTCACGGAAGATCGCACGCTGGATCAGCTAATAAATGTGGCCACACTTCCCGGAATTCGGAAAACTGCCATCGTGATGCCCGATGGTCACGAAGGCTACGGCTTCCCCATCGGGGGAGTGGCCGCCACGGATATGAATCGCGGGGTCATATCGCCGGGAGGAATTGGCTACGATATCAATTGTGGGGTGCGCCTGCTCACTTCAAGCATGTCATATTTGGATATAAAAGATAAAATCGGAGCACTGACGCACGAGTTGTCGCGAATGATTCCAAAAGGAGTGGGTCGGGGCGGATCCATTACCCTTTCTCCGAAAGAAATGGACAAGGTATTACTACAGGGCGCGGGCTGGGCCGTTTCCCGCGGCTATGGATTCTCTGAAGATTTACAACATATCGAATCGGGGGGCAGGCTTGAGAATGCGGATCCGGCCATGGTTTCCGAGCGGGCAAAAAACCGTGGAAACGATCAGCTGGGTACGATCGGGGCCGGGAATCACTTTGTGGAAATCGATCGCGTTGAAAGAATTTATGATCATGAGACGGCTCGTGTTTTTGGATTATTTCCAGATCAGGTGACGATTCTTATCCATACCGGATCGCGGGGGCTGGGCCATCAGGTGGCAACGGATTATTTGAAAATATTTCTCAGTGCGATGCCTTCATACGGGCTGCACTTGCCCGACCGCGAACTGGCCAGCGCTCCTTTCACCTCCACTGAAGGGCAAAATTATTTTGAGGCAATGTCAGCTGCTGCAAATTTTGCATGGTGCAACCGGGAAGTCATCAGCTGGGAGGCCCGAAAATCCTGGGAGACGATCATTAAAGAGCCCCGCGAAAGGCTGAGACTCCTCTATGATGTAGCTCACAACATTGCCAAAATAGAAAAGCATAATACCGGGGGTTCACCAAGCAAAGTCATCGTCCACCGAAAGGGAGCTACACGCGCATTCGGTCCCGGCCGGGAAGAAATTCCGGAGGATTTTGGGAAAGTCGGGCAGCCGGTACTGATTCCAGGCAGCATGGGCACGCACTCTTATGTGCTCGCCGGAAACACAGAAAGTATGGATCGTTCTTTTGGTTCTACCTGCCACGGGGCGGGTCGCCGCATGTCGCGTACGGCAGCCAAAAAAGCTGTAGATGCACCTTCGCTGAAAAAAGCACTGCAGGCGAATGACATTGAAGTTGAAGCCGGATCGTACGCCGGACTTGCTGAAGAAGCGCCAATGGCCTACAAAGATGTTGACCTGGTCGTAGAAACAGTACACCGGGCGAAGCTGGCGAGAAGAGTGGCCAAACTCAGACCTATAGGCGTTATAAAGGGATAGTTTCAGGGATGACCTGATTTTAATAAGTAACATATCCATTTAAATAGTAATGAAAAAGAGCAACGCGACAACGCTTTTTCTTGCCGGTGATGTAATGACCGGCCGCGGCATTGATCAGGCGCTGCCCCACCATGTTGATCCGGTGCTGTTCGAACCTTACGTCAAAAATGCCCGGACATACCTGGAAATGGCCGAACGCCATTCCGGCGACTTGCCTGCTGAAATTTCGTATGATTATATATGGGGAGATGCACTGGAGCAGCTTGAACAAGCCACACCCGTGGTCAGGATTATAAATCTTGAAACGGCTGTAACAACAAGCAGCAGTCACTCACCAGAAAAAGATATTCATTACCGAATGCACCCCCAAAATATTTCCGTGTTGACCCGGGCGAATATTGATGTATGCATTCTGGCCAATAATCATGTACTCGACTGGGGGCGCCCGGGCTTGGCGGAAACACTAATCGTTTTAAAAGAGGCCGGAATAAAAATCGCCGGCGCCGGAATAGATCAAAGATCAGCAGCTGCACCTGCCATCATAAAGACGTCAATGGGACGATTACTCATTTTTGGATATGCCGCGCCAGATGCAGGCGTACCTGCAGGCTGGAGGGCAGAAACAGGCAGGGCGGGTATAAGTTTACTGAAGAATTTCGGAGTGGATGAAACGCAGGAGGTCATCACACATATTGAATCCTTTCGGGAACAGGGCGACCGTGTTATTTTTTCCATTCACTGGGGAAGCAATTGGGGAAATCATATTCCCCGATCTCATCGCCGTTTTGCTCACAAACTTATTGATGCAGACGTGGCAGATATCATTTATGGTCATTCCTCTCATCATCCCAAAGGCATTGAAATGTATAAAGGGCGGCTCATTCTCTATGGCTGCGGCGATCTCATCAATGATTATGAAGGTATTGGCGGACATGAAACATTCCATCCTGATTTATCGCTGCTCTATTTTCCGCAACTGAGTATGCCAGGAAGATTGATTTCACTCAAAGTGGCCCCGATGAGAATCCATCGGTTTTCCCTGCAGCGTGCAGATAGAGCGGATATCCAAGCAATTCATGGGCATCTCAATAAAACCTGCAAGAAATTCAATACCTCAGTAGATTTGTTAAATAACAATTTGTTACAACTTGAGTGGCAAAACAAAGGACGTCGCGGGTGATTTTTTTACAATCCTTAACAGAAAACCCCTACATACAGACTGTTTCCCAGTTATTAAATTATAAATGGATAATAAGAGAGAATGTTGTTTGATGTAGTGGGAAAACACAATTCCGGTTAGTATTTACAATTTCCGGAATGAACCTGAAATGATGACCGAGGTTCTCTTTATGATTTGTCGCTTTAAAAGACGGTCATAGGGTGTGTACCGGTCTGATTGCCGGCATTTGAATGATGCCGGCTTTAGAAGCCAGTGGTTGAGGGTGTCGCGTTCTTCGAGACTGAGATCAAACCTCATGAACTTGATCCGGACAATGCCGGCGAAAGGAAATCACTGGCTTTTTTTATTTTTATAACCTAAAAAAGTTTAGATGAGTACGAAATAAGCATGCCCGAAAATAAATCGATGAGTCGAATAAATAAAATGAATTTCGCTTCATGAAAACTTCTATATGACAAATACTGATTCATCGGTGGGCGTAACTTGAGTGGCAGAGAGGCTATTGTAGTCAAAAATTTTACAACTCTAAGCGGAAGTCCCCTACATACAAATCAATTGACAGTTAATAAATTATTATTAGACAAAAAGGGAATGTTATTTGGCGTAGTGAGAGTAGCACAGTTCCGGTTTGTATTCACAATTTCCGGAATAAACCTGAACGAATGACCGAGGTTTCCTTTGTGATTTGCCTTTTTGTGAGGCAATCATGAAGTGTGCGCGGTCTGATTGCCGGCATTTGAATGATGTCGGCTTTAGAAGCCAGTGGTTGAGGGTGTCGCGTTCTTCGGGACTGAGATCATACCTCATGAACTTGATCCGGACAATGCCGGCGAAAGGAAATCACTGGCTTTTTTATTTTTATAACTGAAAAAGGATTCTTAGCAGTAGTAAGAACCTGTGTAGGGGAAATTTTTACACCTTCAACCGAAAGTGCCCTACACCTAAATTGCCTGGCAGTTAGTAATTTAGGGATGGAAAAAGAATGTTATTTGACGTAGAGAGCGTAGCACAATTTCGGTTGCATTTAAAAATTTCCGGAATAAACCTGAACGAATGACCGAGGTTTCCTTTGTGATTTGCCTTTATCAAAGACAATTATGAAGTGTGCACCGGTCTGATTGCCGGCATTTGAATGATGCCGGCTTTTTTTATGGGCTAATAGACTGGCAACTATCTACCGCAATTGGCAGTAAAAAATGTTGGCTGCTTGACCTTAATCACAGTGAATCCTTCGCTCTCATTATGACAGAACGATAATAAAGATACAGTTAGTTTAGGATGGCAGAAGAGCAAAAAGATAAAAATGGATCCATCTTAACTTCGCCTGAATTTTATGCGGTGCTCACCGTATTGGCGACGATCAGTCTGGCTGTTGGATTCATCGGCTCTATATCAGGTTTTTTATCGCAACGCACAGTCCGTCTGTTTTATATGGCAACCTATGTGACAGGGGGTTATGCGGGAACGATTCAGAGTTTCCGGGTGCTGATGCGGTTCAAAATAAATGTGGATGTACTGATGATTCTGGCAGCGGCAGGCGCAGCTGCAATTAATAAATGGGTAGGGGGAGCCACCTTGCTTTTTCTGTTTTCGCTGAGCAACACGCTTCAGTACTACGCGATGGGCCGAAGTCGCAAGGCCATTCGATCGCTGATGAAGCTTCGTCCCGATAAGGCCCTGGTGCGCAGTGAAGATGGAACCGAAACGTATCGGCCGGTTGACAAATTATCAATCGGAGAGATTATCGTGGTTAAACCCGGTGAACGAATCCCGATTGACGGTGAGGTAAAATCGGGCGTCAGCTCAGTTGATCAGGCAGCCATTACCGGCGAAAGCGCCCCGGTTACCAAAGAGCCTGGCAGTGAAGTATTCGCTGCTACAATGAACAAGGATGGCGTGCTTGAAATCAAGGTCACTCGTCTTTCAAGCGATACCACGCTGGCAAAGATTATCAGGCTGGTTGAGGAAGCCCAGGCCCAAAAGGCAGAAACGCAGCGCTTTCTTGACGCATTTGAATCACCTTATGCCATTGGGGTTATTTTATCCACTATTGGACTCATCCTGATTCCCTATTTTATTTTTCATCAGGATTTTGATCCCACTTTTTACCGGGCTATGACTGTTCTGGTAGTTGCCTCACCGTGTGCCCTGATTATAAGTACGCCCGCCAGTATCCTCTCAGCGATTGCAAATGCGGCACGAAATGGCATCCTGTTTAAGGGCGGCGCCTATTTGGAGCAGGCCGCCGATATAACGACCATCGCTTTTGATAAAACCGGTACGCTGACAACCGGGCAATCCAAGCTTACCCGGGTTGTAAGTTTTATGAATCATGATGGCTCCGTATCTCACTCTGAAGATGACATTCTGGCCCTGGCTGCATCAGCCGAAGAGCATTCGGAACATCATCTGGGTGGAGCCATCGTACGTGAAGCCCAACAACGGGATATTCAATTTCAGAAAGCTGAAAATGTGAAAGCCGTGGTGGGTAAAGGTGTGGCTGCAACTATCGGCAGCGACCGGATCGAAGTGGGAAATCGAAAGCTCTTTGATGACAGCCTGAAACAGATGGACGCCGATAAATTGACAAAAGCTGATGAGCTGGAAGCGAGCGGGAATACGGTCATTTATGTAAGCAGAAACCAAAATTTAATCGGTTTATTGATATTTTCCGATCAGATTCGCGATCAGGCGCCGCACACACTGGATGAACTCCGGCGGATGGGCATTAAGAAGTTCATAATTCTTACCGGAGACCTCGATGAGGTCGCCCGCACCGTGGCCGATCAGTTGCATATCGATCGCTACTATGCCCAGCTGCTACCCGAACAGAAAGTGGAAGTCATTCAGGAAATCACCCAAAACGAAGCCGTTGCCATGGTCGGAGACGGGGTGAACGATGCCCCGGCGCTGGCGAGCAGCCATATTGGCATTGCAATGGGGGCCGTCGGAACCGATGTGGCTCTGGAAACTGCCGATGTTGTACTAATGGCGGATGATCTCACCAAGCTGCCCTATGTTATCAACCTGGCAAGACGGGCACGAAGGGTTGTCTGGCAGAATATTATTTTCAGTCTGTCGGTAATCGTATTTCTCATATTTTTCGTTTTCCTATATGATCTGCCCCTCCCACTGGGCGTGGTCGGCCACGAGGGCAGTACCCTTGTCGTTGTACTGAACGGCTTACGCCTGCTACGGTCCTAACAGGATAAGAGAATTACAGCATTTACGGTTAGACCCTGCCCAAAGACTCATCGGAATTTGCTTTCTGTCGGGCTGATATTCTGATTCCTGTTACAATAAATCTTTTGGGGCATTGATAATTTAACAGGAATGCAAGAGCGATCAACCCTTAAAATTTACGATGACTTCCTGTCGAATTGGTCTTTTGTTTGTAATTTACCTGTGAACTGTTTCGATAATAATCGTTGTTTTAAAATCATAAAAGCAATTTCTGAAGTTTTTTAAATTTATGCATAAGATAATTTGATTTGAAAAAAATATGAGATCATCATTTCCTCCCGGTTTTCTTGCGTTTTTCTTTCTGATATTACTCTTGGTTTTAATGCCCTTTTTATTTGTCAATATATTTTTTTCGGCATTAGGCAAACTGGGGTTGACACCTGTGCAATCGTTGTTTGTAGTTATCGGCATTTTTCTTGGCAGTACCATAAATATTCCGGTTAAACGATATCAGCGTGATGAGGCAGTTGAAACCAGCAGGCGCACAATGTATGGACTTGGGCGTTCATTCTTTATTGATCTCGGTCGTCCCCAGACGGTCGTTCTGGCTGTCAATGTGGGAGGATGCATCATCCCCTCATGTATTGCAATATTGCAGGTCTACCGACTGACCCAAACCGGCGGCAACGCCCTGCTGTTTTGCGGGATTGCAACACTTATTAATATCATCGTTTGCCAGATTTTTGCCCGCCCTGTGGAAAATCTGGGTATTGTTATGCCCACTTTTATACCTGCTTTAGCGGCCGTTGCGAGTGCCCTTATTTTAACACCGAATCATGCGCCTGCAGTTGCATTCGTATCCGGTGTTATGGGTCCGCTGGTCGGTGCTGATTTGCTGCATCTTCAGGATATCAAAAAAATGAATACCAGGGTCGCGAGCATTGGCGGCGCCGGCACGTTCGATGGCATTGTCATCTCTGCGATGCTGGCCACCCTGCTTGCCTAAACAGAAGCACTTATTACGTGTTACCTTTTTCCCTAAAAAAAGAAGTCACTTTTTCCCACGTCTGCATTCGAAAGCCAAATGTATGCAATGGCATTTTTGAATGAAACAAGGCCGCCGGTTTTTGTATGCACAAAATCCAAACAATGGTATGGGGCCAGCGCTGAATGCTTTATTGGGGGAAAACCTTCTTGCGTTCTGCCTGGACACACCTTGAATGGGCACAAGCGGACGCTTGCGCCAGCTGAATTAATAAAATTGCAAAGATCGCCTTGCCCGGCGTTGTACCCACGGTTTTTTGGAGAAACACCTTTCTATAAATAAAAAAATCTCTCATTTATATAGCCTGGGAATAAATCTCGCCTGCATAAGGCAGGCTGATGCCGGCAAGATATCATCCACAGTTAAATCCGGGAAATGAAGAAAAGATTTGGAGAATCTGCAGCAACGACTTGAAAAAGAGATCACGCCCGAAATGATCAAGTTTGAAAGCTCCCCCCTATAATTTATTTCTTGATACTTACGAACGCCGGTGAGCGGATCCCCCCCGTTTTTACGAATAAATACACAGAAATCCAGAATTCTTATCTCGAATTAGGATTATTTAAGTAATTAATTATTACTTCATCAGTATTTGGACGTACTTCAACTTAACCCATTTCCCGTCTTTTCATTTTTTACGTCAATGTCGAATGGAGCCAGCTGGATTGTTTCGTAAGGCATTTGAATATTAGTCCTGTTAAAGGCTTTAAAAATATCCTCCCTTAATTTGAAGCGTCTTGCGATATGGTCACGCTCATCATCTATCCATACGCGCAACTCGAGCAAAACATTATAATCATTGAGTTGCCGGACAACAACAGACGGCTTGGGATTTTTCATATAGACTGCCTTATCTTCAACCATTTTTAATAAAATGGCTCGAGCCTTATCCAAATCTTCATTTACACCAACAGTAACCTGGACGTCAAGCCTTAGGTGAGGAAAATTGGTATAAGATGTTACCGTTTTATTAACCATGTCGAGATTAGGAACCGACAGCATCTTCCCATCAACGGTTACAATGCGCGTGGAGCGCAATGTAATTCGATTTACTTGCCCATAGTGACCATCCACCTCTACCAGATCGCCTATTACAAAAGGACGATCAAGGAATATAATTAAACCCGAAATCAGGTTTGAAAGTGAATCTCTTGCCGCAAAACCGATGGTTAAACCTACAATACCTAACGATGCCAAGACCGCCGAGGTTTTGATACCTATTGAATCCAGGGCCGTTATCACTCCAAAAATCAATATTCCATACTTAATAATCGAGTTTGCAAATATCGTTGTTGTCCTGTCCAGTTTGCTTCTGCGAAAAATGGGCTGCATGACCCAGTATAAACTTTTCCAAAGCACATAAAATGCTGTTAGAATAATGATTATCACAAACAGATTGATAATCCCTTGGGCTAACAGGGCGCCCATGGTCTCCGGATCAAATACCTCGGAAAGTTTTTGAGCAATCTCACTATAAATTTTATTCATTTTCCCTCTCTTTGATGAATATTATTTAAACGTATGATACGTCTTTTTAAGCCATTGAACCAATAAAATACAGAAAGCCCAATAACGGCGCACCACCACATCAACCGCTTGCCCCGCATATTCACCTTTTCATTCGCGACAGATGCCGGTCTTATTTCATTCTCCGGTGGCCGTGACACTCGCCGCATAATCCAGTCCAAACCAGATAAGATAAGCGAGCAGAAAAATAATGAACCCGTAAAGCGTCGGGATAGACGATACTTTGACCCCTCCGGCAAAAAGAGCGGGCGATACGCCTATAGATTGCATAACTGAAAGTCCCTTGTATAATCCTAATAATTGAGCAAATATGCCCAAAACCAACGCAAACAACCCTACCGATTTTATTTTCTTCAGTTGATACATAAAAGTAGTGTAATGATCGATGTGTTTATTCGCTATCTGCATGGCCCGATACACCGAAAGCGCCAGCATGATGAAAAAAACAATGGTAAGAAGTCCCATAAAAATTGGTCCGCCCTGATTAAATAATTGAATCATAATTCTAACGATTGTATTATTATTTGTTCACAGGAAAATTAGTCATGAAACAGCACCCCAGGCAATGTAGAATGCCCCGCGAAATCTGCAATTCACCGAAAAAGGTGGCAACCAAGGCTAAAAGTCCGTTTTTTTCAGAAAAATTATGTTTAGGGCACGCATAAATATCATTTTTTGGGCGTTGGCCACCATTTTATTAATGGTTATTTTTAGCCCTGTATTCGGGAGTATAGAACTCTCATTTTATTTTACGGCGATGTTATTACCGGTCATCATCGGCACATCCTGGATATTCAACTATCAATTGGTTCCGCACTACCTGCTCAAAAAAAGATACCGGGCATTCCTGCTCTATTTTGTTTACCTGCTGATCGTATCGATGTACATGGAAATGTGGGTCATCACCGGCGCTTTTATTTATTTGGCAAATTATAAATATAATAATTTAAGTCCCATTGCCGGTAATATCTTTATATTAACCATAGTCATGTATTTCCTGGTTTTTGCGAAAGGATTTGTACTACTGATCAGACGATCATTTGTAATGCGCAAACGCTCTCGGTACCTCCGCGCCGAAAACAACAAATTCCGGAAAGGCGCACTCACCGTTCGCACCAAACGAAAGCAAGCTAAAATTTTGTACGATAACATTCTGTACATCGAAAGCCTGGGTGATTACGTAAAAATCGTCACCCGCAGCGCTGGTCCTGTCATCACCCATGAACGAATCAGCCACCTGGCTGAAAAATTGCCGGCTCCCTTCATACGTATTCATCGCTCGTTTATCGTCAACAGCCAAAAAGTGAATTTCTTTTCCAAAACGGATCTGCAGGTGAATGACGTTACGCTGCCGATCAGTCGCACCTATAAAAAAGAAGTGATTCGGCACCTCGCGCAAAATGGGTATTAATAATTCTACACAGGCCATCGCCCGCCATTTTATCACCGCAATTGTATTATGTAATTAAACGAAACTCACAGGAAATGCCTGTAAAAAAATCACGAGCCAGCACATTCCTAAAGCTGCATCACACGGCGGGCCGTCATGTAGTGACGGTTCCAGTAAACGACTTACAAACTTTCCCGAAGCCGGCTCAGGGTATCATCACCAAATGCAGCGAGCATGTTTGATCATTTTCCCTATGCTATAATCTTTGAGATTAACCCTGATAATATTATTTGGCCCATGTGCCAACCCGCTTATTTGGCAATATTGGAACTTAAAAATAGTTAATGGGTTTAATCCCATAGGTGTTTAATATTCTTGTCCCATAAGAAGCTATTTTTTGTCCTCCCGGTGTTGCCGGAGGTTCCACAGGGCCATGATTTACGACTTGTATCCGCACTAAGCTGATGACATAATTTTAAAGAATAAAAAGAAACTAAGATGATCGAAAGAATATCTGATCTCCCGGACAATGCCGTCGGCTTCACTGCCAAGGGAAAGGTGACCGCTGAGGATTACGAAAACATTATCATTCCGGCAGTTGAAGAATTATTCTCTCGTCAGAAAAAGGTACGGTTTCTCTATCATCTCGGTGAGGATTTCACGGGATTTGAAGCTACGGCGATGTTGGACGATACAAAATTGGGATTTAAACATCTCCGAAGCTGGGAGAGAATGGCCGTTGTTTCGGATGTTGCGTGGATACGGGCCGCAATCAAGATTTTTGGACTGGTAATTCCGGGGCATGTTCGCATGTTTCACAACCATGAACTTGATGAAGCCAAACGATGGATCCGTGAATAAATTCATTTCCGTTTTAATTTAGAGTCCTTCAGAGCATAAATTACACTTTTGATCATCAAAATGTATAAGGATAATTAACGAGGCTGCCCCTATCCCCCCAGGAAAAGGATGACGGTAATCTGAGTTAAGAAAGCAGAGCATTTCTCACGCCTGAAACAATGCGAACCCATGATGTCCAATAAGAAATTTTAAAAATAATCAGCTTAACTCTCAAATTTTAGCCTAAAATTGAATCTATTTTTGAAGCGTATAATCTACGCATCCGTACAAGTGCATTCCCATCTTTTATGAACCCTTTCCGGTTATCAAATTTTTTAGGATATCCGTGAGTTCTTGAGTTGTAAATTTACAATGACCAAATTTATCCATGGGAACTTCTTTGAATAAGTTCCGTGGATCCGCCTTCGATTTGTAAATACTATCCTGCCATTCGGGTACAATTGGATCGTAGATGGTATAAGGAGCAATTAATGGCCGACTTAGTTGACCGGTAGTATGAAAATTAGTGTTTATAACCGCCAGGAGATCCGGATCCGCCTGAAAACGTTCGACATTTTGGTTCAATTTTGAATCTTCAGAAGAAGATCCTGTCCCTGTATATTTTATGCTACTGTTATCAAAAGGAGTATTCTGAAAAGGTTCGCCACCCAAGCGCCTTATGGCATCGTTGGTAGACAATACATTATGGCGGAGAATACCCAGGATGGCTGTTTTAACCTCCTCGATGTCTTG
>Ga0209921_1000496_pt1 | contig 12153 bp, 7 predicted proteins | sample SalPonF2_C_D2_MG_FD_185730 | JGI IMG/M metagenome (GOLD analysis project Ga0209921, IMG submission 185730) | Salt pond soil microbial communities from South San Francisco under conditions of wetland restoration - Salt Pond MetaG SF2_C_D2_MG... ...
GGTATTCACTTTCATGGTATCCGGGAAATTTTGAACAACCGGCAGATGCATCAATGCAAATCCTGCTGCATCATAAGGGATATATTGATCCAATATGGGTTTATTATTGGAAGTCGAAATTGCTTTGGTTAACGATGATTGAGCGGTATCAGGACTCAATGGGATATTACCCGTTATATGAATATTTTTTATTTCCGTTTTACCGATTTGATTGACTTTAAGATCTGCGGGTTTAATTCCTTTGAATGCATTAAGGATATAAGGACGGAATTTTACGGCGCTTTCCTGATCAACCCATTTATCAAGACTTCCACCATTAAGGATAAATGTACCCGGTGTAATATTATCAGTTTGGATTCCGATATTATTGATTTTCCCCAAATAGGCACGAATCGATTGTTCTATGCCAAAACTATTTTCCGAAATAAGTCCCCATTGTTTAATTTGAGCCACATAAAGTGTGCGGCCATCAATATGTATTTTACTGATTAGCACATGATCAAAATAATAATGATTTTCAGACAGTGACCGGTAAAAGTTCTTACTCAATTTTAAAAGATAGCCTGGATTTGATTGAACGACCCATACCGGTTGCCATGTAGTTGATGAATTTGGATAGACGATCATCGCTTTCAGGCTTAGAGCCCGTGTCGTATCGCCCGATAATTTTTTTACAATAGGAATAGCTGATGAGCTCAAATCATCAAAAAAAGGCATATATTTCGATTGTAACGCCTCATTTATGGTCACTCCTTTTTTGGGAATAAGAACACCGGGGGCGTTATAAGGTATGGTCGAGGACCAGGGTTTATCAGGAATGGATCGTTTACATGCTGAAAAAAGCATACCAACTACAGCTGCGAACAGGACAAAATGAAAAGAATAATTCCTGATTGCTTTATTTAATACTTTATTTTTAGTTGATTCTATTAATAGAGTTAAGAGAGTCATAGTGAGCAATTCAATAATAAACAATATCCTGATATCTCAATACATTACATAAAATGTGATTATATTGGAAGTCAAGTAATTTTTTGATAAATGAGTTTTTTAAATCCTTTTTTATTAGTCGGCCTGGCAGCAATTGCCATTCCATTGATTATTCACTTTATCAATTTGAGGAAACCGGAAAGACTTCCGTTTTCAACGATCAGCTTTTTAGAAGAACTTCAAAAAAGCACAATAAAGAAGATAAAGATAAAAGAATATTTACTGTTAGCTATTCGTATACTGGCTATTTCATTATTAGCACTTGGCCTGGCTCGTCCTTTTTTATCTCCGGAAAGTGTTTCAGGAATTGCAAGTGGGAATAAACCCATCGTGTTTTCCTTTTTGGTAGATAACAGTCCGAGCATGGTTCAAATAGATGAAAATGGTCCATATTTGGATCAAGCTAAGCAATTAATTGAAAAGATAGTTAATCAGGCTAACGACAATGATCGATTCATTATTTTCAATACAAATGGTGAATTGATCAATCCCAATAAATTGAGTAAGAATTCCGTCGGTAATCTACTGAAAAAAATCAAAGTACAAAATAAGGGAGACTTTACCGAACAACGACTGCATCATATTATTGAGATGAACCAAAAGATTAGGAATCGCCGCGAAATTTTTTATTGGATATCGGATGGACAACGAACACAAATCGACCATGCTTTAGGGGAAGATGACAAAATGGGTGATAAGACTAATAACGAAATACCGTTATCCACTTATTTTGTACAAATCGGTTCTAAAAGCAATGGAAATGTTGCAATTACCAAAGTAAGTATACCCGATAAAATCATAAGCTATGGAAAAAAAGTTACCGTAGTTGTAAATGTGACTAATTATAATGATGAGCCGACGGTTAATCAGTTTGTATCGCTGAAGACTCGTGGTAAAATGGCTGGACAATATGAGGTGCAGCTGAAACCTCATCAGTCTAAAAAATTTGCTTTTGAGGTTCCGGCTGATGTCAAAGGATATCTAAAAGGAAAAGCAGTTCTTGAAGGTGATTCCTACAATTTTGACAATGTTCGTTATTTCTCAATAAAAATTCCGGCTACGAAATCGATCTTGTTGGTAACACCTGGTAATATAACTTCCACAACAGGACGTAAAGAATCCTATTTATTCTCTGCACTCAAAGCTGCCGAAGAAACCAATTCCCAAATTACATTGAAAAGGATTACGGTAGATCAAATGAGTCAGACGAAATGGCGTAATTATGATGCCATTATTTTAAACGGACTGCAGTCGATCCCTGGTTATTTAGTGCAGGATCTGCAGAATTACATTCAAAATGGGCACGGATTGGTATTTTATCCTTCTGAAAAAGCGGATATTCATTCCTACAACGATTTTTTATCCACTATGAATGCGGGTCATTTTAAAGGAATCCGGGGCGAATATGCTTCTTTTAAGCCCATCGCAAAATTTCATAGTTTATCTGAAGGTCATCCGATATTCAAAGATATCTTTGAGAAGAAAGAGAATGAGCAATTAAAAATAGAACTGCCATCTCTTTATTATTATTTGGTATATCAGCCCGGAGAAAAGGCAGGTGCCGATATCATCTTAAAATCAAATCTGTCCGAACCGCTTTTATCAGAACAGCGATTTGGAAAAGGAGTCATTCTGATATCCTCTTTCGGAACGGATCCCGGGTGGTCAAATTTCCCTGCAAATGCGCTGTATGCACCTATTAATTATCGTATGGCACTATACGCGTCATCTTCTGAGTCAGGAGGGTTAGCTGATTTTACACTCGGAAAAACCTTCAAATGGTTGATTCCTTATCAGAGTAAAACAGTTACGATATCATTAAATGATGAAAAAGTTCGCCCAGATGTAAAATCCACAATTCAGGGTACGGAATTGACCTATAAAGGTGAAGAATGGGAGCCGGGATGGGCCGAAATAAGCAGTGGAAAGAAAAAAAATGTAATTGCTGTAAATCAAAACATAATGGAATCGGATTTTGGTACGTTACATAATAAAAAGCTCAGCAAAATACTGCGTGCACATTTTAGAAATGTTTCTTTAATTAAAAGAAGTAACCTGACAAGTAACGATATAGATCGAAAAATTAATGCCGCAAGTTTTGGAACTGAAATTTGGAACTGGTTTGTCTGGGTTGGATTATTATTATTAATAATAGAAACGTTAATATCAAAAAGTTTGAAAGCTGAAACAAATTCATGAATTTTTCCGGTTACATACCTGATTTACATACCGTGTTTCTGGTAATTCTGATCCTTTTTACCTTGGGGACTAGTGTTATGACGTTTATTACCCTATCGAATGCTATCAGACTACGAAATGTGATGTTGACGTGGAAAGCAGGACGATTGAAAGGTTATCCGTTGTTTGCGAGCCTTTTTCTGGTTTTTTCATTTTCCTTATTTGTCCTTTCGGTGTATCAGCAGAGAAGTGATCATATTTTCGTATTCGCCTGCTATGGCTGGGCGGGTATTAACTGGTTTGTTTCCAGTTTCCTGATGTCTAAAAGATATTTGACAGACCACGGCATTGTAAAAAATATTAATGATCCATCACAAACAGTCGCATGGCATCGGGTAGTTGATTTTGTTGAAAACAGAAATGATGATAAACTTCATTACATCTTTTTCTACACCCAGGAAAATGGATTAAATGGAGAAAAAAAAGCAATTCGGCTTGAATTGGATGTCCCTGAAGGTCAGGAAGCAACATTTAAAAAAATACTCGATTACAAACTCGGCCGTAGATTCAATCAAAATTACATTCCTGCAAGTGGATTTGAGCAATTAAATTGAGGATTAGCTCATAATTTCTTTAGTTATTAAATAAGGTTACAAAACAATCCACAATTGTCTATTAATTAAAAGCTATAGCATATTTGAATTTCGATACCACACAAAACCAAGATAAAGAACGGGTTTTATTAGTTGGCCTTTACGGTCAGGATATCCATCGTGAGGAAGCCCGTGAACATCTTGATGAGTTAGAACGTCTTACCGATACTGCAGGCGGAATAACCATTCAAAAATTACTCCAAAAAAGATATAAACCCGATGCCGGATCCTATATCGGTAAGGGAAAGCTTAAAGAGCTTAGCAGTCTGGTTAAGCAGCATAAAGTCGATCTGGTTATTTTTGATGATGACCTGAGTTCGACACAAGTTCGCAATATTCAGAATAGTACGAATGCGAAGGTGATTGATCGCAGTGCTCTGATACTTGATATTTTCGCGTTTCGTGCTAAAACGGCCGCGGCTAAAGTTCAGGTTGAACTGGCTCAGCTGGAATATATGTTACCGCGACTGACACGGGCCTGGACTCACTTGTCCCGTCAAAAAGGTGGAATCGGTACAAAAGGTCCCGGTGAAACGCAGATCGAAACCGACCGCCGGATGATTGGCAAACGAATAGCGCTTTTAAAAGAAAAGCTGGAAAAGCTGAATAAACAGCGAATAACTCAGCGAAAAGGACGTTCTGATAAAACACGAATCGCTTTGGTCGGGTATACCAATGCGGGTAAGTCGACATTGATGAATGCTCTTACTGAAACCCGATTATTTGCTGAAGATCGCCTATTTGCTACTCTCGACTCAACCGTAAGAAGATTTCAGGTAAATAATCGTGAAATGTTATTATCTGATACCGTAGGTTTTATACGGAAATTGCCGCATAATTTAATCGAAAGTTTTAAATCAACACTTGACGAAATACGAGAATCAGATATATTACTACATGTCGTGGATGCTTCTTCTCAGATTGTGGATGATTGCATTTGTGTGGTAAATAGCACCTTAAAAGAAATAGGTGCCGATTCAAAACCAACCATTCTTGTGTTCAATAAAGTCGATGCCATTGATGATCAATCTATTATCACTGGTTTGAAGCGCGACTACCCGGATGCCGTTTGGATTTCGGCGGAGCGTAATATCGGACTGAATAATCTGGAAGATGAAGTCGATCAAAAATTAATTGAAAACTCTGTATTGAAAACTATGGAAATCCCGGTCGCTGAGTATCGGGTCGTTTCAGTGATCCATGAAATTGCAGAAGTACTGAATGAAGAATACGTTGAAGATAAGGTTCATGTAACGTTTCGCATACCAAAGAAATATCTGGGTGAATTAAAAAGTGTTATAAAACGTAGTGATTTTGAAACTTCAGTAGCTTGTTAATTGTAATAGTGATATAATGAAAATAGTAGATCCTTAATAGTTTGTTTATCATGCTGGTTAAAGAGTTGTTACATACCGATTATGAACCCATTTCATCTGAGGAAACAGCGAGTACCGCTCTCAGGAAGATGAAAAATTACGGATTAGAGAATGTTCCGGTAATTGATCAGGTAACCAGCAAATACCTGGGATTGGTTTCCAAAAAGATGATGTTGGAACATACCCGGGAAGAGGATACCGATATACTGACAGAAACTACACAATACCCTGTTAAAGCCTATCAGGAACAACATCTTTTTGAAGCTGCGGGAATTATTATACGTAATGATCTGGAGGTTTTACCAATAGTTGATTTTGAAAATAACTACCTCGGAGTGCTTCTGCAGAAAGAAGTATACCGCACAATAATGAATATGTTGAATCTTACTGAAATCGGTTCTGTTCTTGGAATCGAAGTTGAACAGAAAGATTTTGTTCTTTCTGATATTATCCGGATTATTGAAACCGAAGGAGCCAAAGTATTAGGTATCGCTATTGAGACACCTACAGACACGATCGGAAGGGTCAAAATTTCGATCAAATTGAATATGACAGAAGTGGCGGGTGTTACTTCATCTCTGAGACGTCATGGATTCGTGATTACGACCGAGTCGCGGGATTCCTTACAGCGACGCGAATATAAAGAACGCGCTGATGAGTTTATGCGTTATCTTGAGATTTAAAACAGAACGATCTTTGTAAAAAATTACTACGCCATTCTGAAAAGTTCTGCAATAATATTATAATACGCTTGTAAGAAGCTTTTGCAAAACAGTTATCTTGACCAGTTTCTGTATTTTCAGGAATTTGACCAAAATTATCGATTTTGCATAGCCTTCTGTAAGGTTATATAATCTATGATTATTAACCAATCAGATTAGTTACTATATTATTCCTACCGCTACAAGCGTTGTGATGCTATGAGCTCTTTATTTTAAACGATAAAATTATTTGAAATTGCGGCGAGATAAGAAATTTGGATATATATTAATATTAGTCACATTTCTGATCATCCCGGTTATGGGATGGGCACAAAATGTATCGAATCCCAAATATGATGATTATTTTACAGGTCTGAAACTGTATAAGAAGGGATTATTCGAACAATCCATAAAATCCTTTCAACGATTTTTGGATGCCCATCCGGACAACACGGTCAATCAGTCGGCCTATTATTATTTAGTGAAAGCAGAGGCACAGGTCGATACCATACAGACCAATACCTATTTTAAAAAATACCTCGTAAAATTTCCCAAGGGTGAAAAAGCGGTTAACGTACTGATTGAATTGGGAAATCGAGCCGATCGTGATGGAGCTCACCAAAAAGCCATTGGGTACTATAAACAAGCGATTAAACTGCATCCCAAAGAAGACCTTGCCGCCAGAATTTATTATTGGATGGCAGAATCTGCCGCATCGATGGGGAATCATAAGCAATCCCGGAAATATTTTCTGAACCTCGCCGACACATTTCCAAAATCAGGCTGGGCACCTAAAGCGTTATATGCCAGGGGGCGATCATATTTGGATGACAATAATTACAGCGACGCCTCCGATGCCTTTGAATTGTTGAAAAAAAGATATCGCAATAACCCGATTACTCGTAAGGTCGGTACGGCTTTGGGAGAGTCGTATTATAAGCAGAGACGGTTTCACGATGCCATTAAAGCATTGAAGAATGCTATGCCGTATTTGGATAAGCAATCCCGGTCGAAAGCAACCTATCTCATTGCGGAAAGTTATAATTATCTGAATAATTACCGGGAAGCCTCGAATTATTATTTGAGGTTCATAAATTACACGAAAGGAACGAGTAAAGTTCGTCTGGCTTATTATGGTTTAGGATGGGTTTATCACAAGCAAAAAATTTACCATTGGGCTTCAGATGCCTTTGGAAGAGCCGCAAAAGGCAATGATTTGATGGCTCGCAAAGCGCTCTATTACCAGGCCGTGAATGAAGAATTAGGCGGACGTTATAACGCAGCCATTAAAACATTTCGTAAGTTTGGAAAGAAATATAAAAAGGGTCCATGGGTTGAACACGCCTATTATGAATGGGCGATGACCGCTTTTCAAACGGGGCGCTATCAGGAATCGATCGAAACGTGTTTATCATTGATACGTGGGAAAGTTAAAATGGTGCATCCTGGTAAAGTGTTTTCATTGTTAGGGCAGGCTTATTTTGCTGACGGTGAATACACACACGCCATTCAGGCTTTTAATGAAGCACAGAAAGAGGTTCATGTAAATCCTAATGTTAAATGGCAGGCCCGTTTTCAAAAAGCCTGGGTCCTCTATCAAAATCAGGCATATAAACAAGCTCAGCCGTTATTCGATACTATTTATCAAAAGGATAGAAACAGTAAACTTGCTCCTCAGGCTCTGTTTTGGAGTGCCGATTGTTATTATCATATGAAGAAATATACCAGAGCGTCTGTCCGTTTTACTGATTTTATTGATAAATACCCCAAGCATAAATTTATCGGTGCCGCACGTTATTCGTTAGGATGGTGTGAGTTTAAAATGGGACGATATCAAAAAGCGATCCCACCCTTCAAAATGTTTTTGGCCCATTACAATCCACCGCCGATTTCATTATTTCCCTACAACATCGATACGGAATTGCGTATTGGCGATTCCTATTATGCGATGAAAGATTATGATAAAGCGATTCAATATTATCAGAAAGCAGTCGGATCAGATCGGGGTGGGGATTATGCCTTATATCAAATCGCCAATAGTTACTATCGATCCGATCAATCTTACGAAGCCGTAACGACACTTCGGAAACTGTTGAAAATGTATCCGTCGAGTTCGTTACGTCAACAAGCGCAATACAATATCGGATATATCTATTTTCTTACAAACAATTACGATCAGGCAGTTAAAGAGTTTGATAAAGTGATTAATAAATATCCCGGATCTAATTGGGCGGCAAGAGCACAATATAATATCGGAGATGCCTATTATAATGCCGGTGAGTATAAAAAATCAGTGGCTGCATACAAAAAAGTATTGCAGAAGTATCCGAAAAGTAATTATATCATTGATGCCGTTAATGGTATTCAATATGCTGAAGTTGGCGCCGGTAAAAAGGATAATAGCTCTCAGGTATTGGAGAACTTTCTTGCCAAACATCCACAAACCGGAATGGCGGATAAGTTGAGATTTCGTCAGGCTCAAAACCTGTTACAATCCGGAAATTATTCAGCAGCTATAAAATCATTTGAGGAGTATATTCGAATAACGAATAATAATCGAAATATTCCGGAGGCTTATTTTAATATTGCTAACGCCTATGAGCAGGAAAATAAGACTGGGCAGGCAGTGAAAGCATATGAAACGATCGTAAATAACTACGGTAATTCAGACAGAGCTAGCACCTCGTTAGCGAATTTGGGCCGGCTGTATTACAAAGAGAAGAAATATCAAAAATCTCTGCAATACTATCAAAAATTAAGCAACGATAAGGGATACCGCGTCGAAGCCTATCTTGGAATGGGTAATGCTTATCTTGGAATGAATCAACTTGATAATGCCAGGAAGGAATTCAATAATGCTCTGAACATTAAATCGAGCAGTAATGCTGCAAAACTGGGCATCGCCAAAGTAGATTATGCACAACAGAATTATGATTCAGCGATGCCGGTATTTAGGAAAATTGCAAAAAATAATACCGATGCTGTTGGTGCACAAGCCCAGTTTATGATTGGTAAGACTCTACAGACGCAAGGGAATTATAATGAGGCTCTGAAAGCTTATTCCAAAGTGAAAATCCTTTATGAAGCCTATGACAATTGGGTATCGAAAGCTCTGTTACAAAGTGCCGCTTGTTATCGCTCTTTAGGGAAAAAGGGAGAAGCTCAAAATACACTACGGGCCTTGGTAAAAAAATATCCAAATAGCATGGCTGCAAGAGACGCCGCAAAAAAAATGAAATCGAAATAAATGATCCAATCCGTAGAAAAAAGCAAGGGATTGCAGGGATCGGTAATGGTCCCTCCAGATAAATCTATTTCACACCGATCCGCCATGTTTGCAGCAATGGCTGAAGGAGAATCTATTATACAAAATTATTCTGCAGCTGCTGATCCTCAAACGACATTAAAATGTTTGTCAGAATTAGGTGTAAAAGTTCAGAAAACGGAAAACACCATTCGTGTAAATGGCAAAGGAAGATATAGTTTCCGTTCTCCTGATAAACCGCTGGATTGTGAAAATTCAGGGACCACCATGCGCTTACTGAGTGGAATCGTGGCCGGTGCCGGATTGGATGTAACACTTACGGGAGACAAATCGCTGAGTAATCGTCCAATGCATCGTATTATTGCCCCGCTCCGTTCGATGGGATGCGATATTGAGGCTAAAGACAATAATTATGCACCAATCCACTTTCGTAAAAGAAATAATATTCGAGCTATTAATTTTGAATTGCCGGTGGCCAGCGCTCAGTTAAAATCATGCATTTTATTAGCGGGATTATTTGGGAAAAGAGATACAACCGTTATTGAAACAGTCCCAAGCCGTAATCATACCGAATTGCTCTTAAACCTGCCAATCAAGCGAAGTGGAAGAGAAACAGTGATCACAAGTAGCGATAAGATTGAGATTCCACTTCAAAATTATACCGTACCCGGCGATTTCTCAGCGGCGGCTTATTGGTTGGTAGCAGGCAGTATTATTGGGAATAGCAATATTATAATTCCTGCTACCGGATTAAATGACAGCAGATCTGCGGCTTTACGCATCCTGAAAAAAATGGGCGCGGATATTGAAATCTCTGATGAACATGTGGAAGGAAGGGAGCAAGTTGGTACGTTACATGTTCGAACATCCCCATTAAAAGCGATAAAAATAAAGCAAAAGGATGTTCCAAACTGCATCGATGAAATTCCCATTTTGGCTGTAGCCATGTTGTTTGCAGAGGGAACCTCAGAGATTCGCGGAGCCCGGGAATTACGATATAAAGAATGCGACCGGTTGTCGGCCATAGCCCATCTGTTTCACGAAGTCGGAGCCGATTATGAGGAATTAGAGGACGGATTGATCATCCATGGGGATCAGGATTTTATTCCACGCGAATCAACATTTATTACCTGGAAAGATCATCGGATTGCTATGTCGGCTGCTATTCTCGGTTTGAAAAGTAATGGGACCTGCCATATTAAAGATGCCGAGTGTACTCGTATCTCATACCCTGGTTTTTGGGATGACCTGACAAAATTGATGAATTAAGCATCTTTCTGATTTATTTAACTGCTGATACTGACAAAGACGTGTTAAGAGAGTAAGGTTGATGTCAATAAGTCAGCATTTCACTTCTTTCTTATAAATTGGCATTGTCATTGAGATATATTTATAAGAATTTCAATCAAAAGGAATTATTATGAGCGATCTACATATAGATTTTGAAAGACATCTATCGAATTTCGGTAATGAAATACAAAATTTCATTGACCGTTTAGCACCCGAAGAAATTTCGGAAGGATTTCGGCCAAGGACAGACATCGTGGAAAGCAGTGAGGAATTTAAATTATTCTTTGATGTACCGGGGATGAGTAAAGATGAAATCTACATCGGATTAAAAGATAACGTGTTAACGATTAAGGGAGAACGCGTTATTGATATAGCTGAAGGGGAATCCCTTAAAAAACAGGAACGCAAGAGAGGGATGTTCTCCCGGTCAATTGCACTGCCTGATGATGTTAATACAGCTGAAATAAAAGCAAAATTATTAAAAGGTGTTCTGTCCGTCACATTGCCGAAATCTGATGTTCTCAAAGATTCTACATCTATACAGATAGATTGATAGCTCAGAAATATTACTAAAAAATAACAGTTTGAACGAAAACAAAAATTAAAAACGATTTTGTCATATTATGGGAAAGATAATTGGTATTGACCTGGGAACGACGAACTCGTGCGTGTCCGTAATGGAAGGCAATGAGCCTGTTGTAATCCAAAACTCAGAAGGTGGTCGTACGACTCCATCCGTTGTTGCATTCACAAAAGATGGCGAGCGTCTGGTTGGAGCACCGGCTAAACGACAAGCGATTACAAACTCTGAGAAAACGATTGCTTCCATTAAGCGTTTTATGGGCCGTCGTTTTAATGAGGTTAAAAGCGAAATTAAAAATGTTAACTACAACGTCGTAAGTGCTGATGATGGTACGGCCCGAGTAAAAATTGATGACCGTTTATATGCTCCGCAGGAAATTTCTGCAATGGTGCTTCAAAAAATGAAGCAAACCGCTGAGGAATATCTGGGCGAAAAAGTAACCGAAGCGGTTATTACTGTACCGGCTTATTTTAATGATGCTCAGCGTAAAGCAACTCAAGAAGCCGGAGCCATCGCCGGTTTAGATGTAAAACGTATTATTAATGAGCCAACGGCAGCTTCTTTGGCTTATGGCCTGGATAAAAAAGAACAGGAAGAGGTTATTGCCGTATTTGACCTTGGTGGCGGTACTTTTGATGTATCTATTCTTGAATTAGGTGATGGTGTTTTCGAAGTAAAATCAACAAATGGTGATACGCACCTCGGTGGTGATGATTTTGATTCTCGTTTGATTGATTATCTCGCTGATGAATTTAAGAAAGCGGAAGGTATTGATCTGAGAAAAGACCCGATGGCCATGCAGCGTCTTAAAGATGCCGCGGAGAAAGCCAAGATTGAGTTATCAAGCTCAATGAAAACGAATGTTAATCTTCCTTTCATTACTGCTGATAATTCAGGACCGAAACACCTGAATATCGATATCACACGCTCTAAGTTTGAGCAATTAATTGATGATCTTGTACAAAGCACTCTCGGACCTTGTAAAAAGGCCATTTCTGATGCTAAGATCAGTAAATCTGATATCGATCAGGTTATCCTTGTAGGTGGATCAACGCGTATTCCTAAAATCCAGGAAGTTGTTAAAGATTTCTTTGGAAAAGATCCAAGCAAAGGTGTT
>Ga0209921_1000497_pt1 | contig 12117 bp, 9 predicted proteins | sample SalPonF2_C_D2_MG_FD_185730 | JGI IMG/M metagenome (GOLD analysis project Ga0209921, IMG submission 185730) | Salt pond soil microbial communities from South San Francisco under conditions of wetland restoration - Salt Pond MetaG SF2_C_D2_MG... ...
TTATAAGAAGGCTTTGCAAAACTAGGTATTTTGTTCAATATCAAAGCCTGAGCGACTTCGGAACCGCAGCATATTTACTATATTCGAGGATTCCGAAATCGTGAAAATGCAGATATTGGGCAAAAGAACGGTTTTGCATAGGCTTCTATAAAAATCTTATGAAAGGGCATCCTCATCAACATCAAGATCTTCGTCAGGATGATGAGTTAATTGTACATGTTCATGTATCTCAATAGCAGGCTCATATCGTTGCATGAAAACATGAGTGAATTCGGCTCCCAAATATACAGTAAGAGAATTGTAATAAACCCAAACAAGGAAAACGACAAAAGTGCCTGCTGCCCCATAGGTAGTTGTCAAATGTCCCATGGAAAGATAAATTCCAATGAGATAAGTACCTAATTCAAATAACAAGGTTGTAACAAAAGCACCAATGAAAACCACACGCCAGCGAATTTTTACGTCCGGAAGCAATTTAAAAACAGCGGCAAACAGTAGAAACGTTAATGCCTTCATAATAACTTCATTCAGAAGATCCCAAAAATGAACACCAAGTGGTAACACACTTTGGAGTACGGGTTGCAGGAATGATAAGACACCTTCAAGAATTAACGATAATGTGACTAGAAATGCCAATACCAGAATGGTTATCAGGGCGAGCAACCGGTCAAAAATATACGCTTTAATTGTCTGACCCGGTTTGGGTGTGATATTCCAAATTTTATTGAGCGAGTTTTTTAGTTGCGTGATTACCGTAGTAGACCCAAAAATGATAATACCAATCCCAATCAGTGTGGGTATTAATCCGCCGGATTTTGTGTGTGCGTTTTTTAAAATCTGCATTAGACTTTTGGTGATATCCGGACCAAGGGTTTGATTCAGATAGAGGGCTATTTGATTGGCAGATGCTTCACGGGAAAATATAAATCCGGTAATCGCAACAATTATGATGAGCAATGGTGCCAGAGAAAATATTGTAGAGAAGGCCAATGCGGCACCGTGTAATGGTATGTTATCTTCAAACCAGTTATAAACGGTTGCAATCGCAGTCTCTTTGACCTCTCTGTAAATATTTACCATGCAGCTCTTAATAAATAAATGTTTACCTATAATTTACAAGGTATTTCTTTAAAATGGATATCGCTTGTTCAATTTCCTCAATCGTATTATAAAAATGGGGTGATAATCGTACTTTCCCTTCTCTAACAGCTAAAATAACATGGTGTTCTTTTAAATATTCCATTAATACATTCGCATCGATATCATCTGGCAATGAGAGTGTTACGATTCCTGCTCTCTCATTAATGTCCTCCGGAGAAAAAATTGAAACTAAATCATCATCCTGAAAATTAGTAACAATATATTGTGTGAGTTCATTCAATCGCCGTTCAATATTGGAGATACCTGCTTCCAGTAAAAGGTCCAACGCGGCATCATAACCATAAATACCGGGAATGTTATATGTGCCGTTTTCGTATCGTTTCGCAGTATCGATCAACTCCTGATCATAATTAAATAACTGCCAGGGATTTGCAACAGATAACCAACCCAAATATTTCTGATTAATTTTAGATTGCAACTCTTCGGTCAGATATAAAAAACCAATACCTTGAGGAGCCATTTGCCATTTATGTGCTCCTGTAGCCAATGCGTCAATATGCATTTCTTTTACATCAATATTCATGGCACCTATAGCCTGAATCCCATCTACAATAAATAGAATATCATGATTTTTGCAGATTTGACCAACGGCTTTCAAATCCGCTTTGTAACCACTCAGAAATTGTACTGCACTTAATGCCAACACGCGGGTTTCCGGCCTGATGGCTTCTTCGATCATTTCAGGTGTGATTCTCCCGTTATCATGATGGATATAATCAATTTGAACATCATATTTTTTCTGGTTGACATAAGGATAGACGTTTGCTGGAAATTCAATATCATTAAGTAAGACACGATCTCCATCCTGCCAATTCAATCCGGCAGCGATAATGTTAATAGCATCCGAAGTGTTTGAAGTGAAGGCAATGCGTTCCGGAGATGGCGCGTGAATTAAATGAGCGATTTTATTTCGGCACCGCTGCATGACTTCCAGATCATCCGGGAAGTTATCAATGAATCCTGAACTGCGTTGAACCAAGTGTTGTTGTACCCGGTTGATGACTTTTTCTGTAAAAGGACCAATGGCCGCATGATTCAAATAAATGGTGTCGCTTTTAAGATGTGGGAAAAGGGAACGATAGAATTCAATATCTTTCATTAGAACAATTTCTTAGGTTAATAATTTTCTTGAATATAAAGAATAGATGATATTATCACCTGCAAAAATAGTTTAATAACACATGTTCTAGGTTTGTAATGAAAAGTCATTATTGGAAATAATTACCTATTATTTTTGACATTACGAGTTATTAATTAAGGGGAAAACCCAAAACCATTAACCCGAATTATTCACGTAGCCAATATGAAGAAATACGTATCATATTGTAAATAAAGTAATTTATAAAAAATAAACCGATCCTCGGTTTAGAGGACGCTAAAAAAAAGTGCGAAATTTGGCCGTGCTCTGCGTTGAATTTAAAAATGCTTGATCAACGTACCAATGTACGTTTCATGCACATTTTTAATCCCGAACGCTTTCGGGACACGACAAAATTTCTTGGTGAATAATCCGGATTAAAGAAATGACGCAATGTTTTTGAGTTTTTCACGTATTGAGCGTCATTACGAGTGAAGCGAAGTAATCTTCTACAGTCAATAAAGCCATAAACCTGGAACGACGGCCGGAGATTGCCACGCTCCACTCTTCCGGAAATTCCGCCAACCTAATGTCATCTTCGAAATAAAACGCAGACAACACGGTCGACACGGATTTTCGCGGAATAAAAGATAAACGGGCTTCATGGTTCCGGTCTTAGCAAAATGGGCGTTAAGAATCCGGTGTAATGCAGTGTTAATTCCGAAAACTTTCGGGATTATCGTTGAAAAATAACATACGGTTTTAGGAGAATAGATGTCATTTATGCAATAGTTGAGCCAGCTTAATTAGAGACTCGATAAGACGCTAAAATATGTATTTACATTGCTGATCGCATTCTATTTGTATATCTCATTCAGATAAGATACTTATCGCAAAAACTTAATATCCGATCACATCACGTTGACGCTTCCCATCAGCTTTTTGTTCTATCATTTCAATAATTTTTTCCGAAACATTAACCATCGTTGTTTTTTCAATACCTTCCAGTCCTGGACTTGAGTTTACCTCCATAACCAGTGGCCCCCGCTTGGATTGCAGAAGATCTACACCGGCAATGTACAGACCCAGTGCTTCGGTTGCTTTTATAGCAGTGTCATGTTCTTCCGGGGATAATATTACTGTTTCGGCCGATCCGCCACGGTGAATATTAGATCGAAATTCGCCATCATGAGCCTGACGTTTCATCGCCGCTACAACCTTTCCATCTACTACGATTACTCTCAAATCGGATCCATTAGATTCCTTAATAAATTCCTGAATAAGAATATTGACTTTCAACCCATAAAATGTATCAAGAATCGATTCCGCCTCTTTTTTTGAATTAGCGAGCATGACACCCACTCCCTGAGTACCTTCAAGCAATTTTATGATCAGAGGCGTCCCTCCGACATGTTCGATAACATCGTGCTTATCATCTGGTGTCCGAGCGAAGCAGGTTTTAGGCATGCCAATGTGTGCCCGGGATAATATCTGCATACTACGCAATTTATCACGAGAACGTACGATGGCCTGCGATTCATTGGCGGAAAACACATTCCTCATCTCAAACTGACGAACAATGGCCGTACCGTAGAAAGTCACTGATGCGCCAATTCGAGGAATGATAGCGTCGTAACCGGCAAGCTTTCGACCTTCATAAATAATTTCAGGTTTCCCTTTTTCGATGACGACATAACATTTTAAGTGATTGATGATATCGACTTCATGTCCTCTGTTTTTGGCTGCATTAACCAATTGTTTCGTTGAGTAAATATGAGGACTCCGAGAGAGTATTCCTATTTTCATTAATTATTTTTGATCTTTTGTTTGTATGAGAGATTTTTTTTCGAAACATCCACGACAAAACGTTTATTAAGCATCTTGCGTCCGAGTAGAACCGGGTATCCCATCAAGGAACGGTCGGTAAGTGATAATTCAATTGAATAGGTCGTATGAAATAGTTGGATGGTCGTTTTTACGACAAAACGTTTCTCTGTCTGACCAAATGAGTTTTTAATCTCTTTTTCTGAGTGCAGGGGCAGTAGATAGGTTCGATTATTATAATGAGGATGATTTGCATCCAATAGATTAAATTGAACATAAGCTTTGCTATTTTTCATCACCTTTTGAATATTTGTACAATGGATGGAAGATGTGTACGCTCCCGTATCAATCTTGGCATCAATTTCAAAAAGTGCTAAATCCGGAAAATCGGCCTTTTCAACTCTGCCAATGACCTGTTTCTTGACCTTCTTATTTTTCATTAATGAGGTTCCAATTACTCACATTCCCAATGTTGATCAAAAATACGGACATTTTTCTGATTTAAAGAATGATTTTAAGATAAAATTTACTCCAGAGGAATGGGGCAAATGAATGACTTGATGAAGATGACTAATTAACCCAGATTCTTCACGTAATTAATAATAAGCAATACATAACACATTGTAAATATAATAACTTATAAGAAATAGCACGTTCCTTAATTTCGAGGACGCTGAAAAAGAGCTGCGAAACTTAGCCGTGTCCCGAAAAGATTTCGGGAAGTTTCACGTGCATTTCGATCTTCACCTTGATCACGAAAAAATTCTTGGTGAATAATCCGGTTTAACCTTGAAATACTGATTACAGATTCAAAGGATATCAAGTAATAATCCTGGAGTTGGAAATCAGATCTATAGGTGAAAGAATAAAAGACACTTTAAAATATAAATTTCGGATTATATTATTTATATATAAAGAGTTAAAGTTGATACATAATGGAAGTGTCACATATAAATGAAGGGCGAGATTTGGATAATCAGGGAGGAGAACGACTATGAGATTACCGAAAGATGGAATGTTATTGCGTATCTATATTGGGGAATCGGATCATTACGAAGGAAAACCTCTTTATGAACAAATTGTTTTAAAAGCACGCGAAATGAAATTGGCGGGTGCCACTGTTTTAAAAGGAATTATGGGTTTTGGGGCACATAGTCATCTCCATACAACAAAAATTTTACGGCTCTCAGAAGATATGCCCATCATAATTGAGATCGTGGACACTGAGGAAAATCTGAATAAGCTGTTACCCTATCTTGACAAAACAATTCAGGAAGGCCTGGTAACACTTGAAAAAATGAATATCGTGGAATACAGAGAAGGAGCCGCGCCGACAAAAACCAATAAGTAAAGAACTTCTTCGTTAGTTCAGAATAGGATTAAGGAAATATAGGAAGTTTTTACTATTTTAAAAGGCTTAAATGGAGATAGTAAATTATTAGATCGAAATAAACAGATATAATCAGACATGTCGCATAAAACATCGGCGGAAATCCGAAATGATTTTCTTGAGTTTTTCAGGGGGAAGGATCATCTCATTGTAGACAGTGCTCCCGTTGTACCGGTCAACGATCCTACGTTATTATTTACCAATGCCGGTATGAATCAATTTAAGCCTATATTTCTTGGAGAAGAATCCGGATTTAAAAATGACGGTAAGATTTGGCAGCGCGCCGTTGATACCCAGCGTTGCATCCGTGTTAGCGGAAAACACAACGATTTAGAAGAGGTTGGTCAGGATACCTATCATCACACCTTTTTTGAGATGTTGGGAAACTGGTCGTTTGGCGATTATTTCAAAAAAGAAGCTATTTCCTGGGGATGGGAATTATTGGTTGATGTCTGGGGATTGGAACCCGATCGTTTGTACGCGACCGTTTTTGGCGGAGATGAACAGGACGGATTACCTGCTGATGACGAAGCAGCAGAATTATGGGAAACAAAGACAACTATTGCTCCCGAACATATTTTAAAATTCGGAAAAAAAGATAATTTTTGGGAGATGGGAGAATCGGGACCCTGTGGACCCTGTTCAGAAATCCATATTGATCTGAGACCTGATGAGGAACGTACGGAACTCGAAGGTGCCTATCTGGTTAATAAAAATGATCCACGGGTGATGGAAATCTGGAATTTGGTTTTTATTCAGTTTAACCGTCTGGAAGGGGGCGAATTAAAAGCCTTACCTGCACAACACGTGGATACCGGAATGGGATTTGAACGAATGTGTGCGGTCCTGCAAGGAAAAAGATCCAATTACGACACGGATGTCTTCCTTCCATTATTACAGCATATCGGTAAACTCGGCGGCGTAACCTATGGGAAGGATGATAAAATTGATGTCGCCATGCGGGTCATTGCTGATCATATCCGTGCCGTAAGTTTTGCTATTGCCGACGGTGCTTCACCAGGTAATGATGGCCGGGGTTATGTAATACGCCGAATTTTGCGCCGTGCCATTCGTTATGGCTGGGATCGTCTCGATCTTAAAAAGCCATTCATGCATAAACTAATTTCTACGTTGTCGGAACAGTTTAAAGATGTGTTCCCCGAATTGATAGCTCAACAGGATTACGTGACACAGGTAATACGGGCCGAGGAACAGAGCTTTCTTCGCACCTTGGGACAAGGGATTCAGTTATTCGAAAATATGATTGAAGGTAAAAAAATCCTTTCTGGTGAAGATGCCTTTAAATTACATGATACGTACGGTTTCCCAATTGATCTTACTCGTTTAATGGCTCGGGAGAAAGGACTCGATGTAGATGAAGAAGGATTCCGCAATCACATGGAGGAACAGCGGAAGAGAGCTCGTGCCGCAGGTAAATTCAAGCTACAGTCGTCGGAGAATGAAGAATGGATCGAAGTGAGTCAGGGTGATGATTCCAATTTTGTCGGATATGATCATATGGAGTATAAATCTCATATTCGTTCTATGCGAAAAGAGGGCGACCGTTATGCTTTAATACTTGATGCCACTCCATTTTATGCCGAAAGTGGTGGTCAGGTAGCCGATACGGGGATCATTACGAATGGTGATGAACATATCCGTGTGTTAGATGTTCAAAAACATCAGGGGACCATTATTCATTATGTAGATCGTCTCCCGGACAATCCCGAAGGAATATGGGAAGGATTTGTCGATCGTGATCGACGTCTGGAAACGCGGAAACATCATTCCGCCACTCATCTTGTCCACGCAGCAATGCGCAGAATATTGGGTACCCATGTCGCTCAAAAAGGTTCATTAGTCGAACCCAAGCGATTGCGTTTCGATTTTTCTCATTTCAAAGCCGTCAGTCCAAAAGAGTTGAATGAGATTGAGCAGATGGTAAATGAGAAAATTCAGGAAAATATCCCACTTAAAGAAGAACGGGAAGTCCCGATCGATGATGCACGGGAACGCGGTGCGATGATGTTGTTTGGAGAAAAATACGGTGATCAGGTCCGTGTCATCACATTCGATCCGGAATATTCCATAGAATTGTGTGGAGGAACCCATGTAGATGCTACAGGTGAAATCGGATATTTTCGTTTTATAAACGAATCGGCAGTAGCATCCGGTGTACGGCGAATCGAAGCAGTGACTGGTCGAAGTGCCGATCAATTTTTAAGAAACGAAAAGAACATTTTACAGGGAATACATTCAGAAATTGGTCAGACTGAGAATGTTGTACAGGATGTTCAAAAACTAATTGATGAAAAGAAATCGTTAGAGAAAGAGATTGAGCGATTACGTTTGAAATCTTCATTAGATCAATTGGAACGATTGATAAGCAATCCCATATTATTCAATAATGGAGTAAAGCTTGTAATTGGCGCAATTGATCAGGCCAATATGGATATTTTAAAACAAATAGGGTACGAAGGTCTTAAGAAGAGTTCAAAAGGTACCGTTACCGTTCTTGGCACTAAAAAAGAAGATGAAGACAAAGTCTATTTAGTAGCTACGGTGACTGACGATCTTATCAAAGAAAAGGGGTTAAAAGCCGGAGTTCTTGTCAGTAAAATAGCGAAACTTGTCGGTGGTGGAGGTGGTGGACAACCGAATCTCGCCACAGCAGGTGGCCGGCAGCCTCAAAATTTGGAAAAAGCGTTAAAACAGGTAAAAAATATTCTAAATGATATGCTTTAAGTTTATAAATTTATGAACTTAATACTATGCAGCGATCACTAAACTTATGGTAAGACTTCAACATTCAAGCAAATTTGAATATATTAAGGCTTTATCAGAGTTTATATTATATACATTTAGAGACAAACAATAATTTATAATTTATTATTTATCCAACAATACAGGTTATCACAAGTTACGTGATATAAAGAAAGATATTTGGAGTATAACATGGCAAAAACAAAAGAAGCAGAAGGTTTCACTCCGACGGGTGTGGTATACAAAAGTACGGAGCTACCGGAACCGACAAGTAAATCACATAAAGATTTAAATTTATCAAAAGACGATTTGCTCGAGTTATATCGCGTCATGTACCGACAACGCCGTTTCGAAGAACGCGCTATGCAGATGTATCAAAAAGGAAAATTTGGAGGCTTTTTACACCTATACATGGGACAGGAAGCTGTTTCTACCGGCGCTGTAACGGTTTTAAATGACGATGATGATATAATAACGGCATATCGCGATCATGGCTTTGGATTGGTCAGAGGTGTATCAACAAAATCAGGTATGGCTGAGCTGTTTGGTAAAGAAACCGGTTGCAGTCATGGTAAAGGTGGTTCGATGCACTTTTTTAATACCGAAAATCATTATTGGGGTGGACACGCCATTGTTGGTGCTCATGTCCCGTTAGGTGCCGGAATCGCATTCGCAAATGCCTATCGTAACGAAGATAAAGTAACGATGTGTTTTTTAGGTGACGGAGCTGTAGATCAGGGTTCATTTCACGAAACCTTGAATCTGGCCAAATTATGGAATCTTCCGGTAATTTTCGTTGTAGAAAATAACGGCTATGCGATGGGTACGGCTACCAAACGTCATACGGCAACAGAGATCTACAAAAGGGCACGTGCCTATGATATGAAGAATAAAGTAGTAAATGGTATGGATCTGCTCTCCGTAATTGAAGATTTTAGCGATATTGTTGATGATGTTCGTAAAGATCCTCAGCCATATTTAGTTGAAGTCAGAACTTATCGTTATCGCGGACACTCAATGAGTGATCCTGCTAATTACCGTACCGATGAGGAAATGAAAGAATTTCAAAGTATTGATCCCATTGAGCGATTAAAGACCTATATATCAAAACACAAAGTCGCCAATAAGGATAAGGTTCAGGAAATAACGGATGAGATTGAGCAGGAAATTCTTGATGCGGTAGATTTTGCTGATAATAGTGATTTCCCACCAGAAGAGGATCTTTATAAACACGTTTATGTTGAAGATGATTTCCCGTTTTTGACATGATCCGCTTTTATGACAAAAATTATTAATGATAGTAAAGACAAGAAATTAGTACAATAATAAGAGGAGAATTAAATGGCTGTATTACAATTTAGAGAAGCCATAAGAGCTGCGTTAAACGAGGAAATGCGCCGTGATGACCGGGTTTTTATAATGGGTGAAGAAGTTTCCGAGTATAACGGTGCTTATAAGGTTACACAAGGGATGTTGGACGAATTTGGAGGCCGTCGTGTTATTGATACTCCGATTTCCGAGCTCGGGTTTGGTGGTATTGGCGTGGGTGCTGCAATGAATGGTTTGCGCCCTGTTGTTGAATATATGACGTTTAACTTTGCCGTTGTTGGTATGGATCAGATCATTAACAATGCGGCTAAAATTCGTTATATGAGTGGTGGACAGGTTTCCATCCCTATTGTATTCAGAGGTCCCAATGCTTCTGCCGGACAATTAAGTGCTACCCACTCTGTCGCTTATGAAAGTTTATATGCACATTTCCCCGGTTTGAAAGTTATTTATCCTTCTCAGCCGGCTGATGCGAAAGGTTTGCTCAAATCTGCCATTCGTGATGATAATCCGGTAATCTTTCTGGAATCGGAACAAATGTATGGAATGAAACAGGAAGTACCCGATGAAGAGTACACCATTCCAATTGGTAAAGGGAAAGTTAAAAGAGAAGGATCGGATGTAACAATTGTTGCACATGGTAAGATGTATCATGTGGCTACTCAGGCAGCCGATCAACTGGCTAAAGATGGGATTGATGCTGAAATCATCGATCCGAGAACGATTAAGCCATTCGATATAGAAACGGTCATTGAATCCATCAAAAAGACCAATCGTTGCGTCATCGTTGATGAATCACATCCATTTGGAGGTGTTGCGGCGGAAATTGGATATGAATTACAGCGTGATGCGTTTGATTATCTGGATGCTCCGGTCTTACGTGTAACATTACCGGATACGCCATCACCATTTGCGAAAAATCTGTTTGATAAATGGTTTCCCAGCCCCAAACAGGTTATCGATGCTGCTAACGCAGTATTATATCGCAGCTAAGGAATAATGATAGAATTTAAATAAAGAAGGAGTATTATGGCCGTAGTTGTTCAAATGCCAAAACTTAGTGACACCATGGAAGAAGGTGTCATTGCAAAATGGAAAGTGGAAGAAGGTGATGATGTAAAATCTGGCGATATCATTGCTGAAGTTGAAACGGATAAAGCCACCATGGATGTGGAAGTTTTTGATGATGGCAAGATACTGAAGATCATGGCGGATGAAGGAGATGCCGTGCCTTTGGGTGGTAAAATTGCCATTATCGGAGAAGAAGGCGAAGATATCAGCGATTTAGTTGAAGACCAGGGTGAAGGACAAGAGAAAGAGAAAGTTGCTGAGGAAGAAAGTGAATCCGGCAACGGTCAGGAATCTGGCAGTGAAGACAAAAAATCCTTTGATCCTCTCTTCGGTGAATTAAATGGAAAAAGCAAAACTTCGACTGATGAAGAAGAAGATGGCCGTATAAAAGCTTCTCCATTAGCACGTAATATGGCTGCCGATCAAGGAATTGATCTAAGTAAAGTGAATGGATCCGGACCGAACGGACGTATTATTAAACGAGATATTGAATCTTACGAAAAACCGGCTGAAAAAGAAGAAGCCGTTGCTGCAGCGCCGCAAGTTCAGCCTGCTGCCGAAGACAAAGATATCAAGATCTCACAAATGCGTAAGACGATTGCCCGTCGTTTGGCTGAAAGTAAATTCAGCAATCCGCATTATTATGAGACTATGGAAATCGACATGAAGAAAGCGATTGAAATACGTTCTCAATTGAATGAAATGAGCGATGTCAAAATCAGTTTCAACGATTTAATTGTGAAAGCCAGTGCTGTTGCGTTACGTCAACATCCCCTGGTTAACAGTTCCTGGTTAGACGATGTTATTCGTCAGCATGCTGCTGTCAATGTTGCGATTGCCGTAGCCATTGATGAAGGACTCCTCACTCCGGTTATTAGAAATACCGATATGAAAGGATTGCAGCAAATTGCTAAAGAATCCAAAGACTTGGCCGGTAAAGCTCGTAACCGTGAACTTCAGCCAGAAGATTGGGAAGGTAGTACCTTTACTATCAGCAATCTGGGAATGTATGGTATTGAAGAATTTACTGCGATTATCAACCCGCCAAATTCTTGTATTCTGGCAGTCGGAGGCATTAAAGATGTACCGGTTGTTGAAGATGGAGAAGTCGTTCCCGGCAAACGCATGAAAGTAACGCTATCAAGTGATCACCGTATTGTTGACGGTGCGACAGCCGCTGAATTTCTGAATACCCTTAAGGATCTGCTGGAAAATCCTATGGGCATGTTATTGTAGATTACGAGAAACAAAATGAAAAGGGCGTTCTTTTTAAAAAGAATGCCTTTTTTGTTTTAAAGAATAACCTTCTTCTAAAAGATTTAGCAAAACCGATCTTTTGTCCAATCCCTGCATATTTGTGACTTCAAAATTCTCGAATATAATTAACCCGAATTATTCACGTAAATAATAAAAATAGCACTTATAGTATTATTAATATATAATTTGTAAGTATTTAGTCATTACCCAAATTTGAGGAATCTAAAAAAGCTGCGAAATTTTC
>Ga0209921_1000503_pt1 | contig 12069 bp, 9 predicted proteins | sample SalPonF2_C_D2_MG_FD_185730 | JGI IMG/M metagenome (GOLD analysis project Ga0209921, IMG submission 185730) | Salt pond soil microbial communities from South San Francisco under conditions of wetland restoration - Salt Pond MetaG SF2_C_D2_MG... ...
GATATCATCGGAATCGGCGGGATGGCAGTTCAATACGGCCGCCAAAGAGAATTGCTGAACTACTACCGCAACCGCGGCTATTACGTGGTTGCCGGCGGCAGCTACGCCTCATTGTCCCCCGAATCCTACATCGGTCACGCAGATACCATCGTCGTCGGGGAAGCGGAACGCACCTGGCCTGAATTCTGCCGGGATTTCCGAAGCGGTTCCGTCCGGCAGCACTACAAGGAGACCGAATGGATCGCTCTTGAGGAGTCTCCCACGCCCCGCTTCGACCTGCTCAAGCTCGACCGCTATACCACCGCGAGCCTGCAGTTCTCGCGAGGCTGCCCCTACCAATGTGAATTCTGTGATATTCCCCTACTCTTCGGTCGCCGCCCTCGCACCAAGACATTGGATCAGATCGCACGCGAACTCGACGCTTTGCGTGAAGCGGGCGCACGAAACGTATTTTTCGTCGATGACAACCTGATCGGCCACCAGCCGCGTGCCCGCGAACTTATGGAATACCTTGCGGACTACCAGGGCCGCCATGATTATCCATTCGGGCTGGGCACCGAGGCCTCCGTTAACCTGGCAAGCAACCAGGAATTGCTCGAACTGTTTGGCGACGCCGGTTTCCGATGGGTATTTCTCGGTATCGAGACCCCCGATACCGAAAGCCTGGCTGAAGCCGGGAAGAAACAGAACCTGAAAAGCGATCTTCTCGAGGCCGTCTACAACTTCTACCGCAACGGAATCAGCGTATTCAGCGGATTTATCGTCGGTTTCGACAACGATACGCCCCAGTCATTTTCCCGCCTGTATCGATTTATTCTCAGTTCGGGCATTCAGGTCGCCATGCTCGGGTTGCTGACCGCCGTTCCCAGGACTCCGCTATACGAGCGCCTGGAAAAGGAAGGCCGCCTTCGCCATGACGTCCCGCCCGGAGACAATACCGGAGGTTCCACGAACGTCATACCGTCGGGCATGAGTTACGAGGAAATGGTAAGCGGCTACGACCGCATCTACCGCGACTTGTGCCGGGACTTCACCATTGCGAACAGAGTTCGCAACAAATTGCGTCATTTCGGGAATCCCCGCTTGCCCGGCAAGAAGCAAGGCCGCGAGTCACTGGCCATGGCTTCACGGCTATTGCTACATGGCATCCTGCGGGGCGGTCCCCGCCGAGTCGCCGCATTTGTCTGGAGCCTTGCCGGTTCCCCGCCGAGGCTCTGGCCGATTGCCATGCAGGATTGGGCCTATGCCCTCTCCATCCGCGCCTACGCCAGGCGTCATATCGGCGCGGCGCGGGAACGTGAACGGGCCATGTTTCATCTGTCGGTACAGCAACTGACCGGCCGGCTGCAAAAATATCATTTAAGGCACAAGCTGGACCTCGTTACCGAGCATGCCGGGAACCGGTTGCGCCTGAAGATCGTTGTCAGGGCTGATCTCGCCCGCCGAGAAGCGCGTGCCGTATCGCGCATGACCCGCAAGCTTCTGTCGCGAGCACCCGCCTTATTGGTTGCCCTGCAATTTAATGAGGTCTCCACTCTGGGGCGAACCTGCATCCGCGATCTGGTCGAGCCCTTGCGCCGGCATGCCGACCGGATCACCGTGCAGAGCCATTCATCGCTCCTTCCCTGGCTCGACTCTTCCGTGTTCCGCATCGCGCCAATAGACGGGCAATGAAAACGCCCCTGGCCCTGTCCCCGGGAAGGCATCGTCCCGTACTGCCGGTAGCGCAAACGTTGCGGGAATTTATCGTCCAACTTGAAAACAGCGGACAACTGAAACGCGTCTCCATACCCGTCGATCCGAAACTGGAAATCACCGAGGTATGCGATCGCGTACTGCGCAGGGACGGACCCGCCCTTCTGTTCGAGCATCCCGCCGGCCAGTCGATGCCGGTACTCGCCAACCTGTTCGGCGCGCCGGAACGGATAGCCCTGGCGATGGGTCGAAGATCGGTGCCCGAACTGCAGGATCTGGGTGAGCTGCTGGGGGCCTTGCGCGAACCGGAACCCCCCGCGCGATTCTCGGATCTATTGAACCGGCTCGGCCTGCTGGGACATCTACTCAGAACGCCTTCGCGCGAACAGACGGATGCGCCCTGCCAGGCTCGCGTATGGAGCGGAAACGACGTCGACCTGACTTCACTGCCGATTCTCACATGCTGGCCGGAAGATGCAGGCCCGCTTCTGACCTGGGGGCTCGTGGTTACGCAAGGCCCTGACAAGGAGCGCCATAATCTGGGGGTCTACCGGCAGCAACTGATCGGACGCAACAGGTTGATCATGCGCTGGCTCCCCCACCGTGGCGGCGCCCTCGACTACCGCGCCTGGTGCGAATCGCACCCCGGCCAACGCTTCCCGGTGGCGGTCGCCATCGGCGCCGATCCGGCAACCCTGCTTGCGGCAACCACCCCCGTCCCCGACCGGATTTCCGAATATGCGTTCGCCGGCCTGATCCGTGGCGCGCGGACGCAAGTAGCCCGTTGCATCTCGAATTCTCTGAGAATCCCGGCGCAATCGGAAATCGTCCTGGAGGGCCACATCGAACCCGGCGACACGGCTCCGGAGGGCCCATTCGGGGACCATACCGGCTACTACAACGACGTGGAAGAGTTCCCGGTGTTCACCGTCACGCACATGACACAGCGGACTAATCCCATATTCCATGCGACATACACGGGTCGCCCGCCGGATGAGCCCTCCGTCCTCTCGTCTGCGCTGAACGAACTGTATGTTCCCATTTTGCGCCGCCAGTTTCCGGAAATCGTCGATTTCTGCCTTCCCCCGGAGGCGTGCAGCTATCGCATTGCCTGCGTCAGCATCCGCAAGTCCTATCCCGGCCATGCCAGGCAAGTCATGTGCGGGATCTGGGGGACGCTGCGCCAGTTCCTCTATACCAAGATGATTATCGTTACCGACGACGATGTCGACGTGCGGGACTGGAAAGATGTGATGTGGGCGCTCAGCACACGCGTAGACCCGCGCCGGGACAGCCTGATCCTGGACAACACCCCGATGGACAGCCTTGACTTTGCATCGCCGGTCGCGGGCCTGGGTTCCAAACTCGGATTCGACGCGACCAGAAAGTGGCCCGGGGAATCGGACCGTACCTGGGGCCGGACTATCCGCAAGGATCCGCAGGTAGTGAAGCGGATCGACGAACTCTGGCCCTCGCTGGGCCTGGATTAGTGAAGGCTCTTGATATGGGCCATTCCCCGCAGGCGATCATCGTGGGAATAACGGGCGCGTCGGGAACCGTGTATGGCCTCCGGCTCGTCGAAGTGTTGCTCAAGGCGGGATACCCCGTCCACCTGCTCATTACCGCTCCCGGGAGACTGGTCGCATCCATGGAGGACGGCCTCAACCTGCCCGCGCGGCCTGAGGAAATCGGCAGGCGGCTTTTGCAGCGCTACGGAGACGTCCGCGGCGAGCTGCATGTGTTCGGCGAGAATGACTGGCGTGCCCCCATGGCCAGCGGTTCCAGCGGCCTCCGCCACATGGCGGTCTGCCCCTGCACCATGGCCACGCTGTCCGCCGTAGCCACGGGCGCAAGCCGCAACCTGCTCGAACGCGCGGCGGACGTGATTCTCAAGGAGCGGGGCAATCTTGTACTGGTTCCCCGGGAGACGCCCCTTAATGCCATTCACCTGGAGCACATGCTGGGCCTTGCCCGCATGGGGACGGTAATCCTGCCGCCGTGCCCGGGGTTCTATCATCGCCCGGAGTCAATTACGGACCTGGTCGATTTCGTGGTTGCCCGCGTCCTCGACCAGCTGGGCGTCGAGCATGAACTGGGCGCACGCTGGCCGCAGCCCTGGATTGATCGCGAATAACACTCGCCGCCCCGTCAGAGGGCCTTATCCGGTATCAAGTTTGTCGACTTCCGCGTCCGCTCCGGCCGAATCCAGGCAGAAAACAATGCATTGGCGGATAAGCGCGACCGCATCATCTCCTGCAATGCCCAATCGGCGGGCAATTCCGCGCGCGCGCGCGAACATTTCCTCTTCACGCTCATAGGAGCGCACCGGCATGGAGCATGTCCGCTTAAGGTTCTGGACATGCCTGACCAATCCGGCACGCTCGGCAAACAACGTGAGAATGGATTCGTCGATGGCGTCGATGCGCTTGCGCAAGTCAGCGAGGTTCACCGGCCGCGAAAAACGGGTCGAATCATCGATGGTCACAGTGCCCCCATACATGCAATATCCGGTCAGGCGTTAATGATGCGCTCGCGGGGATAGAGGGGTCATGACCTCAATCAAGGCCCCCATGACGCGGATTGCGTATTCTTTCGCCTGGTAATGTCCCATGAATAACCGGAGGCGCAACATGCCCTATCCACAAGACGCCACCGCTCCGAAAACGCCGCTGGACGCCATCGCGGTCCAAGCGGCCAGGTTGCTGCCCCGCGCCGCCATAAGAATGGCCGGACGGGTTCCGGAGCCCGCGATCCGGCGCGTAATTCAACCCTTCCTCAACCTTGCATTACAGCGGCCGCTGGCGGCCGGTGAGTTCGATTTTCTCCGCGGACGCACGGTAATGATCCATGCACCGGATCTGGACCAGTCGATAACGGTCACGATCCTGGAAGGCCGGCGGCTACGTCTTCTCGGCACCAAGGACGCGGAAACCACCATTAGCGCAACGGCAAAGGATTTTGCCGGACTCGCGGTCGGGGACATCGATCCGGACACGCTTTTCTTCCAGCGCCGGCTGCGCATCGAGGGGAACGTGGCATTGGGACTGGAGACCAAGAACACCCTGGACGGAGTCGATCCGGGGACGCTTCCAGCCCCGCTCCAGGCCTTGTTGCGACTTGCCAGGGTCTGGCTCTCGCGCTACGAAATCCCTTCCGCGGGCCACTCCCTACCCAGGCCGCGGCTGTCGAGTCCGGCCCGGCCATACCAGTAACCGTTGCACTGGACGACGCCCGGAATGTCGGGCGACTCCGGTACCGTCCCGGAATCCACGGCTTCACGCGTGCGGCGTAACAATTCTGCCGTGCCCTCCGGAAGAGGGCTCAAACGCAGGATATCGACGCCGGATTCGCTGGCTTCCCGCCACAAGGGCAACAAATTAACCACAGCCGCAGATTGCGTCTGGATGCCATTAAGCGTGAACAGGGGGCGCCCCTCCTGGGTATCGGCAGCCATTCCCGCCGGGTAGTCCTTGCATACGAACCCGCATTCATCTTTTCCGAGACCATGGGCGCGCGCAGTAAAACAGCGCGCCGAATAAGCCAACGGCATCCGGCCGAAGGCGAATAATTCGATTTCGGGTTTTTTACCGGACATACCTACTTCGTCCACGATTTGTTCGATCTGTTCACCATTCATCTCAACGGGCGGAACCCAACGCACAAGACCGGCTTCCCGCAACCAGGACAGCGTTCCAGCGTTATATATATTGAGTCCGGTCCCTCCCACGAATGGCGCGCCAGTCTCCATAAGGGCATCGAGAGCCGCCGCGTCGTTGGCCTCGACCATGAACTTGCCGTTACGGCATACCCGCGCGATTTGCCCTACCTCGGAGTCCGCCTCGACAAGCGTAAGAGTCGAAAGCACCACCTGCTTGCCATGGTCCGCCAGCATGCGCCCGATTTCCAACCAATCCGGGAACCGGAGGCTGCGGCGTTTGGAACATACGGTTTCCCCCAGATAAACAATATCCACAGGGGTGGCGGCCAGCTCCCGATAAAAATCGAGAAGCCTTTCCCGATCCCAGAAATAAAGCACCGGTCCAATCGCCAGTCGCATAGAAGTTTTCTCCATTACTGCCAAACCCTCGCATAGGCCCCGAGAACGGTTTGTTGGCCCTCTGCCAGATCGGCAAGCCCGTTCTTCCACGGTTCGAGCACCGAAAAGCCATCCGGGTTGGCCTGGACTGAATCGATGGCCGCCCGCCAAATCCGGGTCATCCGGAAAACATAGGCGGGACTGCGCTGGCGCCCCTCGAGTTTTATGGCATGAATACCGATTTTGGCCAGCCGCGGCAACAATTCAAGACTGTTCAGGCTGACCGGCTCCTCGAACGCATGGACACGTTTGCCGCGCACCTGATACCGCCCCTTGCACAAGGTGGGGTACCCAGCCGCATCAGCCTCTCCGAAACGGTCGACCAGCACTCCGCCTACGCGGGTTTCCATGACCTCTCCGTCCTGGCGCCATTCCACCGCTTCGGCCGGCGAGCAGGCTCCATAGTTGTTGGGGGACCGCCCGCAAGCATAGGAGGAAAACAGGCAACGGCCTTCGGCCATGATGCAAAGACCGCCGAAACCGAAGACTTCCAGCGGGACCACGTTACGTTCGGCGAGTCTTTCGACCTGCGTCAGGGACAGCACGCGCGGCAGGACCGCACGCTCGATTCCGAAGTGATTGCGGTAAAAACGCAAGGCTCGCCAATTGGTCGCCGATGCTTGCACGGACAGATGCAGGCGCAGGTCCGGATAGGTACGGGACGCATACTCCAGCACCGCCATATCGGCTGCGATAAGGGCATCGACCCGGCTTTCCGCTGCGGCGTCTACCGCGGACTGCCAGCGTTTCCATTCGCCAGCCCTCGAGTAGGTATTAATGGCCAGGTAGACCTTGCAGCCCTTGAGATGCGCCCGCTCGACCGTGGCGGGAAGCTCTACCGTGGAAAAATTCAGACCGGGGAAATGCCGTGCATTGGTTTCATCCCGTAACCCCAGGTACACCACGTCGGCACCCGCTTCGATTGCCGACTGCAGTGCGCCCCGGCTTCCCGCAGGAACAACCAGTTCCATAGGCAACTGTCCTTATGCGTCAATTCGGGGGATTCTAGGATCTAGCGGCGCAACGACCCTTGATTTCAGTCAAGGCCCCCATGGCGATTTCAAGTACTTGATGAGCCCGTTCGCGGTTCCGTCACCATCCCGCTGTTACTGCAAATCGTTAATGTTTGTGATAAAACAAGCATCTCGCCCTACATGGAGATCGGCCTTGAAGCGCCATATCGCCACTTTGACCCTGGTCCTCGCCTCCGCTTGTTTCCTCACGGGAACGGCATTTGCAGCAAGTAATGCACAGCAATTGATGCAAGCGAATGGATGCACGGGCTGTCACGCGGCGAAAACGAAACGGGTCGGACCTGCGTGGGGATGGATTGCCTACCGTTACAAAGGCAAGAAAAACGCCGTTCAATCCGTAGCGAAGTTCATCATTAACGGCGGCACAGGCTACTGGAAACCCTGGACCGGAGGCATTCCCATGCCTTCCCACCACAATCTCAGCCAGGCCCAGGCCCAAGTCATCTCCAAGTGGATACTCGCCCAGCCTCCCGTGAAACCGCCCAAACACTGAGCTGTTCCACGCACCGGCCGACTGACACTTGACCTCCCACACGCTCAACGACATGGACAACCCGATCGGGTTTTGGTACTCGATTCCTCGCCTTTCGGGGCATAACAAGATACGTCTGCACAAATACAGGAGACCCCTATGAAACGCTTACTTGACGGGCATGGAGTACGTCATGCCCTGCTTCTCCTTCTCGCCCTGGGCAGCAGCCTGCTGCTGGTTGCGGCCGCGCAGGCGCAATCCGTCTCGTCGAATTCCGTTGGGCAGGCCCTGAAATTCCGGAATATCGGCCCGGCAGTCGCCGGTGGCCGCGTGACATCGGTGGCAGGCATCCCCGGCAACCCGAACGTCTACTACGTGGGAACCGCGGGCGGCGGAGTCTGGAAAAGTACCAACGGCGGCAATTCCTGGACCCAGTTACTGGCCCATGCCGACACCTCTTCCATCGGCGATGTCGCGGTCGCACCATCCAACCCGAACCTGATCTGGGTCGGAACCGGCGAAGCCAACGTGCGTAGTGACACTATCACCGGAGCGGGTGTGTATTTTTCACCCGATGCAGGAAAAACATGGAAATTCATGGGCTTGAAGGATACCGGTCAGATTTCCCGCATCGTCATCGATCCCAAAAATCCCGATATCGTCTTCGTCGCGGCACTGGGCAACCCCTGGAAACCGAACAGCGAACGGGGTGTCTACCGCACGACCAACGGCGGCAAAACCTGGAAGAAGGTGCTCTACGTCAACGATAAGACGGGCGCCTCGGACCTGATCATGGAACCCGGCAATCCCAAGATCCTGTTCGCGGGGATGTGGAGCGTACGGCGCTATCCCTGGAACCTGGTTGACGGCAGCAAGACGGGAGGCATCTGGGAATCCACCGACGGCGGCTCGACCTGGACCCAACTGCATAGCGGACTGCCGAACGGCGTCACCGGGCGTATCAGCCTGGCGGCGGCACCCAGCAATCCCGAGCACCTGTACGCCGTGATCCCGACGCACCACGGCATGCTGTGGGCTTCCGACGATCTGGGAGCACATTGGCACATGGTCAGCAACGACCAATCGATTACCGCAAGGCAATGGTATTTCGCAGGCGTCGCCGTAGATCCCGACAACCAGAACCGTGTTTACTTCAACTCGGTTCACCTGATGGTATCCAATAACGGCGGCAAGACCGTCCATGTGCTCGACCCGGCCGTGCATCCCGATCATCACACCGTCTGGATCGATCCCGATAACCCGGATCGCATCATTCAGGGCAATGACGGAGGCGTCTTCCTCAGTAACAATGAAGGCAAGACATGGCGTTTTCTCGATACGCTGCCCATCGAACAGGCCTATACCGTCTCCGTTGACAGCCAAAAGCCCTTCCACGCCTGCGTGGGCCTGCAGGACAACAGCGCCTGGTGCGGCCCGACCTCGGCCCTGAACCAACCCGGCGTGACCGGCAAAAACTGGTTCACTACCGTTGGCGGCGACGGCGAATATGCGGTCATCGCGCCCAGCGACCCGAACATCGTGTATGCCGATTTAGAGGACGGATACACCACGCGCATCAACCTGAAGACTCACGTCACGCGCGAGATCCGTCCGAGCACCTCGTTCGGGCTGCAGAACACGGAAAAGTCGCTGGCCGACTCGAAGTACCGGTTCAACTGGACTACGCCCCTCGCCGTATCGCCGCACCATGCGAACACGGTCTATATCGGCGCCCAGGTGCTGTTCAAGTCCACCAACGGCGGCAAAACCTGGAAGGTGATCAGCCCAGACCTGACCCGCAACGACAAGAGCAAGCAAACAGTGCCCGGCGGACCCGTCTTCCATGACATCACCAGCGCCGAGAATTACGACACTATCATGTCGATCACCCTCGCGCCCACGGCGCCCGGCAAGGTGATCTGGGCCGGAAGCGACGACGGGCTCGTGCATGTGACCCGCGATGGCGGCAAGCACTGGGAGAACGTAACCCCCGGAGGCGCCCCCAAATGGGCACGTGTCTATCAGATCGGCGTCTCGCCGTTCAACGCCGGTACTGCCTACGTGTCATTCGACGGGCACATGCTGGGCAACGATCGCGCCTATGTTTACAAGACCACGAATTATGGACGGAGCTGGTCGCGCATCACCCGCGGTCTGCCCGCACACACACCGGTCGAGGTTGTGCGCGAGGATCCCCACCACAAGGGACTTCTCGTCGCCGGCACGATGACCGGGCTCTACTACTCCCTGAACGACGGCAACAACTGGCACCCGCTGAAAGCCAACCTGCCGACCATGCCGGTGTGGGATCTCAAATTCGCACCCGATACGGACGCACTGGCCGTGGCCACGCACGGGCATGGCCTGTACGTGCTCGACAATCTGCGCCCGCTGGAGGAATGGTCGAACAAGGTCGAGGCTTCGGATTTCCATCTGTTCAATGCCACGCCGGGAACCCTGTTCAACCACTGGTCAACCGATGAAGGCCAGCAACTGCGCTACATGGCGCCCAACGCAGAAGAAGGCGTCGTATTCAGTTATTACCTGAAGAAGGCGATAAAACCGGCCAAGGGCAGCCATAAGGGACCGGTCAAGATCGTGATCAGCCGCAATGGACAAATGATCGACACCCTGCATGGCCCCGGCAAGGCCGGCCTCAACCAGGTGGCCTGGAACATGAATTATTCCGGCCCGACGCCCATGGGCAAGGGACACAGGCATCCTGGTCCCGACGTGATGTCCGGCCAGTACAAGGCCGCTATCACGGCCGGCAAACACACGGCTACCCAGGATGTCTCGGTGGCTTTCGACCCGAACATCACGGTTAATGCCTCCGATTATCAGGCCCAGCTCAAGCTCGCGCTCGAGTTCACGGCGATGATGAGTACGACTAATGAAATGATCAACCGTCTCAACGCCTGGAACAGCCAGCTCGGCTCCATCCAGGAAGCCATCCATTCCGGGCATCGGGACAAAAACCTCGGCAAGCAGGCCGATGCACTGGCCAAGAAGATCAAGAACCTGAAGGACGAGCTGTTGCAACCGGACGTGCAACACAACGTTGCCGAAGGATTCCTGCATACACTCCCGAGGTTGCGAGGAGAGATACGCTGGAACAGCTTCTCCCTTGGCGGCTACGCCCAGGCACCGGGCCAGCCGATTCTCGAGAAGGCCGCGGAACTGCACAGCAAGCTGAACGGCTATGTCAGCCAATTCAACGCATTGCGCAGCAAAACCATCGGAGACTTCAACCAGGCAGCGTACAAGGCAGGCGTCGGCACGCTCTCCCAGGGCAAGACCATGGAAATCGAGACAAAACCCCTGCCCTGAACAAACTGCTGGAGCTGATTTGCGGCCCGGATGCAAGAGCATCCGGGCCGCGTATTTCCTGCACCGGCCAGGGGAACGGAGTATCCTGCCGATACCAGTCAAGATTGAGCACGACATGGCCCCGGGAATTTCATCCCATGAATGAAGAACGCATAACGCACTCACCGCAGCGCTGGGGGCCGATCAGCCGCGCCTTGAGCCGGTGGATATTGAAGCTCTGGGGTTGGCGCATTGACTCGTTCCCCGCCCTGGACAAGGTAGTTGCGGTCGGTGGCCCGCATACCTCCAACTGGGACGGTGTACTCGGGTTCCTCAGCACCATAGCTCTTAATCTGGATACCGCGTTCCTGATCAAGGCCAGCGCTTTCAAGTGGCCACTGGCGTCAATTCTGCGCAGATCAGGAGGCATACCTATCGACAGAACCCGCGCTACCGGCGTCGTCGAGCAAGCCGCGGATCTGTTTAAGCACCGTGAACGGCTTGTCATGGTAGTGACACCGGAAGGCACCCGCACCAATGCCCCCCACTGGAAAACCGGATTTCACCATATTGCGCGCCTGGCCGGGGTCCCGATCGTAGTGGCCGTACCAAACTACACCACGAAGGAATTGCATTTCCCGCTGATCCTCAATCCAGGCGAAGACATGGAAGCCGACATGCAAAAGATCATCAATTGCTTTGCCGATACGACGCCCAAGCACCTCGAGAAATTATCGGCTCCGGTCAAGGCTGCAAGGAAAGCAAGGGTTGAGCGCGGTTGAAATATCTCATGACGCCCGAAACTGAACATTCTGTAATGTCGGGAACCCCGGTCCACCGCTACTGTCCCTTAGTCTGAAGGCAATGCAGCGCACACCGGCAGGTAAAGATCTTTGAAAACTCTCATGAGGTCCGGAACCTGACCGCAACGACCCGTCACCTATAGAGTGTGAGGAGAGCCAGGCATGTTGTTCCTCTCTATTCGAACCAGCCATCAAACGGGCGGAGCTGCATCAGGAAGAAAAAAATCATCCATAAGAAGAATTGCATACTTACTGGTTCTGGCGTTCATCGGCTCATCCACGGCTTTCGCGGCTGCCGGAACCAGAATACAGACGGCAAAGGCCGAGCCGCGTACAGGGAGAACATACGCTGAATTCTTTACTTCGGTAAAACCCGTGTACAACGTCGTGATCCGTGCTTCGACCACGGGCACCCTGAAAAACGTTCATCTCTTGCCGGGTGACCATGTAACCCGCGGCGAGCAACTCGGACGCCTCGGCGGTACGACTTACACCACAGCGCTCGCATCCGCCCGCTCCGCCGCGAAATCGGCTGCAAGAGCCCTGACTCTGGCCCTGGATCAACTCAAAGTCGATAAGGCGCGCTACCCATTGCTGGTTGACCGCGGCACCATCGACCAGGGGAAAGCCCTGGTTGCACGCGACCGCAACAAAGCCCTG
>Ga0209921_1000510_pt1 | contig 11851 bp, 11 predicted proteins | sample SalPonF2_C_D2_MG_FD_185730 | JGI IMG/M metagenome (GOLD analysis project Ga0209921, IMG submission 185730) | Salt pond soil microbial communities from South San Francisco under conditions of wetland restoration - Salt Pond MetaG SF2_C_D2_MG... ...
TTGTCCCTTCCTGGACCTTCATTGCGACGGCGCACGCGCTGTACTGGCAAGGCATCACACCGGTCTTCGCCGACATCGACCGCGACACCCACAATCTGGACCCGGAGGCGGTGCGCCGGATGATCACGCCGCGCACGACCGGCATCATCGGCGTCCACCTCTGGGGACGGGCGGCTCCCGTCGAGGAGCTGCAAGCGATCGCGGACGAGCACGGGCTCAAGCTGATGTTCGACGCCGCGCACGCCTTCGGAACCAGCTATCGCGGGCGCACCATCGGCAACTTCGGCGCCTGCGAAGTTCTTAGTTTCCATGCGACCAAGGTCTTCAATACGCTTGAGGGGGGGGCAGTCGTCACCAACGATGACGAGCTGGCCGACGCCATACGCCTGATGCGCAACTTCGGCTTCGCGGGGCAGGACAACGTCATATACCCGGGAACCAACGGCAAGATGGCCGAAATCAACGCGGCCATGGGGCTGGTCAACCTGGAAAGCCTTGCAGACTTTGTAGCGGCAAATCGCGATTGCTACAACGCGTATCGTGAAGCGCTGGCGACGATCGACGGTGTGTCCCTCCTTCCTTATGACGAAGCCGATCAGCCCAATTATCAGTACGTCGTCGCCGAAATCTCCCCGTCCTTTCCCGCCCCCCGAGACCGGATCGTATCGGAGCTACACGGGCGAGACATCTTGGCGCGAAAGTACTTCTGGCCCGGCGCACACAGAATGAGCCCCTATCGGGAACTCCAGCCGCACGCCGGACTGACCCTTCCGGATACCGAACACGTCGCTGAGCGCATAGTCGTGCTCCCCGCCGGTCCCAGCGTATCGCATCAGGACATCCAGGAAATCGCAGAGGTTATGAGGCAACTGCTCGAGGATTCGGCGTGAGACTGGCGGTCATGCAGCCTTACCTGTTCCCGTACATCGGGTACTTTCAGCTGATCCACTCTGTAGATGCTTACGTTTCTTACGATAGCGTCCAGTACGTGGACAGAGGCTGGGTCAACCGGAACCGGATCCAGGTAAACGGGTCGGCGGAGTGGCTCACGTTCCCCGTGCAGAAGGCCTCCCGCAACCTCCCGATCAACGCGCGGTACTATGTCGAAGACCGGGCGGCGAGAACCAGATTGCTTCGCAAACTCGAGGCCGCCTACGGCAAGGCAAAAGCGTTTTGGGAGGTGATGCCTGTCGTAGAGGAGTTGCTCAACCATCAGGATTCAAATGTGTCCAGATTCAATACCAACTCCCTGAAAGTAATATCAGAAAAGTTGGGGCTCCATCGGGAATTCGTGTTCGCATCCGACCTCTCCCAACCCGAGGGGCTCAAGGGCGAAGACAGGGTGCTCGATATCTGTCGACGAGTAGAGGCAGACACCTACATCAATCCGATAGGCGGTACTTCGCTGTACGACGAGAGGCATTTCAAGGATGCGGGGGTCCAGCTTTCGTTTATCCGCACAGACGTGCCTCCCAAGGAGGTGGGCGACGGCTTGTACCAGTTATCAATTCTGGACTTCCTCTTCGAGCGCGGATTCGCGGCGACGGCTGAACTCATGACCCGATACACTCTGCTCACCCCTGCCGACGCCTCGCGGTATCAGCACTCAATCGAAGCGAAATGACTGTGGATACCGCAAGCCCCGCACGCCTGATCGGCGTCCATGGCGCGCCACGCTCCGGCACGAGCTGGCTCGGGCAATTGTTCAACAGCAGCGAACATGTCGCATACCGCTACCAGCCTTTCTTCTCCCACGCCTTCCGGGGCCGCATCACTGGATCTTCCACGGCCCCTGAAATGCGCCGCGTCTTCCGCGAAATGCTCGAAAGCCGTGATTCGTTTCTCTTGCAGTCGGGGAAGCAGAGACTGGCAGACGAGGAACTGGAATTTCCGAAGAGCGACATTTCACATCTCGTCTACAAGGAAGTGCGATTCCATCACCTACTCCCCCACTTGCTCCAGTCGCTACCCGATTTCAAGGCGGTCGGGATTATCCGTGATCCGAGAGCAGTGGTCTGGTCGTGGGCCAATGCGCCCAGGGAATTCGATCCCGCCTGGTCACTGCGCGTGGAATGGCGCAGTGCCCGCAAGAAGAACGCCGGTCTTGATGAGAACTGGTACGGATTCGAACGCTGGAAAGAGCTTGCACTGCTGTTTCTCAAGCTGGAATCCTCGTACCCCGACCGGTTTTGCACCATTCGCTACGAGCGACTCGTCTGGGACATGCGCGATGAAATCGAATCGATCTTCGATTTCTGCGACCTGCCCGTGTCGGAGCAGACAGTGGCGTTTGTCAGGGAATCCACAACCCGGGATGACAGAGATACATATGGGGTACACAGGGGCCACTCCCGGATGACGGGACAGGAATGGCAATCACGTCTGGACCGCGAAATCAGCCGCCAGATCACTGAGGAGCTGCTCGGCACACCGCTCGAGGAATTCCTTCATGGCGATAGCACCTGACCCTGGTGGTGCATTCGCTTCGGGCGCCCAATCGTTGCTGGTGCCCGACGCTCGACACCTGATACCAGGAAGCTCGACCGGGAGCCGGACACGGAATCGGACCAGGAGCATCAAGCCGGGCGCCGTGTGCCCGCGAGCATCTGTGACAGGCGGGTTCTCCAATGAACAAGCTCGAATCCCAGCAACCGGGAGCTGGTTACGCTGTCCAATACGCTGAATGAAGGACGCAGAGCCGCCGTCGGGAACTCCGTCGAAAGAACGGGTATGATCCGGACCGCTTGGGAGAGCAGTCCTTGCGCGTTCGCTTCCGCCTGGATCGCGACCGCGAAGTCGTACCAGCTTGCAACGCCAGCGTCGCACCAGTGGTAAACACCGTACGCCTCACGCTCGACGATCCGCCATATAGCCCCTACAAGGCCCGGAACCGCCGTGGGAGACCCGACCTGGTCGCAGACCACCCGCAGCTCCTGCTTCTCCTTCATCAGCTTGAGCATGCTGCTGACGAAATTCCTGCCGGGCAAGCCATACAGCCACGAGGCTCTCACGAGAGCATGGCGACCCGACAGGAGCTCGGCGAGACGGATCTCGCCTTCGCGTTTGCTCTCCCCATATACGTTAAGAGGCGCCGGGGCATCATCCGGGCGGTACGGCCGACCTCCCCGCCCGTCAAATACGTAGTCGGTTGAAACATGGAGAACACGCGCCCCGATGTCGCGCGCCGCGATTGCGAGGTTAGCGACACCATCGCGGTTTACTGCGAAGGCGATGTCCGGCTCGGCCTCTGCCCTGTCAACCGCAGTGTACGCGGCAGCGTTGATGATCCAGTCAGGCCGGTATCGGGATATCGTTTCTGATACAGATCGGGGATCCGTGATATCCAGATCACACCGCTGAAGAGCGGTGCATTCAATCCCTTCAGGCACAAGGCGCTGCAGGCCCCGGCCGAGTTGTCCGCCGCCTCCCGAAATCAGTGCCTTCACGGGTAGACCTCTGCATCGCGAAAGGCGCTTCCATCCGCATCCTTCTCCGAGACGAGCGGCACCGCGTGCGTGGGTATCGGCCAGGGGATCGCCAGCTCCGGGTCGTCCCAGCGAATCGTGCGCTCGTACTCCGGCGCCCAGAAATCGGTGCACTTGTAGACGAAATCGGCGCTCTCGCTCAGCACGTAGAAGCCATGCGCGAAGCCGGGCGGAATCCACAACATGCGCCGGTTCTCCGCCGAGAGGCGATCCCCCACGCAGCGGCCGAACGTCCTGGAGCTGCGGCGCAGGTCCACGGCGACGTCCAAGACCTCGCCCGCCACGACGTACACGAGTTTCCCCTGGGGCTGCTCGATCTGGTAGTGAAGTCCCCGTAGTGTGCCGCGCCTGGAGCGGCTGAAGTTGTCTTGGACGAAGTCCACGTCGATGCCGCCATCGGCGAACTTTTGCCGCTGCCAGGTCTCCATAAAGAAGCCGCGGGTGTCCCCGAAAATGCGGGGCTGGACGGCAATGACTTCCGGAATGTCAGTCGGATGGAATTCCATGGTTCGTCAGAAGATGTGGTCGCCCAGCATCCTGAGCAGGTACTGGCCGTAGCCGGTCTTCTCCAGCGGCGCGGCGAGCGTTCGCACCTGGTCACCGTCGATGTAGCCCATGCGATAGGCCGTCTCCTCCGGAGACGCCACCTGCAGGCCCTGGCGCTTCTCGATGGTTTCAATGAACGTGGCGGCGGCGATGAGTGAATCGTGGGTGCCGGTGTCGAGCCAGGCCATGCCCCGCCCCATGACTTCTACAGCCAGCTGGCCGTCTTCCAAGTACGCCCGGTTCACATCAGTGATCTCAAGTTCCCCACGGGCGGAGGGCCGTATGTCCCGGGCGATGTCCAGGACGCGGTCGTCATAGAAATAAAGGCCGGTAACCGCGTAGCGGCTGCGCGGTTTAGCCGGTTTCTCGTCCAGGCTGACCGCCCTGCCTTGCTCGTCGAACTGGACGACCCCGTAGCATTCCGGCTCATTGACCGGATAGGCGAATACCGTCGCGCCGCTTGCCCGTTCCGCCGCGCTCTGCAGCAGTTGAACGAGGTCATGGCCGTGGAAGAGGTTGTCTCCCAGGACGAGGGCGCAGGGCCTGTCCGCGATGTAGTCTTCGCCGATGAGAAACGCCTGCGCAAGGCCGTCCGGGCTGGGCTGTACGGCGTACTCAAGCGTCAGCCCCCACTGGTTCCCGTTGCCGAGTAGCTTGCGGAAGAGCGGGAGGTCGCCGGGGGTCGAGATGATCAGAATTTCCCGTATACCCGCAAGCATGAGCGTGGTCAACGGGTAATAGATCATCGGCTTGTCGTAGACCGGCAGGAGTTGCTTGGATATTGCTTGCGTCACGGGATACAAGCGTGTGCCGTTTCCTCCCGCCAGAATGATTCCCCGGCGCACGGCTGTGCTCATTCCCTCCCCGCTTCGTCCGATAGCTTACGCATAATCAGTGTCCGGTCTCAGCTTTTCGCTCGCGTACTCGCTTGCCAGAGCCGCGGCGCACTACTCGCCACTGGCCAGATATTGCTCCACGGCTTTTGTTCGGCCTCGTGTGATACTGCGCCTGAGGCGTCGTCAGAACTGACCGAGGACATGTACTGTTGAGATACTGTGCAGGCACAGGAAAACTGCTAGCTTACGGCCTTGGCCATGGGCGCACAAGACGGCATTGGTGCGGCTTGAACCAAATCCAGCGCTCGGCCTCGCTCAGACTCACGTTTCACTGGACGATGTTGGAAACGAGAACGTGCAATACTATTTTAAGTACCGATTCGAGTACTGGAAAAGACTGAGCATGCGGGATCAAACCATTTCGGCCCAAGAGATTAAGCGCCACGGCATTTCGGCCGTGGACGAAGCCTTGCGCCATGGTCCGGTGCATGTCATCCGGCGTAACCGTCCGAGCTATGTCATCCTCAGCGAGGCGCACTATCAGCGGCTAGCCGAACGGGGAGAGGCCGCCGCTTGGTTGTGGGATCAGTTGCTGGAAGCCGCTCCGCCGGGCAAACACGTGGTGAGCGTTTTGATGCAAAGGCTTGGCGAAGAGCGGGCTTTGGGGTCGATAGCCGTGTGATATTGCTCGATGCCAGTGCGATCATCTATCTTCTGGAGGATGGCCTCTTTACGTTCTGCGGGGTAACGCACGTTGATCAGCTCTCAATCCGTTTAGGTGACAACTACGTTGACAGATAGGGTGACCGATACGCTGGATATGGTGTTGGGGCAGACGAGCTATACTGGAATGCTGAAAGGTCCGCGCAGAAGTGGCTAAAAGCTTGAAGATGGATTACACACAGCGCATCACCATCGAGCTGGGCAAGCGCGGCGGCAGGCCCTGTATCCGGGGACTGCGCATCACGGTCTACGACGTGCTTGATTGGCTCGCCCAGGGTATGAACGAGGCCGAGATTCTCGCCGATTACCCGGAGCTTAGCGTGGAGGATATCCGCGCCGCGCTCGCCTATGCAGCCCAGCGCGAACATCGCCTAATCGCGCTTCATGCCGCCGGCTAAGGCACCTCGTTCTTGACGCTGTTGCTGGACGAGAATCTCTCGTTTCGCATGCTTGCGGACCTCGAGCCCCTGTTCCCGGGTTCCTCCCAGGTTCGACTGCTCGGGCTTGACAGGGCCGACGACCACACGCTTTGGCGCTATGCCCGCGAGCAAAGACGGGCGAATAATGGGCTCAGCCGATCGGCTCGAACAGCGCTTCCACGTCCTCCATGCCGAACGCGGGCGCATGACCTTCGGCGCCGCCGAGCAGGGCGGCGCCCAGGTCCGCTTTGCGCTGTTGCAGGGCGACGATTTTCTCTTCCACCGTATCTTTGGCGATGAGGTGGTAGACGAACACGGGCTGGGTTTGGCCGATGCGGTGGGCGCGGTCGGTGGCCTGGCGCATGACGGCCGGGTTCCACCACGGGTCGTAGTGGATGACCGTGTCGGCGGCGGTGAGGTTGAGCCCGGTGCCGCCGGCTTTGAGACTGATGAGAAACAGCGGCACCTCGCCCGCCTGGAAACGGCGGATGGGCGTCTCGCGGTCCTGCGTCTGGCCGGTCAGTTGCACGTGGTCGATGCCGGTGGGCGCAAGCGCCTGGTCGATGAGCGAGAGCATGCTGGTGAACTGCGAGAACAGCAGCACGCGGCGGCCGTCCTCGATCAGGCCGGGCAGCAACTCCATGAGCAGGTCCAGCTTGGCCGAGCCCTTGGTTTTGCGCGCGGCGTCCATTTTGACCAGCCGCGGGTCGCAGCAGACCTGGCGGAGCTTGAGCAGCGCGTCGAGCACCACGATATGGCTGCGCGCCAAGCCCTTGCGCTGCACCTCTTTGCGCACGCGCTCGTGCATCGCGGTGCGCACCGTCTCGTAGAGGTCGCGCTGCGGGCCGCTTAACTCGGCGTAGCGCTGCAGTTCCGTTTTTTCCGGCAACTCGGTCGCCACTGCCTGTTTGGTGCGGCGCATGACGAACGGGCCGATGCGCCGGCGCAGCGCCGCGCGCCGCTCGGTATCGCCTTCCTTTTCGATCGGACGGCGAAACAGCCGGCTGAACTGCGCGTGCTCGCCGAGCAGTCCGGGCAGCAGGAAGTCGAACTGCGCCCAGAGCTCGCCCAGGTGGTTTTCCAGCGGTGTTCCGGTCAGGCACAAGCGCTGCTCGGCCTTGAGGCGGCGCACCGCCTGCGCGGCGCGGCTTTTGGGGTTTTTCACCGCCTGCGCCTCGTCCAGCACGCACAGGTGAAACCGTTGTTGGGCGAGCGTTTCGATATCGCGATGCACCAGGGCATAGGTGGTGAGCACCAGATCCGCCTGCCCGATCTGGTCGCTTAGCTCGCCCCGTTTGGGCCCGTGCAGGCGCAGGACCCGCAGGGACGGGGCGAAGCGTTGCGCCTCGCGCTCCCAGTTGAACAGCAGGCTGGTGGGCATCAGCACCAGGCTGGGCGCGTCGGCTTTGCCCGCTTCCTTGAGCAGCAGCAGGTGCGCTAGCACCTGAACGGTTTTGCCAAGCCCCATGTCGTCGGCGAGCACGCCGCCGAGCTTGAGATCGGCCAGGCATTGCAGCCAGCCCACGCCCTCGCTTTGGTAGTGGCGCAGATCGGCCTGCAGGCCGGCCGGCTTGGGCGCGACGTGCGTTTCGCCCAGCGCTAGCAGGGCGCGGCCGGCTTCGCGCACGTCGGCGCTGCCCTGCCAGCGCACAGGCGCATCCGCCGTCTCCAGCTCGCCGAGCGCGGCGGCGCGCACGCGCGGCAGGCGCAAGCGCTCACTATCCGCCGAGCGCTGGGGATCGTAGAGTTCGGTCAGTGTGCGAAGAATCGGCGCGAATCGCTTGACCGGTACCGGGACGTGGCGTCCGTCGCCCAACCCCAGCATGAAGGTGGTGTCGGGATCGGCCTGTTCAAGCTGCTCCGGGGCCATCGCCTGCGGATAGCGCCGCAAGAACTGGACCAGCAACGGCAGCAGGGAGTGGCGCTCGCCTTCGATTTCGACCCCGATTTCCAGGTCGAACCACTGGTTGTTCTGCTCGCCGTCGAGGTCGGCGTACCAGGCCTCGGCTTCGACGACGCGGTAGGGAAAGTCCTCGTCGACGACGATGCGCCAGCCCGCCGCGCGCAGCTCGGGGATGCTGGTGTAGACGAAATCGACCCAGGCGTCGGCGTCGCCCAGGTCAATGAAGGTTATCTCCGAAAAGTCGAGAATGCGGGCCCCGTGTTCCCCCAGCGTGGCCGCGGCCGCGCTTTCGGCCTCCCTGTGCCGGGTGATTTCGCGCACGACGTCGCCGCGCTGATGGGTCAGTGTGGGCTGCCGGTTGGCGGGCGAAACCCCGATGCCGGCATAGTCGAAACTGAACTCGCCCATCGGCTCGCGCCCGCCGATCTTGTAACGCAGGGAAGAGAGCTGCGGCCAAATGGCGATCGGGCCCAGGTAGAGCTGGGGCACGGGGGCGATGTCATCCAGGCGCTCGTGTTGGAGCTCGCGCGGCAAGGGCACATTGAGGCCAAGGCGGCTCAAGGGCTCGACGACCGCGCCGACCTCGTGTGCGCCGATCGCCGGGCCGCAGAGGAGTTTGGATGCCAGCCTATCGGGCAGCGGCGTTTCGATCGGCCCCGCCCGGCCGTCGCGCGGGTCGATATACCAGGGCGGCGCGGTGGGTACCACCGCGGCGTCGTCGACCCCCTCGACCCGCAGGCTCAACCGTTGCTGTCCGTCCCCATCCATGTGCCAGTCAAACGTGCCGCGGGCGGCCGGGCCCAAGTGCAGCTTGGGGCCGTCCACGGTGCCCACATAGGCTCGGTCCGTGCCGGCGAGCTGTTGCAGCAGAGCCGGCAGGGCCGACAGGCGCTGAACGCGGAATGTAGCCCAGCGGCTGTGGTAGAGCACGGGCAGGATGCGTTCGTCTTCCGGGGTCAGAAACCGTGCGCCGGTGCGGCCGTCCGTGTCGTAGGGCTGGGGCTTGCTCAGCCGGCCGCTTTTCAGCCGGCGGACTTTGTAGGCCTGGATGTCAATATGGTCGGGGCCCGGTCGGCCCACGACGTAAACCAGATGGTCGGCCGTTGGCGAACGGGCGGTGTCGGCGAGCGCGGCGAGCTCGCGCAGCCAGACGTTGGTGCCCGGATTGATGCGCCCGGAAGAGGGGTCGCGCTGCGTTTGTTGGGCGAGAAAGGCGGCGGCCACCGCGGCACCGTGCTTGCAGTTGTCGGCCACCGGGCAGCTGCAGTCGCTATAGACGAACTCTTCGTCCAGGAACACCGTGACGTTATAGATGCGCTGTTGCGAGCCCAGCACCTCGCCCAGCACGGCATCGCCCTGGTCGACGAGCTGGCATATGCGCCCTTCGTGCCAGTAGCTCAGGCCGCGATAAAAGGTCTTGGGCCCGAAGTCCCTGAGCAGTCTGCGTTCAATGTCAGGCGATACCACGGTCGAGGTGCCATAAGAGCTGACCAGGGGCATGAAGTCGGACGGCTGTGCGGGCGCGGGAAAAATGCTAGCTTACGGCCTTGGGCGTGGGCGCTCAAGACTGACCGGAAGGGCGGCGTGTGCCAACGCCGGTTCAATCTACCTTCCAGGCCATAGGACACCGGGATTAACAGAGGCGGCGGGCGCATATGAAATTATTGGTCACCGGCGGCGCCGGCTATATTGGCTCGCACGTGGTGCGCCAGCTGCGCGAGGCGGGCCATGACGTGGTGGTCTACGACAACCTCTCAACCGGCCACCCTTGGGCGGTGCTGGGCGCCGAGCTCGTCGAAGGCGACCTCGCCGATGCCGAGCGGCTGCGCGCACTGCTCAAGGCACGGCGTTTCGACGGCGTGCTGCACTTCGCGGCCAGTATTGTCGTGCCCGAGTCCGTGCGTGAGCCGCTGCGTTACTATGCCAACAACACACGCAACACGCTGGACCTGCTGACGCTGGCGGATGAATGCGAGGTGGCGTATTTCGTGTTCTCCTCGACGGCGGCGGTCTACGGCATGCCTGACATCGTGCCGGTCAACGAAGGCGCACCGCTGGCGCCGATCAACCCCTATGGCGCCTCGAAGATGATGAGCGAGCGCATCCTGCGCGACCTGGGGGCGGCGAGCGCGCTGCGCTACGTGAGCCTGCGTTACTTCAATGTGGCCGGCGCCGACCCCGAGGGGCGCATCGGCCAGGCCACGCCGAACGCCACGCATCTGATCAAAGTTGCGTGCCAGACGGCGCTGGGGCAGCGCGGCAAACTCTCGATCTACGGCACGGATTACGACACGCCGGACGGCACCTGCATTCGCGACTATATTCATGTGGAGGATCTGGCCAAGGCGCACGTCGAAGCGCTCGATTATCTCGCGCGCGGCGGCGGGTCGCGCATCCTCAATTGCGGCTACGGCCACGGCTACAGCGTGCGCGAGGTGGTGGACATGGTGAAGCGCGTCTCTGGCGTGGATTTCGCCGTGGAAGAGGTCGGCCGCCGCGAGGGCGACCCCTCGAAGCTGGTGGCCGATAACACGCGCATTTGCGATGTCCTGGGGTGGGCGCCGGACTACGATGACTTGGAGACCATCGTGCGCCACGCGTACGAGTGGGAGCGCAAGCTGTCGGCGGGGCTGCAATAGTTTGATGCCTCCGCGGCCTACGCCAGCAAAGCCGGCGTTCAGCGATTGACTGACACGATCCGACACGTGTAGCCGGGAAGGGCGATGATCGAACGGGACGAACAGCGTGTGGTTCAGCGCTTGCGCGAGCGCCTGCCCGGCCTGCGCGCTGTCTATCTGTTCGGGTCTTCGGCGAGCGGTGAGTCGGGGCGCGACAGCGACGTCGATTTGGCGGTGCTGCTGGACAAGCCGCTCACCGGATTGCGGCGTTTTGACCTGGCCGGCGAGCTGGCGGACGTGGTGGGCAAAGACGTGGACCTGGTGGACCTGCGCACCGCGTCGACGGTGCTGCGCATGCAGGTCATCGGCAAGGGGCGGCGCTTGTTTGGATCCGGTGCCGACCTGGAAGCCTTCGAGGATCGTGTGTTCGCCGACTATGCGCGCCTCAACGAGGAGCGCGCCGGCATACTTGCCGACGTGCGGGCGCGCGGCAGCGTCTATGGCTGACGATGTCGTTCTTAACAAAGCGGCGATTATCGAGCGCTGCTTGAATCGCGTGGATGAGGAGTACCGAGGCCACGAGGCGGAGCTTGAGAGCAACCAGACACGCCAGGATGCCATCGTGCTCAACCTGCAGCGCGCGTGTGAAGCCGCCATCGATCTGGCCATGCATGGCGTTCGTACCCGCAGGCTTGGCATTCCGCAGGAAAGCCGGGATGCCTTCGGGCTGCTGGAGCAAAACGGCGTCATCAGCGCAGAGCTGGCGCGAAAAATGAAAGCCATGGTTGGCTTTCGAGACATCGCGGTGCATCAGTACCAGGATCTGGATCTTGGCATCGTGCGGGCGATACTGGAGCGGCGTCTGGGAGATTTCCGCGAATTTGTCGCCGTGATGGTGCGAGGGGCCTGATGGGTTGCAAGGCGGACGCTTTGATCCGAATAGCGGCCCAGCAACACCGCACGAACGGCATCCTCGTTCGATAGAGACGTTATGTATTGCAAATCGAGATTGCCGCGCTGCGTAACCTGCGGGACAAGCTTTGCGGTGAGTACTACGACGAATTGGAATTGTGTGGGGAGCGCTTTGATTTCTCGCACAACGCGTTCCACGTTGTAGAATCCGGCGTTTTTGTGGTTGTAGATTTCTCCGGGCCTCGTTCGGATTAGTCGGGCCGTTTCCCGGGACCGGGCCTAAGAAGCTGTTGAATATATATGGTCCGCCCTCCAATGCAAGCGTTTTGACCGTGTCGCGATAAGTGGGTCTGCGCAAATATATTCGGCTTCGCGATGAAGACGCCGAGGGTCTTCGAGCCTTGATAGG
>Ga0209921_1000512_pt1 | contig 11837 bp, 9 predicted proteins | sample SalPonF2_C_D2_MG_FD_185730 | JGI IMG/M metagenome (GOLD analysis project Ga0209921, IMG submission 185730) | Salt pond soil microbial communities from South San Francisco under conditions of wetland restoration - Salt Pond MetaG SF2_C_D2_MG... ...
TGGATGCCGACGAAGGCGGCCATGCCGAGGCCAGTCAGCCAGCCGAGGAAGCGCTTCCAGAGGACCATCTTGTGCTGGCCGGGATGTGTGAGCCCGCCGGTGAGTGCGTTGCTGGCGGCGCCTCCCGCAGAGTGGGCGGCGCAGATGTGGGGGCCACTTATCGCGCACCCGGACTGGAGTGCGAGCGCGATGAGCGGGCCTGCGAGGAGGAGGTAGGCCGTAATCTTGAAGATGAACATGGCGACGTCGTTCGCGTAGCGAAGCGGCCCCCAGTCGGCATACCACATGACGAGGAGGATTGGGAAGGAGGTGTAGACGAAGTGAATCATGAAGATGCGGAGGTAAAGAATCATCACGACCAGGGCCATCATCAGGAACGATATCGCGCCTGCGCCGATATAGACGAGGACAGCGGCGAGCCCGGAGGCGGCCACGCCCCCAATCATATCTCCAATTGAGCCATGGAGCGCAGGCCCAGCGAGCGACATCGTGTACGTCGCGGGCATGACGAGCTTCGTGACGGCGTTTGTCATGACGACGGCGACGTGAAGGAAGGGTCGGATGAGCGCGAGCCCGAAGAGCGCCATGACGAACCGGATGCCCTGGCGCATATACGAGGCTTCCTGAGATTCGGTGAACAGGGCAGCAATCAGTCCGAGAATGATAATGGACGGGAAGAGAATGAACATATATTGGAGATTTTGCATGAAGGTGGCGTTTGCACCGCTCTGGTGGTAGATTGGGCTGATTATGAGGAATGTCTTGATGAGGCCGACGAAGATCGACCCGAGAACGCTCATGACGGCGTCGGCGATACCCGTCAGGACGCCGGCAATCCAGGACGCTGGGCTGAGTGGGTTGAAGAGTGGGAGGATCGGTAGCGCGCCGGCGATCATCACGGGTTGCGCGGTGGCTTCGAGGCTCGCTGTTCGTCTCGAAAAATGGAGTCGGCGTGAGAGTCGCCGTCTACCGAGAAACAGGGCGTCACGAAGGTCAGTTAGGCGGTTCAAGGATGACTTAGCGTCGGCTTGCTCGGGACACGTCTGAGAGATGGCGGTGGTGAACCGAGCCACTTGGGGCTGAAGGACGGAGACGATAACTGCGAGTGTCGCTTGTACGTAATCTCCCACGTCCATGGTAATCGCTATCTTAGCCTACAACGGCAATCACATAAAACCCCACCGGCGCTTGACGAGTTGGGGTCTGTCATCCGGTTCGAAGGTCTAAGTTCCGCGTTTAGCCGCCGCGGGTTACGAAATAGGCTACTCCGACGAACAGCCCGACCACGGCTGTGAGGGTGAGAAGTCCAGCTTCGACGGGGCGGAAGAAGAACTTCCAGATTCCGGTGACTAGGAAGACGTGAGTCGGCCGCGTCGCGCTGATATGGCTTGAATCGTAGTAGATCACCTGATTATTCGTGTAGGGGTCACCAGGGAAGCGGGCCGTAATGGTTGCTCCAGAGAACACCGCAGTGGCATACCCGGTAGCGTTCGTTGTGACGTTCTGAGTCTTCGCGCCCGTGAGAATGATGGTCCGATAGCTTAATGGAATCCCAGACGACGATGTGAGATGGAGTCTAACTGATGGAGTGCTATTCTTCCCTTTCCCTGGGATGACCTGATAATCTAGTCGGGAGGGTTTCCGCTTGCCGTACGTCGTCGTCGTAATTGGGATTGAAGTCCTGAAGATGGTCGTCGCATGACTGAGGTTTCCGGGAGCGTTTTTGATGACGACCTGTGTGGTCTCGTTGGCGGTGACTGAGCTGAGGTTGATATATTTTCCGAGGGATGCGGGCCGTGAAACACCGGGGACAGACTGGTGGCTTGTGCGTGCGATATGTGGGCCCGTGTAACTACTGGTATTCCCTATGGCCATAATCGAGGGTTTCGGGCTTCGCGCGGTTAATCGGAGAGCGAGCGTCGGTGGAAATTGCGTCCGTCTCGGCCTCGGATGCTGGTTCGACGCCACCCCACCATGTCGGTACTGGCGGACTGCGTACACCTCCCAGGTGTTGGTAAGGAGCGTCGACCGCGTTGAGGGTGATCCCGATTTAGTGAAAGACGCCCAGGTCCAGAGGGCGCGCTTCGAGAGGCTCCGCGGCCCATGTATCGAGAGGACGTCTAACTCCTTCCCGTTTTGTTGACGGATGGCCTGCTGGCTGAGCGAGATACTATTCGGGTCGATGACGTCGACCTTCCGATGGTCGGATACGGTTAGTGAGTCTCCCGTCGAAGTGTTTACCGTTCGAGTGTATTTCCACGTGTTCTTCGTAGGATAGTAGCTGTAGTGGTGGTGGGCGATTCGAGCTGAAATATGGATATTGGCAGTGAGTTCAAGCCGCTGTTGGTGACCTCGAGATGGTGGAGCCTGAGAGTAGCTCATATTTCGAGCGGAGCGAGGTGGTGTCTGTGGCGTGGTTTCCTTCGACCATTCCTTACTCCCGATCTGGAGATGACGATCAACTCTCTGCGACGTGAGATGGTATTGCGTGATCGTACGATGGCCTCCGACGACAGCCCTCACCGTCCGTCTGACTGTCTTAGGACCCTCCCCTGTGACTGAAACTCGACGGGTAATCGTATTCCCTGGTAGGGTAGTGAATGTCACCGTCTTAGTCACCGTCTTGACGGGGTTCGTCGAGTTGTTTTCCGGTGCTGGAATGTGGAGGGTGACGGTCTTCGAGTGAGTCACGTAGTGTGTGTGGGTGCTTGGTGAGGGAAGGTTGACGCGATAGTCCACGTACTCAAGGATGCTTCCGTTCGGGGCGAGGAGGTACTGGCCGTTCGTACTGGCTCCCGGGAGGTTCACCTGGACGCCGTGTGTCGCGCCCATGTAGGCGATGAATCCGTCTTTGATGAAGGTACCATTTTTCCGAGGTGGAGCACTCGCTGGCCAGTGACTCGTCTTGTTCGACCGGTGGACGCTCGCAAGCTGGTTGAGTCGGTAGGATTCGAGTGTTTGTGGGTTTCCGCGAATCGGGATTTTCGTAGACGGTACAGTCGTGTACTCGTAGGTATCGATAGAACTGGCGAGGGTGGCAGGTGGACGCCCAGCTGTCGCTGCATCGTGTAGTGGGTATCCTTCTCGACCCCCACCGGGTGTACTGAGAACCGTCGGGTCGTGATCGCCGGCTACGAAAATTCGAGCATTCCCGCGTACTGGCGGTGAGGCGCTGGCTGTCTGTGTCGTAATTGCCGCTGCTGCGAGTGCCGTGAGACTGCTACTGATTACGAGGAGAATGATGACAAGGACGCCGAGACTCCGGTGTGCTGGCCGGATAGCCACCGCGATGTGCGGGAGGCGAGATCGGAGGTTGGTTGTCTCGTTGTGGGCGGTTGGGGTGTCAGCGGTATCTCGTGTTGATGGTGCCATGACGTTGCGGTGGTTGTTGGAAGTGAATCGACTCCTCGAGTCCGATTCTGACTACTAGTCTATCAGTGTCGTCCTGTGGGGATGAATTACCGTAGATGGTGCGACGGGAAAATTGTTCGCTAGAAAACGTCCCGGTGAGGAAGAGCCTGTAATGTGTCATCCGTAACGACCGTGCATCGGATTTGGAGTAAAATACGATGGGAGAGCAGACCGGCCCGTACCCCATACTATGTAGGTACGGAAAGATGTTGACCACGTTTTCGAGGTGGTGTACCTCTCGGTCGTATCGGTGGAGTGTCGAAGAAGGATTCGTATGCCGCGGCTGTACGTGGTCCTGGAATCGAGAGAGGATTAGCCGGGGACGTTGAACTTCCCGAGCGTAGCAGTGTTCTTCCCGTTCGGCCCTGTCCAGTCTACGACCACGTGGTCACCGGGGTTCACCTTGATTGAGGTTTGACCTCCAGCGCCTACTGACCCAGACCCCCCGGAATACCAGGTTGTATGGGAGCCAGAAGGGGCACCGTTTGAGGTGTCGTTTACGGTCAGGCTCAGGGTGTTCGAGCTCGTGAGTTTCGGACCTCCGGTATCTCGAACGATGACTGTGTTACTGCTTTTCTTGTACTGGAAGGTGAACTTTGCATGTGGTGTCTGCTGGGTTCCGGAGCCGAAACCGAAGACCATCGACGCGACGACACCGCCCATCACGACGACGAGTGCGATGAGGATGATGGTCGCGACGATCGGGGAGACCGCGCGGTCTCGCCCAAAGAACCGGTGACCGTCCGTGGTCCCGGTTGTATCTTCGGATGACCCCTGTCCCAGGAGGCTACTGACTAGCCGACGCATGTTGCTTCGGGTCATGGGTGCTGTCGTCGAGGCTCCAGAGCCGCCAGGTTCCGTGGACCCCCCGCTGGGAATCAAATTGCAGTGGGTAGGCTCCCCTGTTACCTCTTATCGAGCCATTTCACCGTGCGACAATATAAACCCAACGTCGGAGTTGATTATGGGCCTCGGTCATACAGAATTCGATCTACCTTCTTGCTCCGAACACCTCTATTGGACACTCTCAGGGTTTTCGAAAAGCAGGGGTGTCCCGTTTGAATCCCCAGCGGTTCCCCGATTACCGGGAGACTGACAATGGAATTACTTGGGTACGTCGAACTTTGCGAGGGTCGAGGTGCTCTTCCCGTTGGGACCAGTCCAGTCAACGACGATGTGATCTCCACCCATGATTTTGTGATTCGTTCCGAGGGCTAGGGTGGACCCGGCTTTCACTGAGTGTGTACTATTCACGTTCCACGACTCAGTCCAGTGCTGGGTGGTGTCTTTTACCGTGAGGTTGAGCGTGTTGGAGGGGCTGAGCTTCGTCCCACCCGTGTCACGCACGTAAACGACGCCTGCACCGAGTGCCGGCGGATTGGTGCTCCCCTTCTTATATTGAAAGGTGAATTTTGCGTGAGGCGTTTGCTGGGTTCCGGACCCGAAGCCGAAGACCACTGATGCAACGACACCGCCCATCACCACGACGAGTGCGATGAGGATGATAGTCGCGACGATCGGGGAAACCGCGCGGTCATCTGGGAGAAAGCCACTGCTGGTTCTCTTCCGGATTGACGATACTCCAGTCCTGAGCCTGGATTGTAGGTCTGACATGCGTTCGCGGGGGCGAGCTTTTCTGGGCTAGTCGTCGACCTCACTCCACGGAACGGGTTCGGTCGACGAATTACCCTGCTCTGGACCCTTACCGGTGATATTCCGGCCATCTATAAAAATCGCTTGCCAGACTGAACGTTGAGTGTGAGGTCAAGTCGAGAGGTTGGAAGGACTGGTTTCGACCGAGGATGAGTGTGACTTTATTCGGAGGACACTCCGGTTTTATGCCTACGTGGCTCCGATTTTGAGGTGACCATAGCACATGACCGAACCATCAAACGCGGTGGATGCGAGATGCGGTGTTTATTCCTGGGCGCCTTCCCGGATCGCGACTGATGGTGGATTCCCGCGACGTTCACTATCGGAGTTGACTGGGAGTGGGGACCGGATTACTGTCGAGGCCGTTGTGAACGATGTCGTCTGGACACTCGAGGGCTCGCGTCGAGGCCCAAACGCGAAAGGGTCGTTGACGACTGAAGATACGTCAGAGACGGCTGCGTTTGTATTCGCGAATGGTGTGGCTCTCCCCGATCATCTCGAAGAAGGGCGTAAATTCGAGTTCCAAGGTGTGACAGACTACCTTTACCGGAAGAAAGACCACGTTCAGGTCTTGGTCACTCCCCAGGCCGACGTCGTCGATAAGGGTGTTGCGTGGCCTCCACCGCCGGAGAAAAACTCGTCTAGTGGTCGGTCGCGTCGAAAGCGCGGTTCTGGACGATCTCGTAAACCGAAGCGTAACTCGAAGGCGGCGGATATGGATAGTCTCCACCAGATAGCTGACGACGTGTTCGGTCGGGATGAGGAAGCGGACGGAGACGATTCCTGAGTACGGCTGCACCCTAAGAGTTGATGGGAGTCGTCTGATGGTTCCCTTGAGGCTAAGTACCAGGACGGGTGAAATAGGGGTAGGATGTGTAAGGTTGACAGTCTAATCAAGGACTTCTCTATTACCTCGCCCGGGAGTCAATATGAGGATACAGATGACTACCTCATACAGCGATGGACGGGAAAGGACGGACAGACTGCTCTGGGATACAAAAAGCTCACCTGCTGGTTCAACAAGAGGGTCCTGAAGGCGATCTACGATGACGCAGGTCGTTCGATAGTTACCTCTCATATCGACACTGAATATGAACTGATCACTGGTGAGGATTCTATCAAGCGGACGGAACTGGCGGCTGACCTTGAGGGCGATGGTTTAGACATTGACGAGATCGCTAAGATGCTTCCCTCCCACGGGACTGTTCGAAAGCATCTGAAGGTTTGCTTGGGGGCTGAGAAGGACGTCTCAACGACGCCTCGCCCGCGTATGAAGCGGATTGGGAGTTTGAAGCAGGCTGAGCAGATGGCCGCCTCGAAGGCGGGACAGATTCTTCCATCGTTCGCGAAGGCCGGCGAGCTCCCCTTGGCCGAAGAGGCTGACGTGGCGGTTGAAATCAAAGTGGAGTGTCCGGTCTGCGATACAAGGGTTCCCGTCCTCGCGGCTATCGATCGGGGATACATTTGTCGCACTCACTCCCCCATGGGGACCGATGATCAATAGTATCGATTTCAGAGGTCCTCACCGCGGTGGCCTGTAGTCTAAGTATGCGGACTACGTGAAGCCAGATATGCCAGACCAGAATCGAGGCCGGGACGGACCTTCCGAGGGTAATGATGAGAGTGGAGCTGTCCTTGACGAGCAGGATGACGACGTCTACGAATCGACTCACGGACGGACGCCGATTCGTGACCTCGGAGTTGGGAGTCTCTTTGACCGTGAATCCTCAAGCGATGATGACCCCTACCTCGTATCGAGTGGAGCGGTTAGTCGTGGCCGGTCTCCGTCATCCGAGGAGCAGGGTGGTGACTTCGACACACAGGAATTCTGTCCCTCCTGTGGCCGTACGACGCCTCATGAGGACGTGACGGCTTCTGTTGAGGGTGATTCGTATCGGCAGACTGCTGATGGTCTCCGTCGCGTTGAACCAGATACCGTGACCGTCTCCCTCTGCATGATATGTGGGTCGCCCAGTCCCTCTTCGCCCGACGCGGGACAGGGTGTCGACCTACTGGCTTCAGATACGATTCGTCCGTTCGCTCCCGACCAATTACCTCGCGAGCATGAGGCCTTCGCCCGTAGTGAACGTGAGCGGGAGGAGATGGACTAGCTCGTATCGAGTGATTCGAGCGCCTCAAGGACAGCATCTCGGTATGGTCTAATCGAGTCACCGTACTGTTCTGCCGCGTACTGGCCGTACTCGTTGGTTTCAGAATCGAAGACCTCGATTCGGTCAAGGGTCCGTTCGGCAGTTTCGATGACCCACCGGTCGCGGGTGGATTTAGACGTTACTTCGAGGTTCTCAGGTCGCAATGACACATTCATCGACCCGGTATCGGTTTCGTAGGTCCGGGGTTTTCCGATCACTGAAACGAAGGCCGGGGTCTCGATAGTACGGAGGACGCTCGCTGCTTCGGGCTGATATTCGCCTGCGTAGACGAAGAACGTCCCTGTAGGGTCCACGATACGGCCACGCCAATACTCCGACTCATCGCCGACGTCGTCGGTCTCAGTGAGGGTACCGACGATGAATACTCGATTGGCTTTCTCTCCTGTGGGGAGGAGTGCGTAGACGGGCGCACGGTCATCGTCTGATTCTCGAAAGGTATGGATTGCGTCGTTGAACTCGGTCGCGAAGACTCGCTGTGCGATCTCTCGGGAGGGTGCGTTACTCCTGTTGGTTTGTTGTTGACTCATGTTACATCGACCTCGCGCGAGCGATTACTGCGTCCGGGTCTGGTGCGGAGTTGAGCTGGCTGAAATCGTCGACGAGAAGATACCGGCCGAGAATGGGGCCTTCCACCTCGAAGTACTCTCCGATGGTCGCTTCGCGAACAGTGTCCTCTACGACGCTCGTGTCGAGAGCGTCCTTCGCTTTCTCTTTCGCGTCCTCGAGTGTCAGGTCGATCGCTTCTTCGGTGGTCTCTCGGTTGAAGATCACCTCTTGGCTGGCTTCGCCATTGTCGATGACGCCTTTGATTCGCATGTCGAACTCGCCGTTGACATCACCGTGCTCGGAACACCGGTCGTTACTGAGAACGCGAGTACAGCCTTCTGCCGGGCACCGTTTGATGAGGCCACTTCCAGATTGCACGTCGACGAGCGCCCCGGTCATGGTCGTGGTGTTGTCACCGACTACGATTTCTTGGTCGAGTTCTTCAATGGTCGTTGTGCGGTTGAGCTTTACCGAGTACCGTCCCTGGTATTCGTCTGTGACTACGTTGCCGAGCCGGTAGACGCCTCCCTCTTCGAGGTTGGGGAGGTCTGACTTCGCCCACGCGGTGAACTTGAGGGTACCCGTTTCGTCTCCGATGAGGCCGACCTGTCCAATGGCGTCACTCCGTGGTTCCCAGAGTTCGACGACCTCGGCGGTGACGTCTATCCATTCGTCTGGTTCGTTGACGTCGGAAAGGTCGACGTCTGGGTTTCCTCCACCTCTGCTGGATTGGTCTATGCCTGCGTTATCGAGAGTCTTGCTAATGATACTGCGTCGGGCCTCCTCGAGTGGGACTTGATAGTTGATGACGAACGTTGTGAGCTTCTCTTCGATCTGGGGTATGGAGAGTTCTACGGCTGCTGGGAGTTCGTCTTCGATCGCTTCTGCTTCTGCACGTAGGTCGGGTTCGGTCATTGTCTTGCGGTCTCCTCTCGATTCCGGTGGGGAGATGAGTCGGGCTACGGCCTCCCGGCCTATAACAGTTCTCCGGGGCATGAGGGGGCGTTTAGGGTCTGTGTGTAGGGGTTACCGAGTCTAGCTCTGTAGGGACCTGTTGATTGTATGGCTTCACTGCGGTTCTGGTCGAGGTGGACGTGGGAATGATAAAATCCGATTGGTGTCCAGGGATTCGCTCAGAGGTAAAATCCGGTTGGTGAGGGGACCCGGCAGGGAGGGGCGTTCTACTCCCAATATTCGTTACGCGAACACCTGTATCATTATTGGGAGGACGAAGATGAACACGATGGTAGTGAATAAGACCTGGACGAGAGCGTACTTGAGGCCATCTCGGGCGTCGTCGGAGGAGAATTTCCCACCCATGATCGCGGTGCAGACGGCTTGAACCAGCGTCGCATGGTAGAATAGCATCTTGTAGGTGGTGAGATTGAGAGAGCCACCAAAGGTCGAACCAAGCTGACTCCCCATTTGACTGCCCTGCGCGGCGGAACTAATGTGGGCAATACGGGTGAGGAGTGTCGCGTAGAGGAAGGAATTGATTGCGAGGAAGACGAGGAAGCCAACGATCGCCATTAGGACGTAGAGGAACATCCGTCGAGAGTGCTCGGTGTCGAGTTCTGCGGCATTCTGCACGTCGGTTTCGATAGCATCGAGGACTTCTCGGACGTCGTTCGTGGCGGTGTTCGCCTGGATAAGAAGGGACGCGACACGCGTAAATCGAGGATTGCGGAGTCGATTTGCGAGTTCAGCGAGACCCTCCGAGAATTCGAAATTCCACGTGAGTGCGTGGCTGAGGCGTGTGAATTCGCGAGCGAGAACACCCGATGACGTCTCGCCGACAACCGCGAAGCTTTCACTGAGGGACATACCAGCTTCGTTCGCACTGGAGAGCTGGCGGATAACCGCGGGGAGTTCCTTGTTGATACGTTCTTGGCGTCGATTCGATATTTCGTAGTAGTAGGTGACGGGGGTGAAGATGATGAAGAACGGGATGACAGCGATGACTGTTGTTGCCCAGATGGGGCTGGTGAAGATACTACTGAGCTGTGTCAGGCCAGTACTGAGGGCGACAGCGAGGTAGACGATTCCGATCGGGAGACTCCAACCGAGAGCCGCGAGCGGCTTTTCGTAGGGGTGGTCGAAGGGATAGCGGATGATTTCGATAACCCGCTGGCGACGTTTCGCGGTTGCGAGCCCCTCGAGAAGCGTGATGTTCTCCGTGTATGAGCGCGTGTTTCCCGCTGCTGGCGGAATGCTCTTGGAGACGCCTCCATCCGTAGCTGGGGTACCTGCTCCGCCATCGGTCGCCGCCGTTGTCGAGGGGGTTTCTCGGGCTGTCTTGAGTTCCGATGCTTCTGCTTCGAGTTCGCCCGTGGTCACCGGCTCACTACTCGTCGAGAGTGTGACGTCGACCGTCTTCGTTTCGTCGACGCTCATGGCGTCGATGATTAGATAGAACCCAAACGTACCTCCTGGAATGAGGATATAGGTGAGGGGGTAGAGATAGGCGGTGGCACTCGGGTTCTGAGTCGCCATGACGACGACGATGGTGACGAGCATGAGGACGCCGAGGACCATACTGATGAGGTAGAATTCGGCGAAGATTTCGAGTGTATCTAGGAAGTCCTCTTGTGCGTCGTGTGCTCGTTCGTGGAATTCGTGTGTCTTATCCCGCAGGAATGGCGTTACGCTTTGGCTAGCACGGAATATCGTTCCAAGGTCGTTCAGGAGCGCGGCGAATTCATCACTTGGTGTGTGTTCACGGGTCTGTCGCATCGCCTCTTGGAGGTCGCGGCCGAAGTACTCCATCTCACGGACGATGAGCTGGCATTCTTCGGCGAACGCTCCATAGGGGCCTGTTGCTTCTGATGCGTGGTTTATGATCTGGACGAGCGGCATCTTCCCTCGGGAGAGGGCGTACATGTAGGTTACGCCGTAGGGGAGGATGTGCGTGATTTCTCGAGACCGAGTATCCTTCTTGATGACGGGGAGATAATAGAAGAGCATGAAGGTCGCCCCGGCGAAGAGCCCGCCGAGGAAGAGGGTTAAGAGGACGCCGGCGATGATGATCCGGTAGTGGTAGACGATTAGTTTGAGGCCCGTCGGTGCGCCGACGTTGGTGTGGATTTGAGCGAAGACCCCAGCGTACGCGAGAAGCCCAGTGAGGACTAAGCCGGATAGCGCTCCGGCTAGCCCTGTGAGGATAGCGTATATGGTTGCGTGTGCAAGGTAGAGGTCCCAGCTTTCCTCATGGCGGGCATGGTTGATTGTTTCGCGGACGGACTCGAACGTTGTTTCCCGTTCGCGGAACCACGCTGAGGCGTCCGCAGCCCACCGGTCAAGAACGGACTGCTCACTCTGGCTCTGAGCGAGCCATACGTCGTACCGCTTTGCGTACTCGGTTAGTCGTCCAAGGAGTGACTCGATCCAGTCCGCTTCACTCGCTTGGTCTGCGAGGGTTGACGTGACGGCCTGTCTGGCGCGAGAGATTGTCTCATTTCCCGTCTCTCCCGTGTTTTCAGTGCTCTCCCCGCTGACGAACGGGTTACTTCGTGAGAGACGGTCCCTGAGTCCTGATTGTGCTTCTGAGGCGTTACTCGTTTTCCGAATGTCACTATCTCCAGGTGGGGAGGGAGGTCGCTGTCTTGAGATAGGAGCTCCGTTCGGGAGACGGCGCTCGGTCGTCGGGATCGTCTGTAAGTTTGGGTCCTCCGTTTCCGTAACGTCGTCCGTCTCAGTGGGTGTGGTTGTTGTGACGATGGTGTGAGCGAGACGGTCTCCGAGTCGTTTTCGCCATGGAGACGTCTGCATCGACGCAAACGCAAGAAGATAGAGAGTGATGAGTTCGATCACTTCGGCAAGACTCCTGGTTGCGGAGGCCTTGACGGTACATGGACGGCCGTCGTCCATTCGGACTTCGAGACCGAGAAGACGTTTCCCGATTGTCTGGCCGTTCCAGACTCCCTCAAGGAGGAATTCATACCCGATGATAAATGCGGCGGAGATGACGAGGGCGATAGAAAGGAAGGTCTGGTAGGTATTGGTCCGTAAACCAATGAAGACGAAGATGAACAGGATGATGGCACCGATGAGGAGGTC
>Ga0209921_1000515_pt1 | contig 11809 bp, 7 predicted proteins | sample SalPonF2_C_D2_MG_FD_185730 | JGI IMG/M metagenome (GOLD analysis project Ga0209921, IMG submission 185730) | Salt pond soil microbial communities from South San Francisco under conditions of wetland restoration - Salt Pond MetaG SF2_C_D2_MG... ...
GTGGCGTCCAGGTCAAGGCTCCGGGAGCCCGAGCGAACGACCACTACTTGATGGGGACGAACGGGAGCGTCCTCGAGTACGTCGACTACCGTGTCGACCTTCCGAGCCCGTCGACGACCACGCACTACGTCCGGAACACGAAGCACGTGACCCTCCACATTCCAGCGCCGGCGAACAACTCGACGAACCCCGAGAAGACAGTCTCGAAGACGGTGTCGTTCCAGACGCTCGACGGCCACACGATCACGCGCACCGTCAGCGCCACCGGACGCGGCCCGAAGACCGTGCATCGAACCGTGACGGTCGTCGTCGGCGGCCATCGCACCATCACCCGCTACCACCTCACCAGGCAGTCCGTCGACCGTCACCTCAGTATCGGCGGGCAGACGTGGTCGAAGTACACGACGCCGAAGACGGCGCCACGGGACGCCCGCCACATCAACTACTCGAACGCCAAGCCCTCGAGTGGCGGGTCGCAGCGCCTCCAGCTCAAGGCGACCATCCACATGAACGCGCGGATCGCTCACCGGCACTACTTCTACCACCCGGTCAACCACACTTGGACGTACACCCATACAGTGAACGATACCACCGGAGACTCGCTCACCGTCAGCGACCACCGGCAGGTCGACGTCGTCCCGCCCGATAGCGTCTCGATTACGCAGCGCGTCATCACGGAGCCCTACGGCCACCACACGCTCGTCCTCACCATTCACGGCCCGAAGTACCTCTCGCAGCGGTCGCTCTGGAGTTGGGCTGCCTTCACCGCGGACTCGAAGACTTCGACGTCGACGTCGACGGCGTCGAGCGCGAGCGGTCAACTCCTCACGAACGTCTGGCAGGTCTACAGTGTCCGCCAGTACCGCTGGGGAGAAGTCACATCGAACCGGAATACGCATCCGCGGCGGACGGGATTCCCGCCGACGCTCGCCCTTCATCTCTCAGCCCGCCAGTCGTCACCGGGGGTCGCGCTCGCCGGGAACTCAGCCGGGGAGACCATGGCACGCGTGACGAATACGAGTCAGCAGACCGTCCCCGGCGTCTCGAAACCCGCCTCCCTCGAGGACGCCGTGAACCTCAGCACGGCAACCGCTAACGAGACCACGATGGTCGTCATCAAGGACGCGCCCGGTCGCCTTACGTCGGCTACGACCATCTTCGGGAATCACATCCCGATTCGGACGACGCACGTCGCCTCGAGGAAGACGTCGTCGCTCTCCTATACAACGGTCTCGGCGAAGGATAGCAACGGGAACGACCCAGCGAAGCTCAAACTCCGCCTCACCGGACCGAACGGTCACCCGCTCTCGAATCGCGAGCTCTTCCTGACGGGCGCGACCAAGAACTCGGTCACGACGAACAACAACGGCGTCGCCTACGCCACCTTCGATAGTCCCACGATCACCGCACGGTTCCCCGGCGACCCCTACACGGAGAACCGCGACGTCTACTACGCCTCCACTTCCGCAACAGCCGTCGCCCCGGGGAACGGCAACCTGATTAGCGGTCTCTGGTCCTATCTCTTCCTCCCGGGAGAGGCCGCACTTCTCTCACTGGCAGTTATCGTGGGTCTCTTCATCGGCGTCGTCTGGTACGTCGTCAAGTAGGACGGCGTCGCGACTCTTCCTCGAGGACATCCGGCGATCTCATCACCCCGCAGGCCCCCCGTCGGAGTCAGGGGTGTAACTGTACCCAACTCCCCTCAGAACGCCCCATATATGGCCGCTATTCCTTGTTTCCCCCAGAGTTTATCAACGCGTATAACAATCGTCGAATATGCCTTCAGAAGCGTACGCATGGGCGAACTTCGATACCGACGAGTCCGTCGTCTGGAGCGGCCACCCACGAATCACGTCGATCATTTCCTCGGTCGTCATCCTCGCCATCATCGTCATTGGACTCGCCATCTACAATCCACTCTGGGGCGCCATCGGCGTCGTTCTCGGCATCTTCGGCGTCGGATTCGGGTACCTCGCCCTGAAGAACACGCAGTACGTCCTCACGAACAAGCGCCTCTACCGGAAGGCGGGCGTCTTCGGCGAGAACAGCGAATCGGCCTCCCTCGAGAAAATCCAGAATAAGACCCTCTCGAAGGGCGTCTTCGGTTCCATCTTCGGCTATGGGTCTGTCTCCATCTCGACCGCCGCCGGCGCCGGCGACCTCGACATCAACAACATCGACGACCCGACGGAGGTCAAGCAGCTGCTCGACGAACAGCACTCGAAGGTCCTCGGGAACATTACGGCCACGACCGGCCGCAGCACCGGCCAGGAGAGTGTCTCCGTCATGGAGGTGGCCGACGAGCTCGAACGCTTCCGGAAGAACCTGCAAACCCTCAACCAGACCACCGGAGCCCGCAAATGAGCGACCTCGAGTGGCTCCACCTCGAAGGCGGCGAAGAGGTTCTCTGGGAGAGTAACCCGTCGCTCATCACCGAAGCCGACACCATCGCTCGCGGCCTCGTTCTTCTCGTCTCGATCATCGGCGCTCCGATTGGCCTCATCCTCATCGCTGTCGCCTACCTACGCGTCCGGAATCGCGCCTACGTCATCACCAACAAGCAGTTCTACAAGAAGACGGGTATCATCGGAATCTCGACCGACGAAGCCTATATCACGAACATGCAGAACTTCAACTACCAACAGTCCTTCTTCGGGAAGCGATTCAACTACGGCACTGTCGAGATCGAACTGGCGAGTGAACCACTCGTCTTCAAGAACGTCCAGGATTCGGCAGGCGTGAAGAACACCCTCACCGAACTCGAGAACACGAACCAGTCCACCGGCCATCCATCTACTTCGAGGCTACCGACGACCGACTCAGCATCACTCGACCGGCTCTATCGCGAACTCCAGCTCGCGAACGAGGCGATGGAGCGACTCACCACCTCAGATCGGTAGCATATTCAGACTGTTTGAAGGGTAGAAGTTTTAGGTGATGGACTACGTATCCTGCCATAACGATTCACATGGGAATCTCCCTGACCACCGTTACCGGGTGGCTACGCCACGTAGGCCGCCGTCTCCGCCATCGAGGGCTCGGGGACGCCCCGTGTAACCTCGAAGCGGACTCGCCACCGTCGACCGACGACCTCCCCGCGGAGGTTCAAGGCCGCCTCTTGGACGTCGCCCCGACCGCTCAACAGACCGCCTACTCCTCAGCAGCGATGGCCGGCCTGCCGATCATCCCGCTCTTCAACCCCCTCAATCCGAACGCCTGGTTCCAGGGGATCATCAACGCGCTCGCGACCGGCCTGACGAGCGTCCTCGGGACGGTTTTCGTGGGGATGATCAAACAGTTCCTCATCATCAGTCCCCTGTACCATCAGGGCGGAGCGAACGCGACGTTCATGCAGAACCTCCAGTATTCGATGATCCTCTTCCCAATCGTCATCGTCCTCGGGACGATTGCGGCGCTCTTCTCTGAAGCCCCAGAAGGCTCCTACATGAGGCAGGGCATCCGTATCGTCAAGGCCCTCTTCGCACTCGCCCTCGCCCGCCCGTTCATCCACGTCGTTATCGTTCTCACGAACGACGTGACGAAGCTCGTCATGCCGCAGACGTACGCGATCTCTCTCGCTGGCCCCGTATTCCACAACGCCATCGGCGACATTATGGGATCTGCTCTCGCTGCCGTGCTCGTCTACCTCGCAGCTGGCGCTATCTCCCTCCTCGCTATCGCCCTCGTCGTGATGATCCTCTTCCTCCGCATCTTCATGATTCACCTCATCTACACGGGGTTCCCAATCCTGCTCGTCATGTGGTACGCCGACTGGGGACCACTCCGGTACGCCAACGATGTCGCCATGTTCATGTTCAAGATCACAGCGTACCTCCTCCTCGCGGGCCCGCTCATCGCGCTCGCTCTCCAGGCCGGCTGTAGCATGTCCGCCCCGAACCTGTGTGCCGCACACGCGAGCGGCGCGCACGGCGCGCAGGCACTGACCGCCGGGATCAACCCCGCGCAGAACAAGATGGTTCTCTGGAAGCGGTTCCTCGGCTGGCTCTCCGGTCTCGGCCTCGCAGGCTTCATCGGGATTCAAGCCCTCTCGATGGGTGGAAGCTCTGCCGGCCACCTCCTCGGTCTCGGTGGACTCTCCGCCATGCGCGGCGGCGGTGGGTCGGGTGCTGGAGCCGGTAGCGGGGGCGGTGGTGGAGGCGGTCCGACGCCCCCTGGTGGCGGTGGTTCAGGGCAGCACACACTTCGTAACTTCGGCGGCGGCGCCGGGAACGGCCCGAACGCGTACGGAGCGGGTGGGTCACCGAAACCCGAATTCCACCCCCGGCAGGCCGCTGGCTCAGCAAAGGCGAATCTGAAACAACGGGCCTCCTCGGCAAAGACCACTGCACAGAGTCACGCGCAGCGCGCGCACCGTGGTATGAAGTCTCGCCGGGACTGGGCGAATCAGGCGACTTGGAAACAGGGGGCTCAGGCTGGAGCTCAAGCAGCCGGCGGTGGGCTGGCGATCGGCGCTCGCGAGGCGAAGGCGGGTATGAGTCACGTGAAGGACAACCTCAGTGAACCGATTGCGAACTGGCCGGGCCATGCGTACCGCCGGATGAAAAACGGCGAGTGGAATCCACCGAACGACGACTTAGGCGCAGCCACAGAGGGAGGCGGGGGTACTGGTAGCGAAATGCTGGCGCTCCCCGAAGGCCCTCAGCCACTCCCCGAAGGTGAGACATCGAGTCCGAATCCGAGTTCCGTCTCCAGTACGGCGCAGGCTCGGTACGAGCACTTCATGGCAAAAGACCAGCAGAAGGTGGAGGCAGTTCGTCCGACCCTCACTACCACCAACGGCGGGGGTACGGCACCGTCCCGTCCCTCGCCATCGGAGGACCAGATCCAGCAGTCCGTCGACGACTACGTTGATAGGACCCGCAACACCGGCTCGTAACGGTTCCGTCCAACCGACCACTTTTGCGTCTGAACACCTCGAAACCAGCCATACGGCCGGATACGATGCGGCACGGGCGATTTCTACACCGGTGACGACCCCTGCTGATGTTTAAGTAGCAGAACGCAGTATATTTGTATAAGAAGAAAAACACATGGACTCCGAATCCACCACCGCCCGTCGCGTGCTCACGTCCCTCCCCATGCGACCGCTCTCCATCTCGGACTTCATCAGCCTCCAGGCCCCCGATAGCCTCGAGTCCACTTCCAGTCTCAACAGCGTCGAGATCCACAACCATGCCGAGGCTCACGACATCCGGAACCTCGGCGGCGTCGCCGCGATCGGAGACGACTGGGTCGACCGTGAAGGCATCGTCGGCTTCCGCTTCACCGCAGGACACACCTGGTTCGGCGTCGGCTTCGAGCCCGCGACCGGCTGGACCATCCTCACCGAGGACTCCCTCGACGAGAAGTTCGCGCAGGCTATCGACGACCGCATCGCGAACTGGGCGACCACCTTCTACGAGGAGGACATCGTCCGGCCGTCGTTCTACGACACCTTCGCCGCCTCGAGCGTCACCCAGCTGCCAACGCGCCCGCTTCGCCATGGAGAACTTGCACAGATTCTCACCCCCGGCGGGTTCTACCAGGAATCCTTCGTCGAGGTCACTGCCGTCCCCATCATCCAGATCGAGCACACCGACAAGGTCATCGCCTTCCTCATGAAGGTGAGCGCCCCCGACCGATCCGGCCGCGTCGCCGAGTACGGCTATCGACTCCACACCGACGGTACCTGGCGGAAGGCGTGGGCGGACTCCATCTCCAGTGAGGAGGGACAGCAGCTCGGTCTCCGTGACCGCCCGGTCGCCGTCCTCGTCGAGGATGCCAACGCCGAGTACATCAACGAGATCGACCTGCTCGTGGAGCCGCCGGCCGACCACGTCCAGATCGACGTCTACATCAGCGTCATGTCTGCGATACCGGCACCCGGTGGGATGTGGACGGATGCACCCGACTGGTTCCCGTCCATCGAAACCGGCACGCCGGTCGTCGGGCTGAACACTGACGAGAACCCCGGCGAGAAGACCATCCTCGCGTACCTCGCCGGTAAGGAAACCGGCGTCTACGTCGGCCTCAACCGCCAGGACGACACGTGGGAGGAAGTCACCTCCTTCGAGCTCCCCGTCGACGAGCGGCTGAACCGGGAGATCGTCAACACCCTCGACGGGTGGCTTCAGGCACAGTACGGCGCACTTGTCGAGCCCTCGTACAAGCCGCTCGTCCAGCTCACCACGTGGGAGACGACTCTTCCCGACCTCTTCGCGTCGGAATAACCTCCTCGAGCCGTTCTCTTTCTGCTCGACCCTGTCACGATGTCAACCGGGGAGAGAGTTTTTAGGCATCCACGCCACTCATCTATACGAGACGTCCCATGAGAAGGTATCCAGTGGCCGGGCAGTTACTCGAGCATCGCCTCTTCTTCGGGCTCACCGTCAGCGACCTCGAAGTCGGGGTGATTCCCGTCGTCGGACTCATACTCGGGTCCGGCATCAACAGCGTCTTCCATCCACCGTTCAGTGGCGTGATCACCATCGGGAGCGGGGTTCTCGGCATCCTCGTCGGCGTGTACGTCCTCTGGCGAACCCCCGCCGGACAGACACCGCGCGAATGGCTCATCGCCGCCGCCAAATACCAAGCGGGTCCAGACCGCTACCTCTGGCAGCCCATCGAACGCGCTATCGCGCCCGGGCGCTACCTCGACGACATCCGCACCCTCCATGCCGACGACTCGGAGGAGACAGACGACACCCGTGAGAAGCGACCGATGACCGATGGTGGGCAGATGCACTCTCGCGAACGCTCACAGCGCGACCCGAGTCAGTACTACCACCAACTCACGCACGAAGAAACGACGACGCAGGCACAGCTCGCCTTCGAGTACGTCCGTGAGGACGGCATCATGGTCACCGAGAGCAAGAATGGGGAGGATGCGTACGTCGGTCTCGTCCACATCACCCCAACGAGCTGGCTCGCCCTCGACGACGAAGGCCGCCAATCCACCATCAACTCGTACGCCGACGTCCTCCGTGGGATTTCCTACCCCTTCCAGGTCCTCGCCCTCCCCCGCGAATTCGACCTCACGACGCACTACGAACACATCGAGCACGCTGCCTACGAAGACGAAGACCCCCCGATCCTCCTCCAACTCGGTCGGTCAACGTACATCGACTGGCTCGCCGAATCCATCGGGTCCCGTCGCGTCAAGGTCCGCGACTTCTATATCGCCGTCCGAGTCGAGAGTTCGCACGTCCGCGAACAGTCCTATGGGCACGCCTCGGACGCCGTCGCAGGCTCACTCCTCCAGCGACTCGTCGGCCGTATCACCTCTATGGGTTCGTCAATCCGCTCCCAGATGGGTTCCGACACCGACGCCGGGGTGATCGAACGGCAGTGCATCTCTGAGGTCAGAACCCGACAGAACGAGATCGCCGAAGCACTCCCGCGCACTGGCGTCAAGGCCGACGTCATGGACGATCGAACGGAGGTTCTCGACGTCCTCTACCGCTACTACAACCACGCCGAATCCCCCCTCGACGAGTATTCCGCCAGCGCCTACGCCGAAGTCCTCCCCGAACTCGCCGGTCGTAACGACGCCTGACCACCACACCCACCTCTCCTGGACGTCAGTCTCCGGCAGAACAACGCTCTCGATGCCCCTTACCGCTCAGCGTTACCCCACACACTGCCCGGATGCTCCCCCATTGTGGGGTAACTCGGCTCCTTCCCCCGAACATCCCGCGAGAACCTTCTCGCTGACGAGAGCTATCAACGGGCGAAACCCTTTACCAAGCCACCGCGTATCGCCCGGTAACATGAGCATCGTGCCAGCAGTCTGGATACTCGGAAGTGCATCCGCTTCCGACCAAGTGAAACAGATAATTCGGATGATCATCCGGACGTTCCAGGGCGGCCCGAATGCCCCGTCGTCCCTCATCGTCATCGGGGGGGTCGTCGCTGCGGCCCTCGTCATCGGCCTCGGGATCATCGCGTCACGTCGGCTTCTCGCCCGACTCACCGGCTCACCAGCTGCCCCCGCCGAACAGCCCCAGCAACCATCGTCGATCGCGATGGACGAACCTCTCAACGAGGACGGGAACACTGGCCCCATCGGACAACTCTTCTCGCGTCTCCCGGGCGGCTCACCCTCCGCCAGTACAGCTGACAGCACGCCTGAACGGACCGACCCGAACGACGTCAACCTCGAGGACGTCTCTGACGAGACGTTCGACCGCGCCGTCAGCATCCTCGAACAGGAAGGCCGAGACACGAGTCGCGCGAACATCCGCGAGCAGGTGGCTCGACTTCTCGACTTCGAGGCCGCTGACCCCGACGAGTTCCGCCTCGGCCTCATCCAGGACGCCGATAGTCAAGCGCAACTCGATCAGGCCAGCGTCGCTCCGCCGAGTATGGTCCCCGAAGACCCCACCACCCTCTACCGGAACGGCGAATTCGTTCGCATCCTCACTCCCGCGAGCGCCCCTGAGAGCGTCTTCGGCGGCTGGCTCATCAACCTCACCACAACCAATCTCGACGTCCGCGTCAGCTACCACCACTACCCTCGCGACCCCACGAATATCCGCGGTGCCCTCCAGAACCGCCTCACCGAACTCCAGATCGCCCTCTCCCGCAAGCAGGAGAAGGGCTCCTCGGACTACCACGAGGACCTCAACAAGCGAGAAGAACTCGACCGACTCCTCCAGCGCCTCACCGAAGGCACCACGCGTCTCTACGACATCTCCATCTACATCGAAGTCGCGGGCAACACCCGCGACGAACTCGAGGAGTCCGCCCGGAAAGTCCAGCAGCTCGTCGCCGATCGTGACGTCGAACTCGTCCCCCTCGAATTCCGGCAACTCGAATCCCAGGACGCGATTGTTCCCGTCGTCTCCGACCCAATACAGAACACGAACCTCATGGAGCACGACGCCGCCGCCACCCTCTTCGGATTCGTCGAGCCCGCTATCGCCGACGAGGAAGGCGTCCTCTACGGCTTCGACGAAACCGGGAATCCCGTCATCATCGACCGCTACGACCTCTCCGGCTTCTCGAAGGTCATCACAGGGAAGATCGGGTCCGGGAAGACGTTCGCCGCGAAACTCTCCCTCTGGCGTCGCCTCCTCATCGACCCAGAGTTCACCGCCATCGCGTTCGACCCGACTGGCGACGACTTCGTCGACTTCTTCAAGACACTCGGTGGCGAGGTCGTCACCTTCGGCGGTGACGTCACCATCAACCCGCTCGAGATACACCGTGGCACGGGCGACGTCGAGGACCCCTACAAGGACAAGCTACGCTCCGTGACCGGCATGATTCGGACGTTCTACGACCAGTCAGACGACAACCTGAGCGCCGAACGCGCCGGTCTCATCCAGCAGGTCTTCCACCTCGCCTACCTCATGTACGGGATCACGGCCGAACCCCGAACCCACGACCGCGAGAATCCCACGATGAAGGACGTCCTCGACATCCTTCACGACCTCGCCGCGGGCAAGGACCCCCTCGAATTCGTCACCTACCACGGCGACGCGACTGACCTCACTCGTGAGGAGCGTGACCAGCTCGATGGACTCGTCGACGAAGTCGCCTCTCGCCTCCAGGCGAAGGCTGGGAGCAACATCAAGTCCGAAGCGAACAGTCTCCTCCGCGCGCTCGAAGCCTTCCAGCCGGGCGGTGTCGCCGCGAACCTCACCGGGAAGACGACCGTCGACCTCGAGGGGAAGCGTCTCGTCGCCTTCGACATGAGCGCCTTCCAGGACACGAATCAGGCACCCCTCCTCCAGCACGTCATGCTCGACTGGAGCTACCAGCGCGCCCGTGAGACACCTCGCCGGATGGAAGTCCTCTTCGAGGAGGTTCACTACCTCCTGAGTCAGACGTCCGCCCGCTCGCTCATCGGCCTATTCACGCGGCACTCCCGCCACTTCAACGCCGGCCTGACGCTCATCTCGCAGACCGCAGAGGAATTCATGCAGGAGACTGACGACGTTCACTCGCCGCGCGCGATCTACGACCAGTGCGACATCAAGCAGCTGTTCTACCAGGAGTCCGTCGCGGACTCCGTCGTCGACTACTACGACCTCTCCCCGGGCGAGGTCGAGGCCATCAAGAGCTTCGCACGTGGGCAAGAGTCGAACTTCAGCGAGTGCCTCTTGAGCGTGACCGGTATCGCCCGACGTCACCTCGAAATCCACGCCAGCGAACTCACTATCGACCTTCTCTCCGATCCCGAGGCGGCAGCCGAGACCGCTCAGATGGTCGAACAGCGCCGCCAACAGGCTGTCGCGGCAAGACGCGGACAGACCCCAACCCAGGCCGAAGACGCGACGGAATCGAGTGGTGGGTCAGAAGACGGGGCCGATGACGGTGACCCCTCCCCGGCCAGTGCGACTACCGGTGGGGCAAGTGAGCCGACTGACGACCCACTTACCGACGGCGGAAGAGAGCCAGCAACCACTGGCTCAGAAGATACCGAAACCGAGTAACGCCCGCCAACAACTCTGGACGCGTCTCTTAAATTCGCCCGTAGCAGCCGTACCAGTCCTGCGAGTACACCGGCACAGTCCCTCCGCGAGGGGTTTTCATCCGAAACCCCCGGTGGAGTTAAGTAATTGACCAGCATGTGTCCAACCAACCGGGAGACCGACATGATGAGTGCAATCCTCGGTGTCCAGCTCGCAGTCTATGCCTTCGTGGGGGCCCTCCCCGGGGGTTTCAGCGTGCTCGCACCTCTCACCACCGTCCGCGCACAGCTAGCGACCATGAAGGCCGTACTGATGTTCCAAGCCGCCCCGCTCTGGGGACGGCAGATGGGCGTCATCATGCCGATGTCGTCCTGCCCGAGCGGGAGTCAGGTCAGTTCAAACGGCGTCATCAAGTCCATCCACAATATCAACAACTTCATCTTCCTCCTCGGTTGGGCGCTCGTCCCCGGCGGATTCGTTCTTGGAGGTATCCTGTACTTCTACGGCTGGAACGAGACGTGGAAGAAGCGTGGCCTCCGTCTCATGGTCGGCGCTGTCGCCATCGCAGGCATCATCCTCCTCTGGGGCGCCATCGCGAGCCTCATCCAGTGGGCTACCGGTGGCGGCTGCGCCCCTACAACGTAATCGCGTCGGTCCCCACCACCGACCGCCACCTCTTACTCACCGTCTTCCCTCAGCACGAAGCGGACGTCATCGCAGTCCCGGCCGTCTCATTCTAACTCGACTCGTCCCGATCTCGCCGGCCCTCGAATACCGCTATCCGGTCCTCAACAGATGGATGGACTCGAAGGAACCACTCAATTACGAAGGGGGCACCCCACGGCAGGGACGCTCCCTTCGCACTCTCCCGACTCGGCTTCGAGCGCAGATCGGCAACCGATTGGAGAGCTGTAATCGCGGTCTCACTCCCAACGTGCTGTCGCTCGAACTCGTCTGCTGCCAGCTCCGCCCGCCGCACCCAGCGGACGAGACCAAACCGGAATGCAAACGCGAGAATACCCATCGCTTCCCCGAGGGTTTGCATCGACGGCGAGATGACCGCGAGCCCTCCCCCGACACCACAGAAGAAAAGCAAGCCTGCTCCAGCAGCAAGTCGGAGATGTCCCAGAACGTGGTGGCCGCGCTCGTGATAGAGGATCGCCCGGAGTGACTCCTCAGAAATACTGTCGTCCTCGAGGAGGTCTTCGCCGACGAAGATACGGCGGAACGGCCACACACCCGTCGCCATCGCCGTCGAACGCACACCCACCGTCGCAGCCCAAACCGTCGTATGCGGGTCAGCATCGACTTCCTCCGGCACGATCGCCGCGTACTCCTCGGGTGTGAGCGGACGCGCCATGTTCAAAAACGGGAGTAGCGTGAGGACGAAG
>Ga0209921_1000516_pt1 | contig 11809 bp, 7 predicted proteins | sample SalPonF2_C_D2_MG_FD_185730 | JGI IMG/M metagenome (GOLD analysis project Ga0209921, IMG submission 185730) | Salt pond soil microbial communities from South San Francisco under conditions of wetland restoration - Salt Pond MetaG SF2_C_D2_MG... ...
GCTGAAAAAGACGAGGCAAGAATTCAGACATAACACTTCGCATTCTGCGTATTTATCTGAAATCAGACGTTCTATCAGCTTGCCCAAACATCAAATGCATGGGGTGAAGCCAGAGCAAATGGGAACGGTTGGCGACGGTAACTATACCCTGCATAAAGTTATTCTCCGGCGAAAGGGACAGCCCCCGATGCCTTGCCTGATTTTGCTTCCGCCGTCAAATGAAAAGATTCAGAAAACGGTGGTGTGGTTTCCGGAACAAGGCAAAGCAAGTATTGCGGACAGCACCTCATTGATTAATAAATATGGGCAAGATCACGATGCCGTTATCCTGGCCGATATGCGGGGCATGGGCGAAATGAAAGATCCCGCGCAATTTAATGGGTCAAAATATCATAATCACGAATATCGAAACGCAGCGATTTCTCTGCATATCGGGCGGCCGTTAGTGGGCCAGCGGACCCAAGATGTGCGAACGGTTATGGATTACATAAAAAAGAATGAGCAGCTAAAAAATCATTCTGTGACGATCAACGCGTCAGGAACTGCCGCACCTCCAGCGCTTTACGCCGCAGTATTTAATCCCAAAATTGAACACTTGAATCTGTATCACACGATCAAAAGTTATGGTTACATCGTCCGGCATCCGCTAATGAAAGATGCGTTTTCATATGTCGTTCCCGATGTGCTGAAATATTATGACTTGCCGGATTTGGTCAATTTAGTGGGGCCTAAAAAAGTAACATATATAAATTCAATTTAAGCGAATGAATCAATTTCGAAAGATTGGACAGATATTGAAATTGTTAACTTTATGGACCGCAATTTCATGCTTTTTCATCATGCCGGCCCGGGCTCAGAATAAAAGTGAACCGTGGTCGACTCGTATGGCGCAGTTTGCCATGGAAAAATGGCCGAATGCCATTAGCAAAGACTCCCACGGAAACCCGGAATGGAGTTATGATGATGGGCTGCTCCTCAAAGGAATACAGGCGGTATGGCAGCAGACGGCCAATGGAAAATATTTTCATTATATCACCCATATTATAAATCCTTTGGTCAGTGATGACGGCACCATCAAAGGATATAATATGAAAGATTACAAGCTGGATGATATTAATACCGGCAAAACGCTTCTCTTTTTGTATAAGGTAACCGGAAAGAAAAAGTATTGGAAGGCGGCCACTACACTTCGCCGGCAGTTAAATGCTCAGCCAAGAACAGCCGAAGGTGGTTTCTGGCACAAAAAAATATATCCGCATCAGATGTGGCTCGACGGCTTATATATGGCTGAGCCTTTTTATGCGCATTACGCACAACTTGCCGACAGTACAAATTCATTCACGGATGTTGCTAAACAGTTTTACCTGATGTACAAAAATACCCGGGATCCCAAAACCGGATTGCTCTATCATGGTTGGGATGAAAAGCATGATCAACAGCGCTGGGCTGATCCCGTAACCGGGCGTTCATCCTGCTTCTGGGGACGCGGAATGGGCTGGTACGGCATGGCGCTGGTGGATGCGCTTGATTATTTTCCGAAAGATAATCCTCACCGGAAATTACTGATCCACATTTTGCAGCGCTATGCAAAGGCGATAAGCAAAGTTCAGGATCCCAAAAGCGGACTCTGGTACCAAGTGCTAAATCGTCCCAATGGCAAGGGGAATTACCTGGAGGCCTCGGCTTCGGCGATGTTTATTTACACCTTGGCCAAAGGTGTTCGCAAGGGCTATCTGGATCCGGATTATCTGAATGTAGCGCGTAAAGCTTATCGCGGCTACATCAAGCGGTTAATCACGGTTGATAAAAATGGGAATATCAAGCTTCATAATACGAACACTGTAGCCGGGCTTGGTGGACATCCATATCGTGATGGCAGCTACAGCTACTACATCCATGCCGGCACTGATGTGAATGATGTGAAGGGAATCGGTGCTTTTATTTTGGCGAGTGTACAAATTCAAAAAGCCAACAAGTGGCAGCAGAGTGTAGGTCATCCTACCGTGCTTTTGGATCATTACTTTAATAATGAACACAGTACGTTGGCGGGCCAGCGAATTCCTTATCATTATACCTGGCAGGGACGGGATAATAATGGATTTTGGTTTTTTGGGAGCCGGTTTCGACAGCATGGCGGAGTGACAAAAACATTGTACAGCGAGCCTACCAAAAGCCGTTTGGATTCTGCCGATGTTTATATCATCGTCGATCCAGATACCCCAAAAGAAACGAATCACCTTCACCTCATGCAGAGCCAGGATATTCATTCTATTACGAACTGGGTCAGGCAGGGAGGCGTGCTGGTTCTATTGGGAAACGATAAAGGCAATGCAAACTTGAAGGAATTAAATACGCTATCAGAAAAATTTGGCATTCATTTTAATGATGATAGTCGTAATAATGCTCACGGCGGACATTGGCAGCGGGGGACGTTTCATCTTACTTCTAATGTTCCATTCGTCCCTGGTCATCTAAAAATAATCATTCAGGGGATGAGCACGCTTAAAGTCTCTTCACCTGCAAAAGCAGTTTTTAAAGCTAAAAATAGTGATACCATAATGGCCGTTTCCCACTTGGGTAAGGGAACCGTTTTTGCGGTAGGGGATCCGTGGTTGTATAACGAATATTTGGATGGACGAAAAGATATGCCTGCAGGTTATCAAAATTTCGAAGCGGCTTCTGATTTAACTCAATGGCTGCTCGAACAGTCAAGGAAATGATTTAAAATGTTAAGATGAAGGGCCTTGGTAAACCCCAAATGACGTCATTTCGAGGAGCGGAGTGACGAGAAATCTCAAATGTTTTCAAAGATAATCACTTTATATGACCGTCATCTTTTTATCATTTAAAATCCTTCACCCAATTCGTTGGGATTCACTCGAAGGGATGCCCGTGGCAGGGATGATATATAAAGTTTATCAGGAAGCTCATGGAAATGAATTGCACTAAAACATCATGAAGCATTTCTTAACTCATATCATTGATAAGAAAGTAATTGGACTTGCACTGTTGTTGATAATCAGTCCGTTTACTATTTGCCTGGCACAGCAGCACGATACGTCTGGTGTTTCCAATGTTTGGGTGCCTGATTTGGGAAACGGACAATATAAAAATCCAATTATTTTCGCAGATTACTCCGATCCGGATGTGTGTCGTGTAGGCAATAATTATTATATGGTTGCTTCCAGTTTTGATGCCGTTCCTGGGTTGCCTATTTTGAAGTCCAAAGACTTGGTTAACTGGAAAATAATCGGCCATGCTTTGCCTCGGCATCAGCCCTATCATCACTTTTCCAAGGTGCAGCATGGCAAAGGCGTGTGGGCGCCATCCATCCGTTATCATGATGGAGAATTTTATATTTACTATCCGGATCCGGATTATGGCATTTACATGGTAAAGGCCATAAACCCGAAGGGGCCGTGGTCCAAGCCGGTCCGGGTAATGGCCGGCAAGGGACTGGAAGATCCTTGTCCGCTTTGGGAAAGCGATGGTAAAGCCTATCTGGTACATGCCTTCGCCGGAAGTCGTGCCGGGGTCAAAAGTGTTCTCGTTATCAACCGGATGAATGAAAAAGGAACGAAAGTGCTGAATAACGGAGTCATCGTTTATAATGGTCATGGTCAGGATCGCGATGTGGAAGGCCCGAAGTTATACAAGCGCCATGGCTATTACTACATTTTTGCGCCGGCTGGTGGCGTAACGAATGGTTGGCAAATAGTACTGCGTTCCAAACATATTTACGGTCCATATAAAAGACGTAAAGTGATGGAACAGGGCAACACAAATATAAACGGACCGCATCAGGGAGCTTGGGTGACCACTCAAAAAGGAGCTTCCTGGTTCATCCATTTTCAGGACCGGGGCGTTTATGGCCGGGTAACGTGGTTGGAGCCTATGAAATGGAAAAACGGTTGGCCAATTATCGGTAAAAATCAGGGCAATGGTATAGGTGAACCGGTTTTGAAGCATAAAAAACCCGATGTGGGCAAAACGTATCCGAATGCTACTCCCCAGACGTCTGATGAATTTAATAGCGATAAACTGGGGCCACAGTGGCAGTGGCCGGCCAATCCCGAGCCATCCTGGTCGTTTTCGTCAGCCCGGAAAGGGTATTTACGATTATATGCGGCCCCGGTTCCCGATAGCCTGAAGAATTACTGGAATGTTCCGCATCTGCTTCTTCAGAAATTTCCAGCACCTTCTTTTACGGCAACGACTAAATTTAGCTTTGCTCCTAAAAAAATAGGTACAAAGACCGGGTTAATCATCATGGGGCAGGATTATTCGTATATTTCAGTAACAAAAAAACAGAAGGGTTTACAAGTATCCCAGACAATTTGTAAAGACGCTCCTCAGGGCAAACCCGATAAAGAACTGGACAAACGATCCGTTGACACCAATAAACTCTGGTTTCGGGTGCGTGTTGATAAAGGTGGAATTTGTCATTTTAGTTATAGTACTGATGGCAAAAATTTCACATCCATCGGAAAGCCGTTTCAGGCTAAAGCTGGAAAATGGATTGGCTCTAAGATGGGTATTTTTTGTAGCCGGGCGAAGCATGAAAAAGATGCCGGTTATGCCGATTTCGATTGGTTTAGAGTGAGGGATGATTGAGAAGTGAAAGGCGAGAAGAAAGAAATAATAGCGTATTTAGCTGTTAAGATTGTTTTAATAAATATCAATTTATAAGCTTATGATAGAGATAAAGTAAGTTTTTTACGGTAAACATCCCCCGGATTCGCCGCTCTAAGTACGAAGCGGCGAATCTTTCCCCCTTCGAAGGGGGACTTAAGGGGGATGGCCTGCCAGCATTCCTTGCTCTAATGACTGGGAACGAACTTTGAATCAGTTACCCAACCGCTAAGAGTATAAATAACAGTTAGTTTATGAGATTTCAATCAAAAAAAAATGAAGGATACTGCCAGTCGGCTATTCCTTTTATATGGTGTTCGATTTATTGTTTACTATTAATATTTTTGGCGACCGATGGGGTCAGAGCCCAGCAGGATTCTATTGCACTCTGGCCAAAAGGTAAGATGCCAAATTCAAAGGGTTTGGTTTTAAAGGATAGTGTCCATAATCAACGCATTTATCGACTTAAAAAACCTAAATTATTTACTTTTTTCCCACCGGCAGATGACAGGACGAAGAGCGCAGTAGTTATTTTTCCGGGCGGTGGATATCAGCATTTAACCTACCGGCAGGGAGGCTTTCAGCTTGCCAAATGGTTGAACAGATTAGGTGTGAGTGCTTTTGTGGTCGAATATCGCCTTCCCAATTCACCCGATTTGAAAAAACGTCAGATCGGTCCCTTGCAGGATGCCCAGCGGGCCATGCGTATCGTACGGGCAAATGCACGTAAATGGAATATAAATCCCGATGAAATTGGCGTTTTAGGCACTTCGGCCGGGGGACATGTGGCTTCAACGCTGGGGACGCATCTCAAACAGGATGTGTCAGCAATCGGTGATTCTCTGGATCACTATTCATTCAAACCGGATTTTATGATTTTGGTTTCCCCGGTCATTACGATGGGCAAGTATGCAAACAAGGCAAGCAGAAGAAACTTGCTGGGGCCTCATCCTTCGCAAAAACTTATCAAAAAATATTCCAATGAATTACAGGTGACTGATCAAACGCCGCCGACCTTCATCACCAATGCGTTTGATGATCCGGCGGTGGATCCACATAACGAGTTGTTATTTTATAAGGCCCTGTTAGAGCATCATGTTTCAACCAGCTACCATGTGTTTCCAAAGGGGGGACATCCGTTACATCTGAATAGAATGCCCGGTTCAACGAAGCTTTGGCCCGAGTTATGCAAACAATGGATGCAGGCAATGGGATTGTTGAATCTTTCGCCGAAGAAGTAAAAATTCAATGAAATTTTATTAAAATAATAATAGGAAATTTACAGAATATTGTAACATCCCAATCCGCCAGCCGGCGGAGGGGGGATATCAAACTATCATTCTATTTACTGTCCTATTAACCTGATGAACTTTGACCTCATTTAAGATTCCTCGTCTCCCGACTGCCGTCGCGATCCTCGGAATGACATGCTCCTGTTTTTTCAAAACTTCCTAATAATTTTAATTCTGAATTAATAAAAATGAATGCATTTAGCCTTAAACAAAGTATTATAGCCCTTGACAGAAGAAAACTTAATCTGTTGAAAGCAATTCCCCTTTTATTGCTGTTACTGGGAGGGATTGCCCATTCAGCCTGTGCTCAATACAAGCACCACTTTGTGGTAGCTAAAGACGGCAGCGGTGATTTTAAAACGATCCAAGCCGCTATTGATGCCAGCAAGTCATTCCCGTATAAACGAATTACGATTTACATTAAAAATGGAGTTTATCACGAAAAAGTGCGGGTGCCAGAGTGGAATCCCAAAATTACGCTTGTTGGGCAAAGCAAAGACAAAACGATTATCACGTACGGTGATTATTTTAAAAAAGTAAATCGAGGAAGGAACAGTACCTTTTTTACGTGGACGTTACTCGTGCGGGGAAATGATTTTGTTGCCAAAAATCTGACGATCAAAAACAGCGCCGGTCCGGTTGGTCAGGCGATTGCTTTAAGCGTGGAGGCAGATAAAGCGCATTTCGAAAACTGTCGATTCTTGGGCAATCAGGATACGATTTATTTATCCGGGGTGGGATTCCGGCAGTATTTCCATGACTGTTATATCGAGGGAACGACCGACTTTATTTTTGGTCAGGGTACCGCCCTTTTTAAGGACTGTACCATCCACAGCAAAGCTAATTCTTATGTTACGGCTGCATCGACGCCTAAAAATATTAAATACGGCTTTGTCTTTAAAAACTGCAAACTGACGGCGGCCTCTGGTGTCAACAAAGTGTATTTGGGACGCCCGTGGAGAAAGTATGCAAAAGTTGCTTATATAAATTGTTGGCTGGGAAATCAAATCAGACCGCAGGGATGGAGCAAATGGGATAATTCCACGGCTGTTGATTCGATTTTTTATGCAGTGTATAAAAACCGAGGCCCCGGTGCAAATCCCAGGAAGCGAGCTTCATGGACGCATCAGTTGACTAAAAAACAAGCGAAAAATTATACCATGAAAAAAATTCTCGGGAATTGGAAGCCAAGTACAAATTCAAGTCAATAACTATTTGAGGGCTTTGCAATACTAAAGATTTGGTCATTCCGAGGATTCCGACAGCCGTCGGGAGACGAGGAATCTCAAATGTGGTCCCTGATAATCCCTTTTCAACGATGACAAACGGTACTATCGCTTGAGATCCCTCTCCGCCATCGGGCGGATCGGGATGACATATTGGGTTCTGCAAAGGCCTCTATTTAAGATAAAATTACATGTGAATTTTTATACTCAGAAATATCGTTTTAATTCTATTTATATTAAAAAAGTAATAATTCCATTTTATAATTTTTTTTGGAATTACCGGATATTTCTTTCAGCCTTTTTAACGGTTATTATTGCTTTTGGCCCCAAAAAAGTATTAGCTCAAACGAATAAAAAACATCCGTCAACTATACATAATGAAGCTGATATCAAAGCGGCGCATAAAAATAGTGCTGATTCAGTTACGACTGATTTATTAAAAAAATATGTGAAACATTTTAACGCCACTCAACCCCAGCATGTCGTTAATTATATTCCGGACTCTCTGGCATATAGCTGGCTGTCAAAAAACATCCCATTATTTTCTTGCCCTGATTCAGTGATTCAACAAATCTATTATTATCGGTGGTGGACGTTTCGAAAGCATTTGGTGAAGACACCAGAAGGATTCATCTTTACAGAATTCATTACCAATGTAAGTTTTTCGGGTATTTACAATACGGATAGTAGCGCACTTGGGCATCATATATATGAAGGCCGCTGGTTGCATAATCCCAAATATCTGAATCAGTATATTTGGTTTTGGTTGCTTCACGACAGATATGAATCCCATTCGGAATTGCATAATTATAGTCAGTGGCTCGAAAATGCCATTTATCACCGGTATTTGGTCAATAAGGACAGTACCTTTGTTGTTCCTCTAATTACCGATTTAGACCGGGATTACCGGAAATGGGAGAAGCAAAGGCAAGAAAAGAATGGCATGTACTGGCAGTATGATGTTCGGGATGCCATGGAGTCTTCCATAAGTGGGGGACGCCATGTTAAAAATATACGTCCTACGATTAATAGTTACATGTATGGAAATGCCAAAGCATTATCTAAACTGGCTGCGATAGCCCGTATTGATAGTTTAAAAAAGGAGTACCATAGTAAAGCTAAAAAATTAAAGCGACTGGTTGAAAAGAATCTTTGGAATAAAAAAGCACACTTTTTTGAAGTTCTTGAAGCCAAACAGGGAAGAGATACGCTGTCCAACGTCCGCGAGGAGATTGGATACATTCCCTGGTATTTTGACTTGCCTGCTGATTCATCTAAATATGCCCAAGCATGGTTGCAATTAAGGGACACGAGTGGTTTTAAAGCTCCCTACGGCATAACAACGGCAGAAAGACGGAGTCCAAAATACATGGAGTATCCCTGTTGCCACAGCGAGTGGGATGGTCCTGTATGGCCCTTTGCTACCACACAAACATTAATTGGACTGGCCAATCTTTTAAATAATTATCACCGCCAGCCTATGACAAAGCAGGATTATTTTCGGTTACTTAAACAATATGCTGTTTCCCAGCACAAGCATGGTAAACCATATATAGGGGAGTATCAAAGTCCTACAACTGGTAAGTGGTTAAGGGGAAATAATCCAAGAAGCCGTTATTATAATCACTCAGATTACTGCAATTTGATTATTACAGGGCTTGTTGGCTTGCGTCCCCGATCCGATAATACCATTGAAGTAAATCCACTGATCCCGCAGGGAAAATGGAAGTGGTTTTGTTTAGATAATGTTAAGTATCATCATCATTTTTTGACGATAACTTGGGATAAAACGGGGAAAAAGTACCACAGGGGGAAAGGACTAAGGGTATATGTTGATGGAAAGCTTATCATACATTCCAAAACCCTGAAAAAAGTCTATGGGAAAATTCCGTCATCATAATCATGAATAAGAATTCCTCAAAATTAGGTAAATTAGAATGAAATTATTTTACTATTTAATTGTCATACTTACATTTTTAAGTTCCCCTCTTTTTGCTCAAGAAAAAGTTCAGAAATGGGGAACCTTTGAGCTGACTCTTCATGGTTCGCAAGAAGGGAATCCATATGCAGGGATAAAGTTGTATGCCAAATTTAGTGATAACGATACAACATATAAGGCGCCCGGTTTTTATGATGGTAATGGCACGTTTAAAATTCGATTTATGCCTGATAAAGAAGGGAAGTGGACATACACAGTCTACAGCAATCGCGATACGTTAAATGGTGAGAGGGGATCTTTTATTTGTACGCCACCATCCCCAAATTATCATGGACCCGTTCGAGTCAAAAATACCTATCATTTCGCCTATGCAGATAGTTCACGGTTTATTCCTTTTGGGACCACTATTTATTCGTGGTGTTTTTCGCCCGACTCTATAAGAAAAGAGACGATACGGACATTAAAACATTCTCCATTTAATAAGGTCAGGATGCTTTTAATTCCACCATATAGTAAAAAATTTGTCAAAAATGGTCCTTTTAAATTAAATAATCTTCCATTTCAAGGGACAAAAAATCATTTTAATTTTTCCCGCTTCAATCCCACCTACTTTAAAAGACTTGGCAAATGCATTAGAGAACTACGACGCATTGGAGTCCAGGCTGATGTGATACTTCTTAATCCTTATGATGGGGGCTGGGGATTTGAGAATTTAAATTTTGCCACTGATAAAAGGTTTGTCAAATATTGTGTGGCAAGATTTTCTGCCTATCGTAATGTCTGGTGGAGCTTGGCAAATGAGAATAGTTTCATAAAAAGTCTGACCGATAAAGACTGGACAAAATTATTTAAAGTAGTGAAAAATGAAGACCCATATAATCATTTGCGTTCTATTCATAATGCCGGAAGAATTTATAATTATACGCATCCATGGGTTACCCACGTGAGTCTCCAGTATTATAACGCAGCCCGCGAGTTCGGGGTTGTCCCTCTTCTGCGGGATATTTATCGTAAACCGATCGTTCTGGATGAGATAAATTATGAAGGAAACATAAACCGTAGATGGGGACAATTATCCGGAAAACAGATGACTTATCGCTTCTGGGTAACCTATATCGGAGGTGGTTATGCAACGCATGGAGAAACATTTAAAAGCAATCCATGGACGTCAACAGGGGGTAAATTGATCGGAAAAAGTCCGAGTCGAATCGCCTTTCTGAAAAAAATCGTTGATCACGCTCCGACATTAAATCCTATTGATCAATACTACGTCCTCAATTTGGCAGGAAAGGAAGGACAGTATTATTTGAAATATTTCGGGAAGAAAAAGCCCCAAAAATGGAAATTTAAGTTACCTGATAATGGGTTAAAAAAGGGTATGAAATTTAAAGTTGATATAATTGATACATGGAATATGACTATTAAGCATGTTAATAAAACGTTCACCGTAAAGCCCCTCAACAGATATGACTTTGTCGGTAAAAAAGGAAGAAGCGTTAAATTACCAGGTAGAAAATATATAGCGCTTAGAATTGAAAGAGTGAAGTGAAACATTTTGCTGGCCGGAAATGAAAGTTATCACACCAAATAGTTTTGAACAGGTTATAAAAAGTTTGGCCAGAGACTGGAAATGATATTAAAGAAACTTTTGTGCAATCATGAATTTAAATTTGTTTGTGATGATAAGTAAAACATTTTCAATAGGAACATTTATTGTAGTCCTAATTGCAAATTTTCAGATAGCAGATGGGCAAACGGTCCATTATCCATCCCCTGAATCTATTGCCAATCAGCCTCTTATATATAAAGGCAAGCGTGAACCCGATAAACGTTTTTTTGATGGCCGGATGCCACATGCGGTCGGTGTACATAGCTTTCAGGCATTTCGGGCAAACCGTAATCATCCGGTGAATCCGGGTCCCCAGGGCAAGGGGTGGACCTACAGCCATCAACCTTATTTGGCCTATTGGAATGGCAAGTTTTATCTACAGTTTCTTAATGATAAAGTGGGTGAAGGCATTCCGCCAAGCCGGACCCTTGTATTAACATCAAAGAACGGCGAACATTGGTCGCGCCCTTTCACTGTATTTCCAGAGTATCCTTTATCCAAACAGCAAATAAAAAAGTGGAATCTTCCTGCGGGGACCGATGCAGCTATGCATCAGCGTATGGGTTTTTATGTGGCACCGAATGGAGTCTTGCTAACTTCGGGCTTTTATGGCTCAGGCTATTCAGCACCACGAGGAAAGTCGCCAGAACATGGACATGGTATTGGGCGCGTAGTCCGGCAGATTCATAAAGATGGATCTCTTGGCCCCATATATTTTATTATCTACAATAAATATAATGGATTTAACAGAAATAACACCCGGTATCCCTATTACAAAACAAGTAAAAATAAAGCTTTTGTTGCCGCTTGCGATTCACTGCTGGACAATCCGTTGATACGCCAGCAATGGTGGGAAGAAGACCGGGGCAAAAAGAATTTCTTCGCTATCAATCCTCCCAAAGTAGGTGGAGAGGGAGAAGCGTTCGACTTTTTTCATCGCGGCGATGGTGTAGTCGTGGGACTATGGAAAAAGCATCAGGCGGCCTTAAGTACTGATAACGGAAAAACCTGGACGACTCCTATTGGAAAAGATACGACGATGTGGACACCTCACGCAAAAATGTGGGGACAGCGACTGAGCAATGGCCGGTACGCACTGGTATATGACCAT
>Ga0209921_1000520_pt1 | contig 11742 bp, 7 predicted proteins | sample SalPonF2_C_D2_MG_FD_185730 | JGI IMG/M metagenome (GOLD analysis project Ga0209921, IMG submission 185730) | Salt pond soil microbial communities from South San Francisco under conditions of wetland restoration - Salt Pond MetaG SF2_C_D2_MG... ...
TCCGGATCATATTTTTGATTCATTTTTTTCTGATTATAAAGATCATCCGGATTTTTTTGTGCCCATTGCCATGCCTGTTTGGCTGCGGTCAGGCAGGAGTCAGTTAATCCTGGAAGCTGTTTTGAATAGTGGCTGAAAATTCGTGCTGCCTGGGCCATTACTGCAGCAAGATCGAGTGTGGCAGCCGTACTTTTTTGTACCACAAATCGCTTGGCATGCGTATTATCCGGCATAACAAAAGATGCAAACTTAGCCGTCGTCGTTTTGTGATACACGCCGCCGTCGGGCGCCTGCATGGTGAACATCCACCGGAGTTCCCATAAAGATTGATTCAGAATATCCGGAATGTGGTTACTGACTTTTGGGACATTTGTTCTAAGAGAATCAAAATAGGCCGGAAAATCCTCATAGGCTGAGAATAAGGTAGCCATCGTAATGCCGCTGTTTACGATGTACTTGTTGTAGTCGCCGGCGTCATACCAGCCTTTGGGCGTTGAAATTATCGTTCCGGCCGGACGTTTATCGCTGGCGGCCGAGGGGTGAACATATACCGTAGTGTCGGGATGACCTTCGGCACGGGCCCATTTCCCGGCATAACGCGCGGGTAGGGGTGTTGATGCTCGCATAAAATAATACGCTTTCAGAGAAGCTTTTGCCAGCGGATGAAAAACGGAGGGTGCAATGGTGAATTCGTACGAATAGCCAACGCCTGGCACATCAAACACATAGGTTCCGCGTTTTTTGAAACTGGAAAAATCAGCAGGATGCGTGACTTCTGGTGAATAGTAAACCTGATGCGCCGCGCCCAACTGTCCGTGGTAGAGCGTATCCTGCAAGTCTGGAGTCGTGATATAAAACGGTCCGGAAATATTTGTATCAATAATAGCTGTTTTTGGTGCCTCGGGGTAATATCCGATTTGATTCAGCCGGATTTTTTTCGACAGCTGCTGAGCATTAATCGTTGAGTTAGCGGAAATAGGATTTAATAACAAAAAAAGAAGGTAGCTAAAAACTATTTTTTTCATACTACATGGCCAGATACCTTAAATGAAAGTAAAATATAAACCTGTTCATAGCCAAAGGTCAAAATTTTCGTTCAGAATTATTGATGGCCCTATAATTTTACATTATCAAGTGTAAGGTATAGTATTATTTTTTCTCCTGTATTGCAGGACAGATAGACGAAGTAAAAAACTGAATGTAAGTAAATAAATTTTAAATGGTTAAGAAAATGTTTTAAAAATAGTAAACGAATTGTAACATCCTTTTACTTTATACGTAAAATATAAAAATTAGTATATCTATAATGAGTGTTAATATTTGTATTATTATTAGAATAGTATTTTTATTATTTTATATTGTAAGGTAGTAATGGGAAATTTTATAAAACAGGCGGTATTGTTTTTGTTTATTGACAGATTTGCAAAATATTAAGCAAGGAATGAGGAAAGATGATTTCAAAAAAATATATTATTCCGGGCGTTTTGGTAATTGTAGCATTAGTAGCTTGGCTGGCCTTTGGTAGTGATACGAAAAAGACCGTGAACCTTTACACCAAACCTAAAACAGGTCCATTTAAAGTGAATGTTACAACAACAGGCGAGCTGCAGGCCAAAAAATCAACCAGTATCAAAGGTCCCCAGGGGATGCGGCGGATAGGCGTTTATCATGTTACGATTCAAAGATTGGTTCCGGAAGGAACTATTGTGAAGAAGGGAGATTTTGTAGCTGAGCTGGATCGTTCTAATGTGATGAACGCTTTGCAGGACGCGAAGCTTAACCTGAAGCAGCAACAAACCCAGTTGGAGCAGGCTCGGCTGGATACGGCACAGACGCTTTCGCAAGCCCGCGACAATGTGACCAATTTGAAGTTTAATATGAAACAGAGCAAGATCGCCGTAAAACAATCAAAGTATGAATCTCCTGCTACTCAACAAAAAACCAAAAATGATTATGAAAAGGCCAAGCGGCAATATAATCAGGCAAAAATGAGTCTCAAGCGAAAGAAAAAAGCCGCACAAGCCAAAATACAGCGAATTAATATAAAATTAAGGCAGTACAAAAATAAGGTAAACCGGATTCAAAAAATCATGTCCGACTTTACTATTCGGGCTCCCCAAAAAGGGATGGTCATTTATAAGCGTAATCGTGATGGATCGAAATTGAAGCAGGGTGATCAAATAAGTGCCTGGGATCCGGTAGTGGCCCAGTTGCCGGATTTTAGTGTTATGCAATCCGTTACCTATGTGAATGAGGTTGATATTCAGAAAGTACATAAAGGACAGAAAGTAAATATCGGTCTTGATGCTTATCCTGATAAGCATTTGACAGGGGTGGTCACGAATGTCGCTAATATTGGCCAACAGCGGCAAAATTCCAGTTCCAAGGTATTCCAGGTAACGATTCGTGTAAATCAATCCGATTCCACACTACGGCCGGCAATGTCTACAAGAAATGTCATTCATACTAATTCAGTTGACAGCGCCCTGTATGTACCGCTGGAAACCATACATACTTATCACGATTCGCTGAATATCGTCTATAAACATCATGGAGGCAAGGCGATTATGCAACAGGTTATTCTCGGCTTGATTAATAATAACGATGCAATAATAAAAGCGGGCGTCAATCCGGGTGATCAGCTATATTTATCCACGCCAACGGATACAGCTAATATCAGGAAGGAATTCCTGAGTAAAAAAACGATCGAAAAATATAAAAAGAAAAAGCAAGAGAATACGCATCCTCAATCTCGCTCTGATAGTTTACAGAAAAGGAAGTTGCAAATGCGGCACCATCGGGGCACACATGCATCACCTCCGGGGCGAAGCCGGCATTAGCTTTGATAATCTTGAGTAATCAGTATAGTAGTAATCCTTGTTAGAGAAAATAAAATACAATTTAAGTATCGCTCTTGAAACGATTCGTCAGAATACGTTGCGGTCGTTTCTAACTTCGCTCGGTATTATTTTCGGGGTAGCCTCCGTTATAGCTATGCTGGCTATCGGGCGAGGTGCCCAGAAAAAAGTGCTACAGCAGTTAAAGATACTGGGTACAAATAATATTATTGTGAAACCGGTGGTAAAGCAACAAGAAGGGACGGTCAAGAAAAACAATAGCTCAAAGAAAAATAATCAGCAACGCTATTCTCCGGGGCTTACGCTGAGTGATATGCGAGCGATCAAGCGGCAGATTCCTCATGTTGTTGGGGTAACTCCGGAAATTGTATATCAAACGTCTTTTATTCGCGATGGGCGTATCCGTTCAGGGAGACTGGTGGGCGTTGATAAAAAATATCTTCATATCAATAATTTTCAATTGGCCGAAGGACATAATTTCTCAGACATTCAAACCAAAGAATCTGAGCCTGTTTGTGTTATTGGATACGATATTAAGGCCAAATTTTTTCCCCGGTCAGATCCCGTCGGTAAAAGAATTAAAGCGGGCAAGGTATGGCTCAAAGTAATAGGGGTGTTGAAGCGACGGACGATCAGCAACAAAAATATGAAAAAATTGGGTATCCGCGATTACAATCTTGATGTTTACAGTCCGGCTACAACCGTTTTATTGCGATACGAAAACCGGGCTGCGGTTACGCAGCAAAGTGTTCAGAAAGCGGCAGCACAGCAACAACAAAATAATGGCTCATCGAATGATCAGAACAGTGAACCATCCAATAATAATTACAATCAGCTCGACAAGTTGATCGTGCGCGTCAGTAATAACAAATACAGTGCTTCTATTGCTGACGTTATTCGGCGAATGCTGAAGCGGAGGCATAATGGTGTGGTTGATTTTAATGTGGTTGTTCCCGAGCAGTTGCTTAAGCAAGAAAAGCAAACACAGCATATTTTTAATATCGTCCTTTCAGCCATTGCTTCAATTTCATTGCTGGTGGGGGGCATTGGTATCATGAATATTATGCTGGCTTCAGTTGTTGAGCGTTATCGTGAAATTGGTGTGCGCAGGGCGGTGGGTGCTCATAAATTGGATATCAACTTACAATTTTTGACAGAGGCACTTGTAATTAGTGTCAGTGGTGGCATTTTGGGTATTATAGCAGGAATTGTCTTGAGTTATATCATTGAAATTTCAGCAGGGATCACAACAATTGTAACGATCGGTTCGGTGCTGCTTTCGTTTTGCGTGGCCGTAGGTATCGGCATCGTTTTCGGGTTTTTCCCGGCCAGGAAGGCAGCCCGCCAGGATCCCGTAAAAGCACTCCGCCATGAATAGCAAATATTCAGTTTTTTTTCTTTTCATTTTAATTGCTACAGCACTCCCATCGGTTACAAAGGGGCAGGATAAGACAAGATCACTGGGCACGCTGACGTTGAAGGAATGTATCAAAATCGCAGAGAAACACAGCCCGATAGCCAAATCGCACCGATATGATTTGATCGCCAGTAAGTGGCAGTATAGAGAATATCATGCCGATTTACTGCCGAGTTTAACCCTGAGTGGCAATGCACCCAACTATAATAAAGATATTTTTTCGAATACACTGGATAATGGGACGACTGTATTTTCATCGCGCACCCAATCAAATGCCAATGCATCACTTTCGATACGGGAAAACCTTCTTCCCACCGGTGGCTTTCTTTCTTTATCATCCGGGTTGACGCGGCTGGGTATCTTCAATGGGGAAAATAGTTATTTATGGAAAAGCAATCCACTTCAGCTCAGCATTCATCAGCCGCTCTTTCAGTATAATAATCTTAAATGGAGACACCGGCTCGAGCCGCTCCAGTACAAAATCGCAAAAAAACAATTTGCCCAGCAGATGGAAAACCTCGCGGTTCGGGTTACCAACCGTTTTTTCGATGTGGTTTTATCAAAAATAAATAAAGAAAATGCTAAATTTAATGTTTCCCGCAACGATTCCATTTATCAAATTTCAAAGGGCCGTTATAATATTGGGAAAATCGCTGAAAACAGCCTCTTGCAAACCGAGCTGGCATATCACAATGCACAGCAAGCGTTAAGTAAGGCTCGTATTAATTACAATCGACGTCTCAACAATTTTAAAATTTTGCTTGGCTATCCCACGTCGGTGAAACTGAATTTGAAGGAGCCAAAAGATATGCCGGTAATTTCGGTGAATATCGAGAAGGCCAAGCGACTTGCTATGCAGAATAATAGCCAGTCGCTATCTTACAGGTTAGACAAACTGCAAGCGGATCAATCGCTGGCGCAAGCCCGGAGTAACGGCGGTTTTCAGGCTACAATCAGCGCCAATTACGGGTTGAACCAAACATCAAGTTCTTTTGATGCACTGTACAAGCATCCGCAAAATCAACAGTATGTTTCTGTCGATTTTAACCTCCCCATTTATAACTGGGGTAAGCACCGGGCACAGATAAAATCTGCCCAAAATGAGGAACAGTCCGCGACAAATAATATCATTTACCAGCGCCGGCAATTTATACAAAGTGTGCAATACAGGGTCAAAAACTTTTTACAGTTGAGAAGCCAGGCCCTGCTCGCAGCTCAATCTGATACGATTGCCCAGCGACGTTACCAAGTAGCCGAGAACCGATACCGTATCGGTAAAATTTCCATAACAGATCTGTTTAATGCCCAGAACGATAAGGATCTTGCCCGCCAGCAATACATCCAGGCCCTGCGCGATTTTTGGACCGGCTTGTATAATCTCCGCCAGCTTACCCTTTATAACTTTAAGGAAGATCGGCCGGTGCGATATACCCGATAATTATTTACTACTGTTTCGTGTTTTTCAAAATGGGGTTGGCTACATCGATTTGGGATTCGATATTTCCATCGCGCATTCGGATAATTTTGCGAGCATGATTTGCGATATCTTCCTCGTGTGTAACCAGTAGAATCGTATTTCCCAAGTGGTATAACTCTTCAAAAAGTTTCATAATCTCATTACCTGTTTCTGTGTCGAGATTTCCGGTGGGCTCATCGGCTAAAAGAATGGAAGGGTTATTTACCAAAGCCCGGGCAATAGCCACGCGTTGGCGCTCCCCGCCTGATAGTTCATTGGGATTGTGATCCAGATAATTACCAAGTCCTACCCGTTTCAGCATTTTGGTGGATCGTTTTATGCGGTCTGAACTTTTAACACCTGAGTAGATCAGAGGCAGTTGTACATTTCCAAGGCAGTTCGTGCGTGAGAGTAAGTTAAATTTCTGAAAGACGAAACCAATCTCCTTATTTCGTACTTCAGCCAGTTGTTCGTCTTCAAGCTGACTTACATCCCGGTCTTTTAAGATGTAGTGTCCCGATGTGGGCGTATCAAGGCAGCCGATAATGTTCATCAACGTTGATTTTCCCGAACCTGAAGGTCCCATGATGCTCACATAATCATTTTCAAATATCTCGAATGAAATACCGTCAAGGGCATGAACCTCAGAACTGCCCATATAATAAGTTTTTCGCAGATTTTGTACTTTAATCGCCGATTTCTTCATAAGTTAACTTTTTGGCCCTTGATCGATAAATATTATTAATTCAGTACTTTATATTAAAATACATTATTCTGTTTTCTTTTTCGAATTTTATATGTATTTGCAGATGATTTAATTGCAAGCTATAACCATATTTATTCATGAGTTATTCCAATAAATAATTGGATATAAAAATCGGATGATTTTGGCATGTTTTGAAGTGATCGTCGATCAGGTTGAAATTTACAGTATGGCTTTTGCAATGAACAACAGAAGATCCTCAATAAGGAGTTAACGGACTGATAAATAAATTTTAAAAACGGTGTTACCAGAATGCAATTACGATCGCAGCAGTTAACAGGCAGACAACAACGGCAAACAAATTGTAGCTTCTGTACCAGACTTGACCTGCCGGTGAAGCCATATCTTCAAACCATTTATGCATGTGTTTGAATGATTTATCATCGGGGCGCATCAAACTTACAACAATCATTATTAGTGAACTGAATACAAAGATAATAGTTGCGGAATACAAATAGTGAATTGATCCCATAAACGGCAAAAAGTAATTATTTATAACCAGTATAACGGCTGCTATACTGCCTCCCCATAAAGCGTAATAAGCTCCGTCAGAACTTGCCTTTTGCCAAACAAGCCCAAGTAAAAAACAGGAAGCCACGGGGGGACTTAAATAGGATAATACTGCTTGCAAATAAGTCCACAAGGTATGAAATCGAGTGATAAATGGGGCCCATAACGATGCCATTAAAACAGCTATGATGATAAAAATTTTTCCAACTTTTACAAGATGAGATTGACTGCTTTCAGGTCTGAAATTTTTGTATATATCCATAGTAGCAATGCTTGATGATGCTGAGAGCGCTGAATCGATACTTGACATCAAAGCAGCTATAAATGCGGTCATTACGAATCCCAGTATACCAGGTGGCAAAAATTTATATACCAGCTTTGGAAAGACCAGATTCGAATCAGATATGTGAGGAAAAATAATTCGTGCCAGCGTGCCGGGTAATACAAAAATAAACAGCCCCGAAAGTTTTAGTAAAGCTGCAAATAACGCACCCTTGCGACCATCGTCAACAGAGCGAGCGCTGAGTACCCGTTGTACCATGTATTGATTGGTGCACATGAAGTAAAAGCCTAATATCGGCATGCTTATAAGGAGGGTGGGCCAGGGAACAACGGAATCATTGGCCGGACGTATAAGACTTAAGTATTTATGATCCAAAGCCGTTGTTAAATGATGCCATGAGCCGACGTGCCAAAACGCGATGAAAGTGACGATTATCGAACCTGATGTAATTAACATCGCCTGGATCGAATCTGTTGTGATAACAGCTCTAAGCCCTCCTGAAATAGTATATAAACCAGCAATAATGGCCAACGATATAATGAAAATGTACGAATTCACATGGGGAAACAGTCCTTCTAAAAATAAACTACTGGCATAAAGGGCACCTGAGATATCAATAAAAATGTTAATAATTATTGAAATAAACGCGAAAAAAACTCTTGACCGCTGATCAAACCGGCGTTCAAGATATTCCGGCATTGTTGTAAGTTGATAGTTCAGATAAAAGGGGATAATAAAAATGGCAAAAATCACCAGCATGATGGAGCCGGTCCACTCATAATCAAAGACAGAAATGCCGGTTTTGTATCCGCTGCTCGCCAATCCTATGATACTGCTGGTAGAGATATTGGTGGCAAATAACGAAAGACCAATCACCGGCCAGCTTAATGATCGATTCGCAAGAAAAAAATCTGTAGTTGTATTATGGGTTTGAGACTTGCTGAAACCACGCCAGCTTATGAAGAGCAGGTACAGCACAATTATTGAAATATCAAGCCAACCCAAGATGGAAGACCTTTTGGAGTATGAAAAATGTTTGCAGGAATGTAATAAAACTCAGGCTTGCAAGTAAATAGTTAGTAGTCAGGTGTCAGTTATCATTTTATGATGTTAAGAAATTAAAATTATGCCTTAATTATTAAGCTTGGTGAGAGACAGCTGAAATCTGACCGCTGACAACTGAAAGCTAATCATGTCGATTCCCGTTCGCTTATAGAAACCGGAACAAAGCTGAGCATACCGGCTTCTTCATCGGGATTTGATAAGTGCTCTCGCAAAAGTTTCATCGTTGCATAGCCCAGCTGCTCAAAGTTGGTGCGAATGGAAGACATGGTAGGACGGTTGTGTCGGCATACCGGCAGGTCATCGTATCCCATGATGGCCACATCCGAGGGAAACCGGTAATTTTTAGCGATAGCCGCTTCCATAAATCCATTACACATTGCGTCATTGCAGGCGAAAATGGCACTGGGTTTGTTTTGGAGTTTATCAAAAGCTTCAAATGCATTGTGACCTGATTGGAATGTAAAATCACCATCATAACTCCAGGTAAGTTCCATATTGTCGTGATTTTGGACGTAATCTGCAAAACCATTGAAACGGAAGCGCGATTCGGCCCGCTCAACAGCACCTTTAATAATCCCTACTTTTTTGTGGTTTTTTTCTTCAAAGTGGTTAGCTGCCAGATGCCCGCCGCTGTAGCTGTCAAACGTAATCGTCGAAAATACCGGATTTTCAATAAGCGCATTCGAGACAACCGGAAATTTTGGGGGGAGAATGCCGTTTATTTTAGCATAATCATTTCTTTTGAATTCCGGTATGAATAAAATGGCGCCGTCATAAGTGAATGTAATTTCTTTTATTATGCCCAAAATTTTCTGCATTTTATTTTCCACTCCTGCTAAAAAAAGACGGATATTATTTTTTCGGGCAGCCCTGTTTAAGCCGTTAAAAAAAGAGACGTAAAACTCACCCTCAGTAAAGTCTGTTGCCACCAGTGCAATGTTGATAGTTTGAGTTGAGGAGCGGGCATTTCTTTTGCGGGGTGATCTGTAATCATGCTTTCTTGCGCTTTTTAAAATTTTATCCCTTGTGTCGGCACTGATTTTATTCGATCCATTAAGAACACGTGAAACCGTGGAAATGGAATACCCCGTATCTTCTGCGATATCTTTTAAAATTACTTTTTTCATACATCAAAACCTTCTAATTGTCCTATGCTTTATTTGTATAAAAAAATATAAATAATAATTAAAAAATTTAAGGAAAAGTTTGATAAAACGTCCATGTATATCAAGCTAATTTAAAAATCTATAAAAAATTATTATTATTGCATAATAATGCAAAAAAAATATAATATTAAATTTAATAATTGAAAAAATTATAAACTTGCAAAAAGGTTCTAAATTTATTAATCATATATATTAATGTATATATTCAATAAAAATGTAAAAATATAATAGATAATCGATTTATGCCTGAATAATATATGCAAAATTATATAATAATTAATGCAAAAAATAATAAATTTTTGGAAAACAATAATTTATTTTTAACTTAGGTTTGCATTAGCTGGTACGACTTGAAAATGGCAATAATTTTTTACCTAAACTTTTGAATTCATTTATATGGCTATGAGGGAGACAATAAAAGAAAGTATATTCATCTTTATTTTATTTTTATTTTTGGCAGGAACCGCAAGTGCACAGCAGACAAAAATTCATGGTACAGTAACCTCAAGCAAAACGGGTAAATCTCTTCCGGCGGTAAATATTGGCGTACCGGGCACCTCGCAGGGTACGACCACAAATGCAAAAGGGAAATATACTTTAACAGTCCCTTCTGGTCATAATACATTGGTTTTTTCTTATATAGGATATAAGAAGCAAAAAATTAAAATTAATGGTCGATCTGTGATTAATGTCACTCTAAAACCAGTGACTATTCATGGACAAAAATTAGTTGTTGTGGGCTATGGAAAACAGCAGGAGCGTGATATTACGGGCTCGATATCCTCGGTGAGTGGGAGTGAAGTATCAAAAGTACCGACTTCTTCAGCTCTTACAGGCCTTGAGGGTAAAGTTGCGGGAGTGAATATTACTCCATCAGGCGGCGCCCCGAATTCACAACCGATAGTTCGTATTCGTGGCGTCGGGACGCTTAATAATGCCAGTCCGCTATATGTGGTCGATGGGACACTTACTAATAATATTTCATTTTTGAATCCGGATAACATCAAATCTTTCAGCATTTTGAAAGACGCATCTGCCGAAGCAATATATGGATCGCGGGGCGCAAACGGTGTTATTATTATTACCACTAAGCACGGAAGGCCCGGTCATCATTCTGTAAGCGCCCACGCATATTATGGCGTACAGCGCGTAAGCCATGAAATTAATATGGCTAATGCGCGGCAATTTGCCATGCTGGCGAATGAATCACGAAAAAATGCCGGTGGCCAGCCTGCTTTTCAAAATCCCTCGCAGTTTGGAAAAGGTACCGACTGGCAACAGGTGATTTTTGATAATATGGCTCCCAAAGAGAATTACACACTTTCAGCCAGTGGCGGTAATAAAAATTATGTGTATGATATAAGTGGTAGTTATTTTAAACAGAACGGGGTTGTTCGGGGATCTGGTTATCAGCGGGTATCACTGCGCCTGAACAACAAGTATTTCCTTTCTGATCATGTAACAGTGGGTCATAATATCTCATTTAACTACAATGATCAAAATAATGCTCCGGGAAACCTGGCTTATGAAGCACTAAAAGCCGACCCAACCCTGAAGCCCCGCAATAAAAATGGTGGATTTACCAATACCAGTAAAAACGGGGGCGATGGCAATCCCGCTGCTGAACTGGCTTATAACCACAACCACGGATTCGGATACCGGACAGTGGGCAATGCGTTTATCAAAATTGATTTTCTTAAAAACTTACAGCTTAAATCAAGCTTCAATCTCGATTTTAAAAGACATCAAAATAAAAATTTTAACCCCGTTTATTACGTCTCTCCTATTCAACAGAACCGGCATAACAGCTTGACGGTTATGGATAATAACCATACCAACTGGTATTCGAGAAATACTTTGCGTTACAAAAATAACTGGAAAGGTAGCCGCCTGAAAGTAAAAGGTGGTCTTATATTCCAAAAAACACGATATGAAACCCTTGGGGGGAGACGAATAAATTTCCCGGGTTCGGCCCCCAATCTTTACTTCCTGAATGCAGGGCAGACGCAGGGGCAGACAAATACAAACACCTCCCACTCTTCGGGAAAGTTGTCATATTTTATAAGAACGAATTATTCATACAAAAATCGTTATTTAGTTACCGCTACTTTTCGTGCAGATGGATCCTCTCGGTTCGGGCCTGAAAATCGTTTTGGATATTTCCCCTCCCTGGCTTTGGGCTGGCGCCTTTCGCAGGAACCCTTTTTCAATGTACCTGCTATCA
>Ga0209921_1000522_pt1 | contig 11726 bp, 9 predicted proteins | sample SalPonF2_C_D2_MG_FD_185730 | JGI IMG/M metagenome (GOLD analysis project Ga0209921, IMG submission 185730) | Salt pond soil microbial communities from South San Francisco under conditions of wetland restoration - Salt Pond MetaG SF2_C_D2_MG... ...
TTATTTATTTATCTAATTGAACGACATCCCTTTCAACTTCATTTGAGGTTGGTGCAAGGGGGACTTCGTTTCACGGAGTTGTTGCCCGATCACTACCTATTAACCCGGATTATCCACCAAGAATTTTCGTTGTGATTAAGGCGAAGTTGGAAATGTGCGTAAAACGTTGATTAAGCATTTTTAATTTCAATGCATAGCACGGAAAATTTCGAAGGTCTATTTAACGTCCCAAAATTTAGGAAGGAATTATTTTTTATAAGCTTTTTTATTTACAATATGATATGTATTGTTTCTTGTTGTATACTTGAATAATTCGGGTTAACGATATATAAAAAAAGAGACCTATTCATCCTTAAAAGGTAAGTGGTTTGATTTAATATCATTACAGTTTTGAAATTTTGTGATAATTATTAAGTTTTATTAAGATAGTTCCGCAAGTTATATAACCCTATAAAAGAAGGCTTTGCAAAACCAGGGCTTTTGTTCAAGATCAAAGCTTGAGCGACTTCGAAACCGCAGCATCCCGAATGCTTTCGGGATGTGAGGATTCCGAAGTCGTGAAAATGCAGATATGGGGCAAAAGAACGGTTTTGCATAGTCTTCTAAAAGTTAAAGAAACGAAGAGACATAAGAAGAGATGCGGTAGTAAAATCAAATCTGTTAAACTGAGTAAAATGTGATCGATATAAATTTATGCAGAAATAAGAGCGCCTGAATCGAGAAAAACAATTTTGCTTTTCTATTTACACATCTTAGGTTTTCACTTCTGCTAAATGACATGGTTTTTCTTTCATAAATAGGTAAACGGTAATCATTTTGGAAACAAAATCTTTAATAAGAGATGACATATGATTATAATCAGAGAAATGAAAACGCCTTCCCAATTAGAGGAATTTGTTAAATTTCAATTTTCTCTGTTTAGGAATAACCCTTTTTGGGTACCTCCATTAATTCATGAGGAGATGGAGGTCTTTGATAGTCAAAAAAACCCCGTATTTAAAAATGCGGAAGCGCATTACTTTTTGGCTTATAAAGATGGTAAACCGGTAGGTAGAATAGCGGCCATCATTAATTGGGTTGAAGTTAATGAGCAAAGAAAATCAAAAATCCGCTTTGGGTGGTTTGATGCCATTGATGATATTGACGTGACAAAAGCACTTGTTAAAGAAGTCGAGAAAATAGGTCGAAGTCACCGTCTGACTTTTATGGAAGGACCGGTGGGATTTTCGAATATGGACAAAGCCGGAATGTTGATTGAAGGGTTTAAAGAGCTTAACACGATGATAACCTGGTATAGCTTTCCATATTACCAGAAACATTTTGAACAACTGGGTTTTGTTAAAGAAAAGGAATGGGTAGAATATAAAATTCATATTCCGCAGGAAGGACCGAATGAAAGGGTGAAACGGTTTGCCGATATTATTATGGATCGATATGGTTTAAAGATCATCCGTTTTTCTAAAAAAAATGAAATTGTAAAGTACGCAGAGAAAATATTCGAGCTGATTAACTATACTTATAGAAATCTAAGCACTTATGTTCCCATTCAACCCGACCAAGTTGAATATTATAAAAAAAAATATTTTCGGTATATACAGCCTGAATTTATTAGCTGTATAGCTGATAAATCTGGTGATATCGTCGCTTTCGCTATTACAATGCCATCGTTCAATGAAGCTTTGCAGCGAGCAAATGGTAAATTATTTCCGTTCGGATGGACCTATCTTGTTCGTAGCCGTTATTATCACACAAAAGCTGATTTTTACCTGATCGGAATAAAACCGGAATATCAGAACAAGGGACTCACTTCCATAATATTTAAAGAGCTAAATGAAATGTTCAATCGGAGAGGGATTACCGAAGTTGAAACCAATCCAGAGTTGGAGGAAAATAAGGCGATTCAAGCTTTGTGGAATCGATATGATAATGTTCTCCACAAAAGAAGAAGGACCTATCGAAAGGATATAAACTAACGTGAGTTCGAAATAAAATCTTCTCAAAACAGCGTCTTGAAATGAATATTTTACTTTGAAGATTTCTACCTCCGGTCGAAAGGAAGCGAATGGACGAAGATCATGTTCCTGTTAAAAAAAACATCATTCAAAGGTGTCATCTCGAACCTGCTTTTGGGTGAGTGATCTTCCAAACGTGGATATGAAACATAATAAGTCTATGATTATATCGAATTCACGTTATTTTACTCGACTGTTGTGATGAAATTAGTGAAAAACAAATTTTATAAAATAGGACCATAGACCACTGAGCCTGTGATAAAATAACAATGCAAGCGACAAGGCCCCTTAACCCGGATTATTCACCAAGAAATTTTGTTATGTTCAATCCCGAGCTTTCGGGACACGACTAAATTTTGCAGCTTCTTTTAGCATCCTCAAAATTTGGAAGGAATAATTTTATATATGTTCTTTTATTTACAATATGATATGTATTGTTTTTGTTGTATACGTGAATAATTCGGTTTTTGATGTTTGAGTGAATTAGAGATCCTGTTTCAGTGATCTTTAATCTTCAAGTTTGATCTTTACCAATTGAGTCAATTGTTGCTGGCTTTTGAATTCTTTTTCATAAAATGATCTTTATAAGTCGGTGCATTTCCAGCTAATTTCATAAATACATCCAATGGCACAAGTTTAAAATTGGGTCCGAGTTGATCCAGAATCTTCTTGACATGTTTAATGTTACTCCATTCCCGCACATGCAATAATAAAAAGTAGGGCCGCTTTGAATTAATGGTTGCCAGTTCTTTTAAATCGGCGACCGCCTGTTTAACGGAACGGTTGGGTGAGAGGTAATAATCGTATGAAATAAATGGCCGATGATTTTTTACATAAAACGTCTGCGCCGGTGCGTAACCATTAACAAATCCGATGGCATTAGGCATATATTTGTAATACGCTTTCACAATTCTCTTGGGAAGATTGGTATTTCCCGAGATGGTGGCCCCCTGCGAATAATCCATTATCTCAAACACATTCAGATCCAGTTTGTGCATCAGGGTATCTGCAATTTTTATAACGCCCGGCAGGTATTTGCGTGGAATGGCCTTAGGATACATATAACCCGGACCTGAAAGTGATCCAATGAAATAATCGTTCGGAGTCGCCTGTGTGTAAAAATATTCCAGCATTGCCGGGGCTAGCCATTGCCAATTCATAGTGACTTCCCACGCATACGGTATTTGTCCGCGGCCGGGTTTAAGCCAGGCTCCGAGACCGAGTCCATCGGTTTGAATGCAAGCGATGTAGACTTTCTTCTTGGGGATGTACTTCTTCCCAGCTACCACATTATGATGATTTTTAAACTTGAATCCGGGGGTAGGCGGTATTTGACAGGTGAAACTCATGTTGGGCAGCGTATTGAGTCCTTCTACCCTGAGCGCATGGTGTGAGGCCAGTTTCACAAAATCCCGCTCTTTGTCCTTTGCGTAGGAATGCCAGCCCATCACCATGGTGAGTGGTTTTTGGTTCCCCATTATTTTATCGGCAAGATGATATTCCGCGGTATCACTGGGCAATGTCGATAAATCGGTGAAGAAAGCGTGTTTATAAATGCCAAAATCAGCGATAGCTGGCTGCATCTTATTTCCACTAACGCCTCCCATCCACACAACAAATTTTTTGTTGCATTGGGAGCCGTATTTATTATAAGCCCATTGGTAGATATGAGCATCATTCATGCCATCAAATTGATTTCGAAAATCGGCCACCTTGGGAATGCCGGCCTGCTTCATCGCCGGAATCATACTTTTGGTTACCACAACTGCGGTATCGAGTCCGGCAACGGTAAAAGCAACATTCAGCGACGTCCTCACGGAGGGGTCCCATACCACATAGCCTTTGATGTACTTTCTTAACTTGGTGAAAGCATTACCTGGCGTTTTTAATTGCTCGAAATCATAATGATATCGCTTCTCATAAAATTTCATGACTGAAGGAGTAAACGTATATGCCCAATCCTTCGGATAAATGAAATAGAGGTGAGGCCCATTCATATTGGCAACTCCCTGTAAACTGATCAAAAAAGCATTGATCGGTAAATCTCCATTGATTTGCCAGTTATCTGCTAATTTCAGATAATACGCCTTTTTTGCACCCGGACGATGGAAAACGTATTTCAATGGCCCACCTGTTTTCCGTGTGGAACGATTTATCGTTAGAGTGAGTAATTCTCCGTCATTGGATAATTGATACCTATATGTGCTGGTAATCGGAAACTTCCCCTGAGAAACACGAACCTCGTAATGTTCATTAATTGTTAAAGTTTTATGCTGATTTGACCATCGGGCTGTAATCTTTTTTTTAGAGCCGGGAACCATCGATACGCCCATGAAAACTTCCGTTGGCCAGACTCTCGAATTCACCGGTATTTCGTTAGTCCTGCCGCCGGTTTTAAACGATAAAGTGTCGATTGTGGAATGATGTACGCCCCAATCCTGAATAATTCGCACAGAATGATTATATGGTTTAATGTTGATCGAAAGCGTTTTATATAATGGGATTTCCGAACTCTGACTTTTAGAGAGTGCCCAGTCTCCTGAAATACCACCGTTTTTCTGAGCGAATGATGATGTAGGGATGATGAGCAAAAATAAGGAAAGCAAAAAAATGAAAAAGCGTTTATTTGAAGCCATCTGTAAAAATAAATTAGGGTGAAATGTGACAGCCAGATCGATAATTATATTAAAATATTTTACGTAGAAAAGAAATTAAGTCTTTAATAATAATGCTTTGATATCCAACCAGTTATCTACGATATAATCAGCATTTGAAACATCCTTATAAACATCGGAAGCGCCAGTGTATAAAATAGATTTCATACCGGCATTTTTAGCTCCGATAATATCAGTATTGTGGATATCTCCGATATGAAATGAATGTTTCGCATTAGCTTTAGTTTCTTTTAAAACGGTTTTAAAGGCCTTAACATTGGGTTTACTGTAGCCGGTTTCGTCGCTGAAGACGAAAACTTCAAAATAATCATACAAATTTCGCTCTTTGAGAAATTCACGCAACACGCGTCCGGTAGAATACATCGTGTCCGATATGATGGCCATGGGATAATGTTCGGCTAATTCAGGGATCACTTCTGTTACATGATCAGCCAAATCGGGGGGACCGTCGTAAATCGATTCCTGAAATATGGTTGAAAGATCTTTCACTTCTTGTTCGGCAGGGGTAATGTTAATTTCTCTGCACAATGAAGAAATCAGCTCAAACGTGGAAGGTGTTCGATGTTCTTCGAACCAAATTTTATCGTATGTCTGATTGACTTTTTCTTGTGCGCTTTCGATTTCTTTAATGGTGATATCGGGACGGTATCTTCGAGCTATGATTTGCAGGGCCTCCATACGCACACGATGTCGCTTTTCCCCATTGGTTTCCGCTTTTACCAGAGTATTCCAAAAATCGACGCTTATCACGGTATGATTCTGTTTCACGCTAATTGCTTTTTTTGAATGGTTTGAACAGCATCCCATAAGGTGTCATGAATGCTGATGTTCTGTTCTTTTAACCAATTTTTGTCCTGATAAGGTTCATGTCGTGACCGAATAAAATAGGATTTGATTCCTAATTCTACGGCTGGTTTCATATCGGAGACTTTATCACCGGCCATAAACGATTGGGAAAAATCGATATCGTGATCTGCTTGTGCCTGTAAAAACATACCCGTATCCGGTTTCCGGGAGCTCAATAATTCGGGATCCTTCCCATCATGAAAATCAGGATGGTAGGGAGAATAATACCAGCCATCGATGGTAATCTTATAAGGTTTTAATTGTTCATCGACCCAGGAATGTAAATCTTTAACATGTTGGTCGGTATATCGACCTTTGGCAATTCCCGATTGATTGGTTACGATTATAATTTTAAATCCCTCTTCTTTCATCCATTGAAGAGCCAAGATGGCATTCGGACACCACGTCCATTCTCCGGGAAGATGGACATAATCGTAATCCACATTTATAGTTCCGTCACGGTCGAGGAAAAAAGCTTTACTCATGAAAAACGGTTTATTTGTTGAAATATTCTAATGAACAAATCATATTTTTAAAAGAGATACGATGTTTTCAGCAGTAAATTGCATCAACGAAGGTATAAAAATACAAATATATTTCAGACTTATCGTTGTTATAGACCGTCAGTTTCTCTAATTTCATAACGATAAACAGGAGATTAATTGAACATACCCTTGAAAAAAGCCAGGCTTTTAACGGAGGAAGATCTAAACCGCACACTTATGCGGTTTGCTCACCAATTTGTTGAACCCTTCGATGATTTATCTACTTTAGCGATCATTGGAATGCAAACCCGTGGTGTTTATATCGCCAAACGTATATGTCAAAACATCAAAAAGGCTTATAATTTCGAAGTTCCGATGGGCGTTCTGGATGTTACTTTTTATCGGGATGACTTTCGGACGAAAATGAAAATGCCTTCCGTACAGGTGACAGAAATTCCTTATGACATTTATGGGAAGGATCTGGTTTTGGTGGATGATGTGCTCTATACTGGCCGGACTGTTCGTTCTGCTTTGGACGCGTTGACCAGTTTTGGCAGGCCCAATAGTATTCGTTTTTGCAGTCTGATCGATCGTGGTCACAGGGAATTGCCGATTACGGCTGATTATGTAGGCCTACATGTTCCAACCCACATTAGTGAAGAAATCAGGGTGCAGGTTAAAGAGCTGGATGGAGAAGATGCTGTTTATCTTGTGGAAAACGCAAACATGGATTAGATGGATTCAGGTTTAAATAAATGAGTGATACATCAGCAACATACGAATTCAAACACAAGCATCTGCTGGGATTAAAAGATTATACCGGGGATGACATTCGCTATATTTTAGATCAGGCACGCCATTTTAGAGAAATCCTGGATCGTCCGGTACCAAAAGTGCCTACGCTGCGTGATAAGACGATCGTTAACCTGTTCTATGAAAACAGTACCCGTACCCGTATTTCCTTCGAGCTGGCTCAAAAACGAATGGGAGCGGATGTGGTGAATTTTGCGAAAAGTGCGTCCAGTACGAAAAAGGGAGAATCCCTTAAAGATACCATCCGGAACATCGAATCCATGAAAATCGATATGGTCGTCGTTCGCCATGAGAGTCCGGGCGTTCCTCATTATCTGACGCGCTGTGTGGCTGCTTCCATTATCAATGCTGGGGACGGCGCTCATGAACATCCCACCCAGGCGCTGCTCGATATGTTTTCTATGAGTCAGCGTTTCAACACATTTGAAGGACTTAAAGTGGCGATTATAGGTGATATCACCCATAGCCGCGTGGTTCGTTCCAATATCATCGGTTTGAGCAGGTTAGGAGCAGCAGTAACCGTATGCGGGCCCAAAACGCTCATGCCGCTTTATGCCGAAGAATTAGGAGCGAATGTCTCGTATGATCTGGAAGAGACGCTTGGTTGGTGTGATGTGGCCATGGCGCTGCGTATTCAATTGGAACGGCAGGAAAGCGGGCTTTTTCCAAGTATTCGCGAATATCATGAGCGATTCGGTATTAAACGGCAACATCTCGAGAAATATCCCGATTTCATCATCATGCATCCGGGTCCGATTAACCGTGGAGTAGAATTGGAGAGCGAGGTGGCCGACAGCGACCGCGCCATTATCCTGAATCAGGTAACCAACGGTGTGGCCGTGCGAATGGCTATTCTGTATCTGATTGCCGGTGGCACAAGAATATAATTTTAAGTTACATATTTACTATTATTTAAGCATATTTTTAAAAATAAGATGGGCTCCGTTTCCCAAAGTGAGGCCCATTTTTTTAAATGCACTAAACCGGGTTTTCAAATCACTCTTCGACAAGTACTTTCATGTAAAGTTCTAAAAGTCTGGCCTTCTTGGTTATCTCACTAAATCGAAGTGTGATATTTTCCCTGATTTTTGATGACGGATAGTTATCCAAATTATCCGTTAAGTTTTTGATTTTTTTTGCCAAATTTACCGGATTCTCATTTTCAGTCAAAAGACCAATTTCAGGAGTGACGATTTGTTCTGGTCCTCCGCTTTTTGTAGCGACAATGGGTAAACCTGTGGCAGCTGCTTCAATGAGCGCAATTCCAAAACTTTCCCTCCGGCTGGGGGAGATGAAAATATCGGCTGCCTGATAAAAATGTAAGAGGTCCTCACGTTTCTGTTCCGGATAAAAATGAATGTTTTGAAGGTGCTTATCGCGGACCATTTTGTGAATTTCATTGGAATATTTTGGATCACGGGGTGGTGATACAAAATGAAATTGATAGCACATATCCTGTAAACCCTGATCAATTGCATTAACTAAAACGTCGAGTCCTTTAACTGGCCACATGTTAGCAACACATAATAAATGAACGGCACCATGCTTCCATCCCATTTTATCTCTTAATTGAGATTTGTCATTTACCGGTTGGAAAAAATTTGTATCAACGCCGAAAGGAATAAGATTCATTTTGGGTTGAAGAGAAGGCCGGAACTGCAAGATATCTTTTTGTAACTTAACTCCCGCAACAATGATTTGATTTGCGGCGTCCAAAGAATTGTTCAAAAGATGCTTAAGTCGTTCGCCGTTTCTCGTATAGTACCAGTCACCACCGTGTATAGTCAAGACAGTCTTAAACTTACGTTGATTCAGTTCAGGTAAAATCAAACCCGATGGGTATAAACCATGAACATGTATAAGATCGGGCAGATTCTGGGGAATGGACCGAATGAAATGTCTGGTGATACTTTTTTGGATAATCTTAGGAAACCGTTTTTTGGGGAAAGACAAATATGGAAATTCAATAAAGGGAAATGGTTCAGAGACAATATTATGCTTTTTGGAGGAAATAAAAGGGGCGAAAATCGTGGGTATGAATACAGTAATATCTTCTGTTGAGGAAAGAAGGTGTGCCTCATCTTGAATAAATTTTCCCCTTGATGGATAATCTTCTGTAGGATAGGAATGAGAAACAATACCTATGTGCATGGATTCCCGTTATATTACGATGTTTTTGTTGTAATGGTAATAAAGTTTTCTATAAGAAGTCGATTCCGTTTATAAATCTAATTAAATTATATAAATAATGGCGTTTCACCAGGTGACCGTGTTTTATCTATAACCTCATATACTTGTTTTTATGTCAGTTCGAATTGAACGGGAGAAAACATTTCATAATAAAGTTTTTCAGGATCATAGCCGCGATAAAGTGGGTAAATATTATCAAACGGTCAATAAGGCTCGTGATTTTTATAGAAAACAACTGCTCATAAACGGTAAGGCTAAATCCATCCTTGAATATGGATGCGGACCGGGAAGTGAAGCATTCCGGCTTGCAGAGGGAGGAGCTCGGGTTACAGGTATCGATATCTCAGATGTGGCGATTGAACAAGCTATACAGGAAGCAGAGAAAAAAGTTTTATCGATAGATTTTAAGATCATGAATGCGGAAGATTTGAATTTCCCTGAAAATTCATTCGATACGATTTGCGGGTCAGGTATTCTACATCATCTGGATTTGAAAGTAGCGTATGCGGAGCTGGCAAAAGTTATGAGAAAAGCAGGTAAGGCCGTTTTTTTTGAACCGCTCGGACACAATCCGTTTATCAATTTTTACCGTAGAATAACCCCTAAAATGCGCACCGATGATGAGCACCCGTTGACGATGGAGGATTTAGCACTGGCAAAGGAATATTTTGGCCATGTGGATGTCCATTATTTTAATTTGACCACTTTTGGAGCCATCCCTTTCAGGAATATGAAAGGGAGTCGTTATTTACTGAATACACTGAATGGATTGGATCAGGCCGTTTTCAAAATGCTGCCTTTCATTCGAAAATATGCCTGGATTGTGGTTATCATCCTTAAAGAGCCAAAATATTAGCCACAGATTTGCGCGGATCTATGAATTAGATGGACTCCACTTCCAAAAGTGGGGCCCATCTTTTTTGTGTTAAAAGCTTTAAATGCAAATTCCATAATTCCGAATAGATGGACCCTGCCATATAGGTGGAGCCTATTTCCCCTATAGTTTAACGTAATTTGGATATAAATGAATCTTTAACCTATTCCGGCCTTAGAAAAATGAGCGTTAACCCGGATTATTCACCAAGAAATTTTCATCAAAGTTTCTTATCTCGAACTCACATTAGTTTATACAATAAGATGAAAACTTAATTCCCTAACACCTCTTCATAAACTTTTAGCAACTGCTTTTCTTCACTATCCCAGGTGAAATGTTTAAGCACATATTCCTTGCCTCTTTGCCCCATGGCCTCCGCTTCTTCAGGATGATCAAGAATCCATGTGATGGCATTGGCGATTGCTTCGGATTTATTGGGATTGACCAAAATACCACATTGGGCCGTTTCAATGATCTCCTTGCAAAATGGGAAATCGGAGGAGATAACCGGCAAACCGTATGCAAGGTATTCGAGTAGTTTAGTGGGATAGCCGATTAAATGATTCGGACTCGGTTTCATGGTTACTAATCCCATTTTAGAGTGGTTCATGATGTCTTCGAACTCTGAACGATGGACCCAACCTCTATAATCAACGTTTTGCCAACCTGCTTCTTGTTGCAACTGTCCTTTGAATTGTTCGGGAGCTATTCTTCCACCCAGAACCAGTGTCATATCACGATTCTTCGAGGCGATTTCAACCGCTTTTACCATTTCAAGAGCACCCCGGACCGGTGTTATTCCTCCGATGTAAGAAATCCACTGGGGACGTTCTGAGTAAGGAATAAGCGATTGATCGGATTTTACAACTCTTGGAAAATTGTGAACAATGGTACAATGATTTTTCTCAAATCGTTTCTGAATATCAGGGATCGTAACGATGATATGATCGAGTCTATTAGCTGCCCATTTTTCCAGGAGGCCAATAGTGCCCGATAATGGTTTTCTTAAAAAGGAAGGAATCCAGTCTTTGGCCAGGATTTGTCTCGGGACATTTTCGTGAACATCATAAATAACTTTAAACCCTTTTCGTTTTAGCAATAATCCAAAAGGGATTAATTCAGGATCGTGAAAGTGGACCAATGCGGCATCCGGATGCTGAAGCGCTGTTTGATATACGTTACGAGCCGATTTCATCAATCGTTCGAGTTTGCCGTTAATTTTGGGTACGGCTTGTATGGTAATCCCATCAATTGTTTCATCATGATCATGCTGTGCAATCAAAACGACATGATACCCGTGTCTGGAAAGTGATTTACATTCCCGGTGAAAGATGCGGGTATCGAAAGGAACATGTACCGAAGTAACATGTACGACTTTGACAGACATTATACCGTTTCCATTGAGGTTTGTTTACGATACATTTTTCTGGCATTGTAGAATAATCCTAAAATCAGAAACCAATAATCCATAGTTTGTAAGTTATTCAACACCGTGTTGGTCAAGTTGGTAACCATAAAAACGATGATGCCGATGAGAACTAATTGTGACCATAGCTGAACGGTTTGTTCTTTAGCTTGCATTCGAAAAGAGTGATATAGTGGAACTAAGTAGATAAAAATATAGGGGATAAATCCAATAATTCCGTACCGGCGCAAGGTTAGAATATATTCATTGTCGACAATTCCGGTTATGACATATTTAGCGGGTCCCCATCCCCAGACCGGTGAGTTTATAAATGCGAGCAGATTATATTTCCATACCATTAATCTCATCAGCCAGCTTTGGTCGGTAGCCAAATCGATCCCGGATTTATAACGGGCGGCTACTTTA
>Ga0209921_1000524_pt1 | contig 11691 bp, 11 predicted proteins | sample SalPonF2_C_D2_MG_FD_185730 | JGI IMG/M metagenome (GOLD analysis project Ga0209921, IMG submission 185730) | Salt pond soil microbial communities from South San Francisco under conditions of wetland restoration - Salt Pond MetaG SF2_C_D2_MG... ...
TCACCCAACGTTTCAGATACTACATTCGGGTGATCGAGGATATAAGTGATGAAGGTTCTTGAGTCTTCCGGTAGTTCCTGTAAACACTTTTTTAAAATCTCTTGTCGGTTTTCATCCAGGAGATTTGCAATCTGTTTTGCCGGCGAAGCGGGCAGAGAAGCCTGATCGCCCGAATCTGACGAATACCGTTTTTCATCTTTTATAAAGAGTATATACTGATTTCGACAGGTGGTTAGCAGGTATTTGTAAATGTATTTTTTGTTGCGAATGTCATTATTCATTATTTTTTCATAAACATTGGCCAATGCCTGATGAGCAACTTCCTCCGCATCCTGAGGATTAGCATCCATGACAGTCATAAGATACGCCTTAAGGGCAGGTAATAATTTTTTCAGTAACCGATCAGCCTCTTCTTTTTCACCGTTTTGCAAGGCATTCACAAGCTCAGAATAGTCAACTTTATAAGAACTCAAACCAAACGTATTTATAATTTCTTGTTCAGATGGAAATTACCCCTTGTCATTTTATTATATTAAATATACGAATTACTTCAATATTATTGAGAATAAATGATATATACGCCAAGCTCAAAAAAATTCTAATTCTTTTTGAATTAGAAAGAACCAAAAGAGATTATTATTTTAAGCAATAATCGCACAAAATACCAAAAATCAACAAATAGATGAATACCCCCTTCAAATTTGCTATAAGCACTATCTTGGCACTACTTTTAGTATCATGCTCTTCCAAAAAAAAGCACAAAGAACACACAAAGTCTAAAACAGCCCAAAAAACGACGGCTCAATATGTACAGCAAGCCAGTTTTACCGCTCTTAACGGAAAAAAAGTCTCTGTGTCTGATTTCAAAGGTAAAATTGTTTTGATAGACTTTTGGGCAACGTGGTGCAAGCCGTGCGTAAAAAGCCTGCCTACTTTAAGTAAATTGCAAAAAAAATACCCGAACACTCTTAAAATTTTGGCCGTAACGCCCGGCTTTACGGATACTAAAAAAGATGTACAATCATTCGTTAGCAAACATCATTACGATTTAACTTACCTGATGGATACGGATAGCCTCCACACGAAGCTGCATATTCGTGGCATTCCTTATAAGATATTTATTAATCCCAAGGGAAAATTCATTAAAAAATCCATGGGCAGTCACGGACCCAAGCGCGACTATCAGCACATTAAAAAAATCGTGGAAAAGTATAAAAAACAGTCCGAAGGGTCGGCTAAAAAACAATCATAGACAAAAATACCGTGAGCTAAAGTTTTAGTCTGCGAATGTGAAAAATAATTATTGGACTATTTTTCCCGCAATGATATTGATTGAAATGAACTTAAATTGAACGATTTTGTATAAAACGGTATTATTTAAAATATAAAATACAAACCAAAAAATAGTTTCATGGCACAAGAAGTGAAAGAGAAATTACCTTACAAAGTTAAAGATATTGAACTGGCAGAATTTGGCCGGAAAGAAATTCGTCTCGCTGAGGCAGAAATGCCCGGTCTGATGTCACTCCGCGAAGAATATAAAGATGAACAACCCTTGAAGGGAGCACGCATCGCCGGATGTCTGCACATGACCGTCCAGACTGCGGTACTTATTGAAACGCTGATTGAATTAGGTGCCGACGTGCAGTGGTCTTCGTGCAATATTTTTTCAACGCAGGATCATGCGGCCGCAGCCATTGCCGATCAGGGCATCCCGGTGTATGCCTGGAAAGGAGAAACGGAAGAAGAATTCTGGTGGTGCATTGAGCAAACTTTGTATTTCGAAGATGGCAAGCCTCTGAATATGATTCTGGATGACGGCGGCGATCTCACCAAGCTGGTTCACGAGGAGTATCCCGAGCTACTTGAAAACATCAACGGAATCTCGGAAGAAACCACAACTGGCGTACACCGCCTGTATCGCATGGCGAAGGAAGGCACCCTGGGGGCACCGGCACTGAATGTGAATGACTCGGTGACCAAATCGAAATTCGACAATAAATATGGTTGCCGCGAATCATGCGTGGATGCGGTAAAACGCGCTACCGATGTGATGCTGGCCGGTAAAGTAGCCGTTGTTGCCGGTTATGGAGATGTGGGCAAAGGCTCAGCTGCTTCGTTGCGCGGCGGCGGCGCTCGGGTTATCGTTACCGAAATCGATCCGATATGCGCGCTGCAGGCGGCAATGGAGGGCTATGAAGTCAAGAAAATGGACGATGCGGTCAAAGAAGCCGATATCGTCGTCACAGCTACGGGCAACAAAGACATCCTGACCGAGCGACATTTCAAGATGATGAAAGATAAAACCATTGTCGGCAATATCGGTCACTTTGATAATGAAATTGATGTGGCCTGGCTAAAGGATAATGCCGAGCGTGAGAATATCAAACCGCAGGTTGATCTATTCCGACTCGATGATGGCAAAGAAATTATTTTGCTCTCCGAAGGGCGGCTGATGAATCTCGGCAATGCAACAGGGCATCCTTCATTTGTAATGTCCAACAGTTTCACAAACCAGACGCTGGCACAAATCGCGCTTTGGAATCGTCCTGAAGATTTTGAAGTTGACGTTCACGTGCTGCCTAAAGATCTGGATGAGAAAGTGGCACGGCTGCACCTTAAAAAAATAGGGGTAGAGATTGATGAACTCACCGACGAGCAGGCCGAGTACATCGACGTCCCGAAAGAAGGACCTTATAAGCCGGACTTCTATCGCTATTAATAAGTTCTTTCGTCATATACAAAGCCTCATTCGTCTTTCGGGTGAGGCTTTTTTCATAATTTCCGGTATTTTTCTGCTCAATTAAAAGCCGAACTCAAGACTCAACTCCATTCTAAATCATGCAAAAGAAAGACATTAACATCACGGTTGAATTGGATGAAAACGACGTTCCTGAAGGCATTAGGTGGAATGCAACCGATCTTTCAGGCCAAAAGGAAGCATTTTGCCGGGCGATGCTGCTGGCCATGTGGGATCACGAAAATGAAGATACCCTGCGGCTGGACTTGTGGACCAAACAAATGACGCGCGATGAGATGAAAATTTTCTTTCACCAGACTCTTGCTACCATGGCCGATACGCTTGAAAATTCCACCGAAGAGGAGCAAATGGCCGAGGATATGCGCGATTTTACCGCCTACTTTGCCGATAAGATGGGAGTAAGAGAATGAAAAATTAAGAATTTAAAATTAAAAATTATTAGCTGGCAGGCTAAATTTTTAGTTGATCATTTATAATTTTTCGCTAATACAAAATGGAGCCAAATAAGTAGCGGAGCGGGAAAAGGGTGAAATGAGTGCTATTTTTATTAAACTAAATTTCTCAAAGGAATCACAGAAAACTGCAGAGCTCTATGTAACTTTGTGTTTCTTCGGGCAGCTCTGTGTAATAACTTATTGAGGCCTTTGCAGAACCCCATATGTCATCCCGATCCGCCCGATGGCGGAGAGGGATCTCAAGCGATAATACCGTATGTCATCGTTGAAAAGGGATTATCAGGGACCACATTTGAGATTCCTCGTCTCCCGACGGCTGTCGGAATCCTCGGAATGACCAAATCTTTAGTATTGCAAAGCCCACTTATTGAAATTAAAATGGACTTTATTAGAATTACAAACCTTGAGCTGGAAGACCAATTTCTAATTGACCATTTTTAATTTTTCATTGATAAAGGATCGATCCAAACGTCACTGCGCTTTCGCGTTCCGTTTGATCCCAGCGGTCGTAACTGATTCGCTGCCCCTCCAATTCGGGAAAAGCATGCAAAAAAGTATAAAGCGGGGGATAGCCACAAATGCGATAGGGATCGCGCTCTTCTTTCATAAGATCCATCATCATTTCGGTTGAGCCCTTCTCCCCGGCCGTCAAAAACTGTTCATCAAACTGCCGCACCTCTTCCCGCATTGTCGCCGCCGGACGCTCATCACCAAATTTTTTTCCTACATGGGCCAGATCACCACTGATGAGAAAAAAGGTATCGTCATCCCCGCCAAACTGATTTTGCAAAAGTCGTGAAAAATTACCGATTTGTTTTTGCAGTCGATCCCCATTGGAATGTAAAAGTTCCCCGAAGCCACCAATCACAACAGGGACAATCGAAAAATCGTGCTGCCAGAGGTAACTAAGAAAAAGCAGGTGTAATTCGATACTGTGTTCAATGCGGTGGGCACGATCATTCCCACTCAATCCGGTATCGCCCGCTTCGTCTAATAACCGAGCAATTGCTTCGTGATCAGCTGGGATGGTGGCCAATGGCATTTCGAAATTCTTGGAACTCACCACAAATGGCTGTCCCTGATAAAAATCACCGTACAGCCCGGAATAATGTGAGGTGGCTAAAATCACCACACGGGTCGGTTGAATATCTTTCAACATTTGAAAGGACTGTACATACGTTTCCATCCCCACCCGCGGGTCGATATGCGGAGCATAAAGAGCGTGGATGGATTCTGTTGAAATACCCCGATATGATAGGCTATGCTGCATGAAGGCATCGTCCAGTAATGTTTTCAGCTCGTGCGGATCGGCGGGGTACGAATTCCCGGCCGTCACGGATTGATGGACGTCTGCTTGCTCGTATTCCTGCTCTTTTTGTTGGGCAAATGCTTTAAAATGAGAGGAAAGCAGCAAACGATTTTCATCCAGCATTCGGACAAACTCCAGCAGTTGATTCCCATCAACCCCTTTCCCCAGATACGGTTTCAGATCATTAATGCTTTTCCGGCCATCCAGCAGTGACAGCACCGTCCCTACCTTCCGATCCAGGGCAAAATGGGGCTCAAGATACCCGCGCATATCACGAAAATACAAATAGGAATGCCCGTTATCCCTGACAGGAATCACATCAATATCCGGCCGAAGCCTTGGAATAGGTTCAACTTTTGAATCGAAAAGATTATTCGTTTTTTGCTTCATAGAAACGTCTTCTTAATTTTTCAAAAAGTTACGGAAAAAAACTTCGCGATTCTGCCTGTTTTTTAAACAACTTCGGGCTAAAGTATTATTTTCTCATTTCCCGGCATTCGCAATTTTTTCCGAACTTCACACAAATGGGATGATCCGGTGGTTCGGAAATGCGTGCTTTACAAGCGTTTCGGCCGTGATGAATCATCAAATGTGATAAATTTGTCCACTCTTCTCGTGGAAACAGGGCCATCAAATCGCGCTCAATTTTTTTAACATTTTTCTTGTGGCTCGTCAGCCCAAAACGATTCGACAGCCGTCGCACATGCGTATCGACCACCACGCCCATGTTGATTCCAAAAGCGTTCCCCAGCACCACGTTGGCCGTTTTTCGCGCCACGCCATAAAATTCAAGCAAATCATCCATTTTCCGGGGAACTTCACCATTATGCTTTTCCACTATGGCCTGCGATGATCGTTTAAGGGCTTTGGCTTTATTTCGATAAAATCCGGTGGAACGAATGAGCTCCTCAATTTCATGCTTGGGTGCTTGCGCCATTGCTTCGGGCGTTGGGTAAGCCTCGAAAAGCGCGGGTGTCGTTTTGTTGACGCGCACATCGGTGCACTGGGCGCTGAGGATGGTCGCGCAAAGCAACTCAAACGGATTGCGAAAATTCAGAGCGCAATGCGGATTGGGGTAATGCTTGTATAAAACTTCCAACAGCCGACGGGCATACGCTTTCTCTTCCTCCGTTTTTTCGGGAAGCTTTGGAAGATCTTCGTATAATTTTACTTTGGGCATAGGCGATGATCTGAATTATCTTTATCTGAAAATCTTAAAGTGTAAGCAGGAATACAACAGCTTATTTGCTCCTCTCCTACTTTCTAATTTTATCTTTTATTGGTATTCATGTTAATTTGGTATATGCCGCCGGAAAAATTCCCATATCATTTCGGATGCTTTAAAATCATAGCTGGTTTTCCCGACTAAAAAACGAAAACGATGCGCCGGGGGGCCGCCGGGCCAGGTATGTCCGCCGTTTTTTACAATAACGCTCACTACTTCTGATCCATCTTGGCAATTGGTATATCGTTCAACTCGGGTTGATGTGTAATCTCTGCCGTTGTCCGGAATAGTATCACGTACCGGTTGAACACTGCAATTATTCAGCGATAAAAATTTTTGAACAATGTAATGATATCCAACGATAGAACGCTTCGGCTTCTCCACCCCGTTAAAATCTGATATCGGGTCAGCAGTCCCCTTTATAATCATTGCAGATTTTGCTGCATGCGGCTGACATTGATCAATTACATTTCTGACGGCCGTGCTTGCTACCGATGCGATGGCCCTAATATACTTACATTCGCAGGCCAGGCGAACAGACATGGTGCCCCCATTCGACATCCCGGCTGCAAAAATACTGTCCTCTTTAACCGGATACCTGTTTTTAAGCGTGCCAATTAATTTGGTAATAAATTTAACATCATTGATGTCCGACTTTGCAACGGCCCGTCCGTCATTCCAGAATTTACCAGCTGAAGCCGGATAGACGGTAATAAAATCATCCTGTTTTCCGGCATACGTATGAAATTTGCTTATTTTTTCAATCATTTTCGGACTGCTGCGGCCGCCATGAAGGACCAAGACCAGCGGGTGAGTGGTACCCTCTTGACCCTCGGGAGTATGCAAAATAAAATTCCTATCCCGATGATCTACCTCTATCGATCCGCTTATTCTATTGGTCATGATATATCTATCTGAAAAAGCCAGCTCATTCATTTAAAATAATTGTAACGATGTAATTCAAATGTAATCATTTAAATGCAGGTTTTCAGAAATTCAACAGCACGAAACCCTTATAAACAGTTTTCAAAAATTTAAAATTTTTTTACAAAAATGAGTTAATAAATTCATACTAAAAAAAATTTTTGCCTGTTAAAATTATTGATAAAGCGATGATTATACGATCGTTGGTCTTTTTTTACATCACATTTCGGAAATCAATTTGTATATGAAGCAACGATGAGTGTTACCGTTTCTAATCTGACAAAAGAATACGGCCCTCAAAAAGCGGTTGATGACATATCGTTTGAGATTCAAACCGGTGAAATTCTTGGCTTTCTCGGTCCCAATGGTGCCGGTAAAAGCACGACAATGAAAGTTATCACTTGCTTCATCAGCCCTACCGACGGTGATGTGAGTTTGAATGGCTACTCTATTCATGACCAGTCGCGCGAGGTGCGTCGGCGCATCGGTTACCTGCCTGAACAGACGCCCCTGTATACTGATATGACCATTGTTGATTACCTTAAACTTTCAGCCGAATTACAGGAAGTGCCGAAGTCGCAGATAATGTCTCGGGTGCGAAAGATGATCGATCTCTGTGGCTTAACACCGGAACGATATAAAGTAATTGATGAACTGTCAAAAGGCTATCGCCAGCGGGTTGGCTTGGCTCAAGCTCTCATTCATGATCCGGAAGTGCTGATACTTGATGAACCCACCACCGGTCTCGATCCCAATCAGATTGTAGAAATACGGTCATTGATCAAGGAAATCGGTAAAGAAAAAACAGTAATGCTGAGTTCGCACATTCTTAAGGAAGTGGAAGCCACTTGCGATCGTATTATTATTATCAACCGGGGACGACTGGTTGCTGACGGTTCTACCGAAGAATTACGTCGCAGGGCCAAAGGAGGCAATCAACTGCTCGTGCAGGTAAGTGCTGATCGTTCCGTCGATGATGAACTCAGGCAGCTACCTTCTGTGGCAAAGGTGGAACCCGCCGAACAGTATAACGATGCATGGATGATTCATGCCAAACCCGGACTGGACTCCCGCGAGGAGGTATTTCATTTGTGCGTAGAAAATAACTGGACACTCATGCAAATGACCCCGGTAGAATCAAGTCTTGAAGATATTTTCCGTGAATTGACCGAAAACTGATACGAAATATTTGATTGATTTTCACCGGTAGCTTAAAAAAGAGAGGGCATTGAAAAACCCAAAATATCATCCTGAATCTTTAGTCCTGAACTTGTTTCAGGATCCCTTCAGGAGCTATGTTTAACGGCTATGAATCCAACATGAGATTCTGAAACAAGTTCAGAATCTCATAAACAGGTGGTTTTTCAAACTCCTCGGAAGAATTTAATCCCATATACACGCCTATATATCTTATGAAACATACGTGGACGATTTGCAAACGCGAGGTTAATGCTTTTTTTGATTCGCTGATAGCCTACATAATGCTCATTGTCTTCTTAGGATTAAGCGGACTGTTTACCTGGTTAGTTGGAGGTTCCGATATTTTTCTTGTAGGTCAGGCCTCACTTAACAGCTTTTTCGGGGTAGCCTTTTGGACATTATTCTTTTTTATCCCCGCTATCACCATGCGAATGGTGGCAGAAGAAGACCGCTCGGGAACGATGGAATTACTGGCAACCAAGCCTGTCTCTGTCTTCCAAATCATCGGCGGAAAATGGCTTGCTGCATGGTTTTTAGTTCTTATTTCGCTGGCATTGACTTTACCATACGATGTTACTGTTGCTAATCTGGGTAATCTTGATATCGGAGCAACCTTCAGTGGATATCTGGCTTTAATGCTTATTAGCGCTGTTTACACCAGTATCGGTATTTTTGCCTCCAGTCTGACCAGCAATCAGATCGTGGCTTTTATCGTAAGTCTTTTTATTGCCTTTTTCTTTCAATTGCTGTTTAGCATGCTGGCGTCCATTCTCCCCAATTTTTTGGCTAACATTGCCAATTATTTAAGCCTAAGTCAACATTTTCATTCAATGGCGAGGGGAGTCATCGGCTTATCAGATCTTATATATCTGGGCTCACTGGCATTACTTGGATATTTATTTGCTACTGCTTCACTTAAAAGGAGAGTTTGGTCATGAATAACTGGTTTAAAGGATTTTTCAAGGACAAACGATCAGGTACCTTTCAGCTGCTTTTAATTGCAGGCATTCTGATTGTCATTAACATATTAGTAAAAGGACTGATATGGCGCTTTGATTTAACAGCCGACAACCGGTATACACTATCTTCTGCCAGCAAACATATAGCCTCATCGCTGCATGATCCTGTTTCCGTAACCGCCTATTTTTCCAGCGATCTGCCGCCCCAGCTGAAACGAGTAAAAAATCAGTTTAAAAATTTCCTCGAAGAATTCCGGGCTCGCTCCGGCGGTAATGTGGAATACAAATTCATAAATCCGGATAAAAATAATAAAACCGCACACAAAGCCCAGCAAGCCGGAGTACGTCCCGTTATGGTTAGCGTTCGCAAGAAAAATAAGATGTCGCAAAAACGGGCTTATCTGGGAGCAGTATTTCATTATCATAACAAAAAACAGGTGGTCCCGGTTATTCAACCGGGCGCCGGCCTTGAGTACACGGTTGCCAGTACTATCAAAAAGCTCACTTTAAAGAAAAAGCCCAAGGTGGGTTTATTGCAGGGAAACAAGGAACCCGGCAAACGTGCAATGCCGCAGCTCATGCATGAACTGAACCAGGAGTATAAAGTGGTGAATATTTCGGGATTGGATACCACCGCTGTACCTGCGGACATCAAGGTATTAATGGTTATTGATCCCAAACAAAAAATTACCACGCCACAGCTGAAGTCCATCGATCAATATATCATGTCGGGCGGCAAAGTCATGTTCGCTATAAACCGGGTTCAAGTACAGTTGCGACGCGGCATTGGCCGGCCTCTCAAAACAGGCATCAATAAACTTTTAACTGCCTATAACCTGCCGGTTAAGGCAGATTTGGTACGCGATGCCCATGCCAGCAATATTCGGGTACAACAGCGACAGGGTAATTTTAGAATTACAAATAATGTTCAATATCCTTATATCCCGCAGATTGTAAATTTTGGTAATAATCCCATTAGCAAAGGACTGGAAACGGTGGTGTTTCGATTTGTATCCTCCCTTGATACTACGCATGTGGATTCCAGCCAACATCTGATGATATTGGCAAAAAGCTCAAACAAATCGGGAATTGCCAGTGGTTATTTTAATCTGAATCCGATGCAAAAATGGAACAGGAGTGATTTCACGCGTTCTCATATACCGGTAGCCGCAGCTTTACAAGGTCGTTTTACCTCTGCGTTTGCGAATAGCGATTCCATTAAGGTACCGCTTAAAAAGAGCAAAAAAACATCCATTGTGGTTTTTGGGGACGGTGATTTTATTGTAAATGGATCTGGTCGGCAGCAACAACGCATGCCCTCGGACAATATTAGTCTGGCCGTAAACAGTGTGGACTGGCTGGCAGATAATACCGGATTAATGCAATTGCGTACCAAAGGCATTACCAATCGGCCACTCAAGAATATTAAAAACAGCACGAAAACCATGCTAAAGTACCTCAATCTGTTTTTGCCGCTCCTCTTGGTTTTAGGATATGGCGTTTATCGCTATCAGCGCAAGAAATCACGGCGGAAAGAATGGATTGAAAAAGGAATTTAAAATCAAAGAACGTATTAAAACAATTGATAGAAAATGAATCCTTTCGTTTGGATTTTAAATCGTTACCAACGACCAGCATTCAACTCAAGAACAGCACTAAAGGTGTGGAGCCGATATTTATAAAAAGTCAGGATTTATCTTTTGAATATGCCCTTAAATGATTTCTGAATCATGACAAACGCCACAAAGACGCTTTCAGCAATACTGTTTATCTTCGTAGCTTTAACGGTTGGAGTGAAACTGGCATCGCATCCCTCGGCGAGCAAAGCTTTTCGGGGAACCATTGTGAATGTCGATACGGCCCGGGTGAATAAGATGATAATCAATAGCCCGACAAAGAATAAAAAAATTACTCTTCAAAAAAAGAGTCATGGATGGAAGGTCTCGGGAGGCGGTTCAAAAACCTTGTACCCAGCTGACCATCGTCGTGTTAGCAGAGCTTTAGGCATGCTGACCCATCTTGATGTTAAAGCTATAGCAACCCGAAATCCCAAAAATTATACCCGATACAAAGCGGATAGTACCGGGACCAAAGTTTTACTGATGAACGGTAACAAACAATTAGCGGGATTAATCATCGGTGCTCCACAATTTGTAAGCCGCAGACAATTCAACAATTATGTGCGTCCGATTGGCAATAAAACGGTCTATGCCGTGAATGGCTTCCTCAGACCGGCATTCAGTACTTCAGTTAACCAGTGGCGCAACAAAAAAGTCTGGAAACTGAATCGAAGCAAAATTTCCGCAATTGATTTCAAGTTTCCGGCCGACAGTTCCTATACTATAAAAAAAGTCGATGGCGGAAAATGGATTTCAAACCGTGACACCCTCAAACAAAACAAGGTAAATTCCATTCTCAGGCAGTTCACCCCGCTCCGTGCCCGTAGTTTTATAGATTCGTTATCCGTTTCCAATTTTAGCAAACCGCTCTACACGGTTCAACTTCATCTGGCTAACGGTAATCAAAAAACGTTGCGTATTAAACCCTTAAATGGCCAAAAGGCAACATTTGAAGCTATAGCTTCAGGATATCCTTATGTATTCACTCTTAACATATCAGAGTGGAACAGCACAGTTTTAGCATCCCGGAAAACGTTATTAAAAAAGAAGAAAAAGTAAACTGACCCATCCCCCTACATTCCGATATGATTTACGCCGATTATAAATAAAGGCGACTTAAAAAATCATAGATCATTTAAGGCTTGTGACAAAGCCTGCAGTGAATCTTTGGCATCTCCAAAAAACATTTGATTGGTTTCCTTGTAAAACAGCTCGTTATCAATACCCGCAAAACCCGGA
>Ga0209921_1000526_pt1 | contig 11680 bp, 9 predicted proteins | sample SalPonF2_C_D2_MG_FD_185730 | JGI IMG/M metagenome (GOLD analysis project Ga0209921, IMG submission 185730) | Salt pond soil microbial communities from South San Francisco under conditions of wetland restoration - Salt Pond MetaG SF2_C_D2_MG... ...
TACATATTTAAAACGCATAATGAAAAATTGTCGGTTGGTTTTTGTTTTATAACGAGCAAATAAGAAAATTCATTTCATAGTTTCTTTGATTTCGAATGAACAAAACCGGTGCATCGGTGTCTTGCACGAAAAGCAGGGACTTGCATCCTCAAATTATTTGGTGGGGTCGTCCTAAGGTTCTTTCAAAAAAATTTTCTGATTTTAAATATGGTACTACTTAAAATGACCTCAAATAAGCTGTATATTATCCATTTAATTTATCGTCTGATCTATAATCAATAAACCGGAATTATGAATCGTCTGCAAATTGAAGAAGCCCTCTGGGACGAACAGTATAGCCGTATTATGGGGCTGGATGAAGTGGGGCGGGGCTGCCTTTCGGGTCCGGTAGTGGCCGCCGGTGTGATACTAAAACCAGGAACCCAAATTAAGGGACTCCGGGACAGTAAACAGCTTTCGCTGGAGCAAAGGCTAACATTTGAAAAAAAAATTAAAACAAAATCCCTCTACTGGACCATCCAATGGTGTGAACCCTCCGTAATAGACGAAATAAATATTCTGCAGGCTTCGCTAAAAGCAATGCAGAAATGCACCCAGCAGCCCGGTGCTGATCCCGATTATTTGTTAATTGACGGCAAACACTATCGCGACACGATTTACCCGCACCAATGCCTGGTGGGGGGAGACGATCGATCGCTGAGTATCGCTGCAGCTTCTGTGCTGGCCAAAGTTCACCGGGACAACCGAATGAAAAAATTACATGAACAATTTCCCCACTATGGTTGGGATACCAATGTGGGCTATCCTACCAAGCAGCATTTTGAAGGACTTAAAAAATACGGAATCACCAGGCATCACCGGCGCAGCTTCAGATTACGCACAGACAAAGAATGGGATGAAAGTTCAAACCATTGATATTGCCTCCTTTCAATGAAAATTACTTTATGGATAAACTTTCTCAATCCCGGTAAAAATTGTTTACGTTTGTGCATGTTTATCAAGAACATGCATAAACGGTTCAATGCATTAAATAAATTTATGAGAAATTGCTGGATATTAATTGGACTGTTTTTGATCGTCAGTTGCCGGTCATCAGAGAAGTTGTACAAAAATCATCCATCGCCGGTTGATTATTCAATCATTTACGTTATCCACGGAGATTCCAATTACCTGTATCATACCATTCATGGAAAACCCAAGCAGGCCGATCTCCATGCGATGAAAGAGGCAAGATATGTAGGACGACATGCCAGGCACGGGGAAGTCTTTATTTTTCATCAAAATCCGGAACACAAAATCCTTTGGATTTTTCCCAGGAAGGACCGGAAATTCCTGTACTATCGCAATGGAAGGCTTGTCCACCAAAAACGCTATTCGCCGCACTCGAACAAAAAAGCATTTGTAACCGAAGCAAAATTATATCATAAATATACACAGCGTGCAAAGTCAGCATCCGCACGCAAGATATTTATATATATGGGGCATGAAGTGCCCATCCGCTTTGATTACCCCTATAATTTTTCACGGCCGAAGGCTCGTTTTAATACTGATATTTTTGTCCGGGGCGTAAAATCATTTTTGCCATCCGGCGCTCCCCCCTTTGATTTGACTGTGATCTCCACTTGCAATAATGGCACGCCCTTAATGGTGCACAAACTGAGTCCCTATACACATTACATTTTAGCCTCGCCGCAAAATTTACATCTTTCTTATATTAATACAAAAGTCATGGCGTCCATGCTGAATAAAGGCAAAAGTACTCGGCAAATTGCTGACACTATGGCTGCACGTACGTACAAGCGTTTATCCGGATTTCTTGAGACTGCCATCACCCTGTCTGTTTACAATACTTCGAGAACCAAAAAATATCTCCCTGCGCTTGCACAAAAATACCACAGCCACCTAAAAAAATTATCCGAAAAAGAATTACTGGATGATAATCAGGATTGTGCGAGCCTCTCTTTTTTTCATTTGCCCAATCACCATCCGGGCGTAAAAACCTGGTATAAATCTCCGGTATTTGGTCAAAAAGTCCGTCATCACGGCCAATATTCTGGCTGGGGATGCAAAAATTAACGAGTTTTAAAGGCCCAATTTGCTTGATTTTAAAGAAAATTTGCATTTTATACCAAAAAAGTGGGGTTTCACAAAAAAAAATGGTATACTTATTTCGAATTGATAATAATATCCTATAAATTAGCTGTCGAATTTTAATTAGAAGTTTAGAGTAAACACATAGAGTCAAATATGGCAGATCGAGAAGTTGGAACAGTCAAGTGGTTTCACAATGGTAAAGGTTACGGATTTATCACGCGTGAAGAAGGCGAAGATATTTTCGTTCACTATAGTGAAATCGTAATGGAAGGCTACAAAAAGCTTGAAGAAGGAATGAAGGTCGAATTTACGGTGGCTGAGGGTGAAAAAGGGTTACAAGCCCAGGAAGTAATCCCGCTTACAGAAGAAGAATAAGTTTAAAACAAATAATATAAAAAGCACTGCCTGGCAGTGCTTTTTATATGTTAGCCCGATTGATTTAAACTTTTTGTTCGGCTTTTGTTTTATAAGCCATGGCATAGATTTTCATCTGTTTAACCATCGACGCCAGTCCGTTCGAGCGCGTCGGAGAAAGATGCTCCTGCATGCCAATCTTTTTGATGAAAATGGGATCGGTATTGATAATTGTTTCCGGTTTTCGCCCCGAATAAAACCGAACCATGAGGGCCACCAATCCCTTGGTAATCGCAGCGTCGCTGTCAGCGTCAAAAATTACGCGCTCATCTTCGAGATGAGTGTGCAGCCATACCTGCGACTGGCAGCCACGTACAAGATTCTCTTCGATCTTATATTGCTCGTCTAAAGGCTCCAGCTGCCGGCCTGCAGCAATTATGTGCTTATAGCGTTCGGTCCAGTCTGAAAGTGCAGCAAACTCGTCTATAATTTTTTGCTGTTCTTCTTGTATGTCAGGCATAATAGAAAATTTTTTATCGGGCTTTTTTTGTTGTTCTACTCACATTAAAGGCAAGGTCGTTTCACCTTTCCTTTAGAAGCTGTTGTCATACAACTCCTAAATATATCATTTATTTTTTGCATTTCATGAGCCAGGATAATTTCTATGTAAGCTCTTCTTCTGTGATGAAACTAACCACCCCGCGCACGCATTTCTCCTCTCCATTTTTCTTGCAGGTTCCCGGTTTACAATAATCCATAACGTATTTATAACTTCCATCCGCAACACGTATGCGGTATTTACATGTACATGATTCGCCCTGAATACTTTTTCGCAGGCAATCCAACAAGTTTTCGATGTCATCCTCATACACAAATTTACCCAGTTGACCGGCGGAACCGGTCACCTCTTGCTTTGACAAGCCTGTAACTTCAGAAAATGCGTCTGAAACATATTCAATGACCGGTTCGCCTTCAGGCATAGCCACACGATAAGTATATTCCTTGGTTTGTTCCACTATTTTGCTATAGTCTTTGTTCCGCTTTTCCAGCGTTTCCATGATGCGTTTTTGCAGCGATATGTTTTTGAACTCCGTGCGGATAATAGTCCCTTCTTTCAGTGCAAGTACGCTGGTGATGCCTTCAACCTGTATGGGAAGGCCTTTTTTATGCTTAAGGATACCTTGTAATCTTTGATTCTGAAAATCACTTTCTTCGAACTTTTTGTCGAACCGTGTCTTCAATGAATTACGATATTTTCGCGGAAACAACTCCCATACTTTTCTTCCTTCGAGCTCATCTTTAGCATAGCCGGTTAATTCCCGGAAAGATTTATTAGCCATTATGATCTCCCCTTCGGTATTCACATCCAGTAAGGTAGAAGTTGATTTTTCGCGTAGCTCATCAAACTCAGCATGCGTATTTACTACCATTTCCTCTGCTCGTTTCCGCTCGGTAATGTCATGCTGATATGAAACCCAATGGGTAATTTCGCCTTTTTTATTTTTCAGCGGGTGGATATCCCACTGGTTGATAAACTCGGTGCCATCCTTTCTGTAATTAACCGCTTGCCCAAAAAAGGCCCGTCCATTTTTTAATCGCTCTTTCAAACGGTCTAAAACCGCTCTGTCTGTCTTGGGCCCCTGCAATATCCGTGGGGTTTTTCCAATCACCTCATCTACGGAATATCCTGTTATTTCAGTAAATCCCTGATTTGCATATACAATCTTTGGACCTGGTTTCTCCAATCTCAGCTCTGTTATCAGAATAGAATCATAATCGTTTTCCGTAACACGTTCTAATAAATCAAGATAGGTTTCGAAGCGATTTTTTTCTTCCTCCAGAGCATTGAATATATCTTTTAACTGCTCAAATGATTGCTCATCCTTGCTCAGGGACTTCAATTTATTGATTAGCGTTGATTTCATAGTGAAGCGGTTGATCGTTACATTTTTTTCAAATCTTGCTGAACTCGTAAAAACTGAAATAAAATCGTCATCATTCCATAAAGAAAACTATTTTGTGGAATAGGCAGGAAATTTTATTGGAGGTATTTCAACATTTTATTAAAATGGGATTATGATGAAATCATCCATTTACAATTAAATATACTTAGAGACGAAGGGAATTTTATATTTTCCTATGATAAGGTTATTCAAAAGATTTAAAATATATTTTTATATTATACGTATATAAATAGAGAAAAATATATTTGATCGTTCATTTCTAATATGGTTACATCTACCATATTGAATTTATGATGCAATAGATATCTAATTTATACCGTGGCTTTTTATTCATTAAAATTAATAGTATGAACCGCTTTTTTTTAGTCGGTTGCTCCCGATCGGGAACAACACTTTTACAAAGCATGATTGCTTGCCACCCCCGTATCGTTTCCTTTCCGGAAACGCATTTTTTTACAAAAACCATTCCCATCAATCCCATCTTGCGTAATTTAAAATGGTATGGTAAAAAAGATCGGGATGTGATAAGAAAATTCCTTTGTAAGTATCGGTTCCATAATTTGCGGCCATTTCGAAACACTCCATATCGAAAAAAAGTTAATCTTTATGACTGGTGCAAAAAATTATTGACTATCCTCGATATGATGGCCCGCCAAGACCGAAAATCAACTGCCTGGTTAGAGAAAACCCCTCGTCACCTGTATTACATAGATTCTTTAAATCAAGTAAATTCGGATTTGAAATTTATACACATGCTGCGAAGTGGCGAAGATGTTGTAGCCAGCATGCATTTAGCCAGTAAGAGTAACGCAGACGAGTGGGGCGGAGAACGAAGTATCAATAAATGTATCCGCTGGTGGCAGGACAGTATTAAAATGTCCCGGAAATACAAAGATGATTCTCATCATTTTTTTGTGATATACGAGCAACTTTTATCGGACCCCGAAAATGTTCTAAAGGCTCTTTGTGAGTTTATTTCGGTTGAGTATGTCCCTGAAATGGCAAAAAATTTTCATCAAAAAGCACCTGAACTTATAGCTTCAGATGAAAGATGGAAATCAAGAAATACTAAAAATACACTCAAAAAAAGTAACAAGCTCCATAATAATTTTGACCAGTCAACCATCAATTATATTATGCAAAAAACAGCCCCTGTTGATCTGGATCAATTCTGTAACTACTGATAAAGACTAAATCGTGCCACAAATGAATTAGTGCCATGATACATGACAAATTCATTTGAGTAACAACTTGGCAATCGTGTTCAGCTGCATATTAGAGGTCCCTTCATAAATTTTGCCAATTTTTGCATCACGGTAATATTTTTCCACCGGATATTCTTTCACATAACCGTAACCACCAAACAAGTCGACCGCCTGCGAGCTGACACGCTCGGCTACTTCCGAAGCATGATATTTTGCCATAGCAGCTTCCCTAAGAAAGTCTTTCCCATTCTCCTTGCGCCGGGCCGCATTGTAGACCAGTAGACGCGCCGTTTCAATATCCGTTGCCATCTTGGCCAGCTGAAAACGCACGCCCTGAAATTCTGAAATCGCTTTTCCAAATTGCTCACGATCTTTCGTGTAACCAACGGCAGCATCCAGTGCCCCTTGTGCAATGCCAATCATTTGCGCGCCAATGCCAATACGTCCTTCATTTAGCGTCTCAATAGCTACTTTGTAGCCTTTACCGGCCTGTCCCAGCACATTTTCTTTGGGGACCTTGCAATCTTCGAGTAATACTTCACAGGTTGAGCTTGCACGAATACCCAGTTTGTTTTCTTTTTTCGATACCGAAAATCCTTCAAAATCTCGTTCAACAATAAATGCTGTAATACCACGATAACCTTCATCAGGGTTGATGTTTGCAAAGACCAGAAAAATATCAGCTTCATTCGCATTGGTGATCCACAATTTGGCGCCATTAAGCACATAATGATCGTCCTTTTCTTTACCCGTGGCTTTCAGTGCAAAGGCATCGCTGCCCGATCCGGCCTCAGACAAACAAAAAGCTCCCACCTTTTCCGTAGCCAGTTGCGGCAGATATTTTTCTTTAATGGCATCGCTGCCCCAGTGCAAGACGGCATTATTGACCAGCGTATTTTGTACATCCATAAAAACGCCAACCGAAGCATCCACGCGTGATATTTGTTCAATAGCCAAAATGGACATAAAAAAACTACCTCCGCTGCCCTGATACTTTTCAGGAATCTCAATCCCCATCAACCCCATTTCAAAAAACTGGCGAATGATATCCGGGTCCAGCTTTGCTGCTTCATCCATTTCTGAAACTTTTGGCTTCAATACGGTTTCAGCAAAATCTGCAGCGGCTTCTTTTAGCATTTTCTCATCTTCTGTGAACTCTGTAAAATCGGGCATGGTAGCATTCATAAGAAATCCTGAATCAAGTTATTTTGAATATTTAGTTTAAAATATAGCGAATCCTACACTTTATTTTAGAGATTGAAATTTTGTAAAAAAAATAAAATATGATGACCTGAAAACTTGATAAATCCCTTTGCTACTCTGTAGTGTAGCTCTGCGGTAATTTAACCAAACGCCTGGCTCAAGTATTAGGTTGTATTAGTAAATCAGGGTCATCCTCATTATTTTATACTTAAATAAAATATGCTGATATATGCCTACGGATGAACATAAACTTTTCAGCGAATTCCCGCCGGTTTCGCGCGAGCAATGGGAAGAGGTAATCAAGAAAGACCTTCGTGGCGCCGATTATAAAACGACATTAGAGTGGCACACGGGTGAAGGTATTGATGTACTGCCTTTTTACCGCGAGGAAGACCTCGATGAGCCGCCAGCACCCATTTCATTCGATAAAAATGACTGGGAAATTCGCCAGCCGATCAGTGAACAGGATATTTCCAACGCTAATAAAATTGCCCTGCATGTCTTGGAAAATGGCGCCGACGCGCTGGAGTTTACCATCAAGATTGATCATACGAAAGAAAATTCGGATAATCTTCAGGGCGTGAACATTCAGGATCAGGAGGCATTCGATAAACTGTTGGATGGCATCAATCCAGAGAAAACACCACTATATTTTAATACCAAGCTGTATAGTCCTATTCTGCTGGCAATGTTCTACAATAACTGCCAGACTAAAAATTGGGATTCGTCTAAAATTTCAGGCTCACTCCTCTTTGATCCCTACGCCCTTTTTATCACGACTGGACTCTTCCCAAAAGATGAAACCGCATTCATTGATCAAAGTCGCCAGATGGTTGATTTTTGCCACAAGAATTTGCCCAAAATAAAGTGTCTTGGCGTTGATGCAGGGGTTTATCATCATGCTGGCGCCACCATCGTGCAGGAAATCGGCTATGCACTTGCTACAGGCGGTGAATATCTGGCCACACTCAGTGATGCCGGACTTGACACTGATATCATTGCCCAATCCATCCACTTTAATTTCGCTGTCGGATCAAATTATTTCCTGGAAATTGCCAAGTTTCGGGCCGTACGTAAACTTTGGCGCATCATACTTGGTGAATATGGAGTGAGTGAAGAAATGCCGACCTATCTACAGGGATCATCTTCCGAGTGGAACAAGACGATGTACGATCCGTATGTGAACATGCTGCGCGCCACAACTGAAGGCATGGCCGCTGCCATCGCCGGCTGTGATGCAATAACGATTCATCCCTTTGACAAAACCTTCCGCCAGCCGGATGATTTTTCGCGCCGTATTGCCCGCAACAGCCAGATTATCGCCAAAGAGGAATCACATCTGGATGAAGTAGCTGATCCCTCTGCCGGCTCCTACTATATTGAAACGCTGACCGACAAAATTGCGGAAGCAGCCTGGAATTGCTTTCAGGAAGTAGAAAACCAGGATGGTATGCTGAAATCCATTCGGAGCGGTTACCCGCAAACAGCGATCGAAGAATCACGGGAGCAACGAAATCAGGCGATTGCCCGGCGTAAGCGCGTTTTTGTCGGCACCAATGAGTATCCGAATCCGAATGAGGATTTAGCGGACCAACGCCTCGAAGAACCACCGGAGAAATTGCTGCAGAAAAACAGTGAGAACGCTGCAATTGATCCATCGCAGCTAATGTCCACACTGGGTGAAGCACTAAAAGATGGCTGCGCGCTGGGCGATCTGGTCCCTGCCCTGTTTGACCTGCACCGTGAGGATATTCGTCCCATTCGTCCTTATCGTGGGGCGCAAGCCTTCGAAGAATTGCGGCAAGCCACCGAAAATCATTCGACTACGCCCACCGTTTTGACCCTCCCAATCGGCAATAAAAAAATGCGCAAGGCACGGTCCGCTTTTGCCGTCAACCTTTTTGGCTGCGTCGGCTATGACATCACGGATCCCATCGGTTTCGATTCGGTTGATGAAGCCATGAATGAAATCAAAAATAATCGACCCGATATCGTGGTACTCTGTAGTTCGGATGAAGAATATGAACAGCTGGTGCCTGAACTTTCTAAAAAGCTCAACCAGCTCGACCGAAAATCCATCACGGTCCTCGCCGGATATCCAAAAGAACAGGTAGAACAGTATCTTAATGCAGGCATTGATGAATTTATTCATGCAAAAAGCGATGCCCTGAAGACTTTGAAAAACTTTCAGCAAAAACTTGGAATTATTAAGAATTAAAAATTAGGAATTAGGATTGATTGCATTCCTAATTCCTAAATCCTAATTAATTATGCGTCCTGATTTTTCTGATATACCGTACAAAAAAACATCGGCGACTGGCGAAAAAAATCAATCTAAAAACACGAGCCCCATTTGGAAAACGCCCGAACAGATTGATGTAAAATCGTCATTTAACCGAAAGGATATCGAGGGTTTCGAGCACCTGAATTATGCCGCTGGACTTCCGCCCTACCTCCGCGGTCCCTACTCAACGATGTATGCCTTTCGCCCGTGGACCATTCGTCAATATTCGGGCTTCTCAACGGCCGAAGAATCCAATGCTTTTTACCGGCGAAATCTGGCGCAGGGACAAAAAGGGCTTTCAGTGGCATTTGATTTGGCTACGCACCGCGGCTACGACTCGGATCATCCGCGCGTGAGCGGCGATGTAGGTAAAGCGGGTGTGGCCATCGATTCTATCCTCGATATGAAAGTGCTATTCGACCAGATTCCGCTGGATCAGATGTCGGTATCCATGACGATGAACGGTGCCGTCATCCCGATTATGGCGTTTTATATCGTCACCGCCGAGGAGCAGGGCGCGGACATTTCGCAGCTGGCGGGCACCATTCAGAATGATATCCTCAAAGAATTTATGGTGCGCAACACCTACATCTACCCGCCCGGTCCGTCAATGCGCATCATAGGTGATATTTTTGAATACACCTCGCAAAATATGCCCAAATTTAATTCGATCAGTGTCAGCGGCTACCACCTGCAGGAAGCTGGTGCCACCTGCGATTTAGAACTGGCGTACACGCTGGCCGACGGACTTGAATACTTGCGCACGGGCATTGACGCCGGCCTGGATGTCGATGATTTTGCCCCGCGTATCTCCTTTTTCTGGGCGATCGGGATGAATCACTTTATGGAAATCGCCAAGATGCGCGCCGCGCGCATGCTTTGGGCTAAACTGGTGAAGCAGTTTGATCCGCAGGACCCAAAGTCGATGTCACTGCGCACGCACTGTCAGACATCCGGCTGGAGCCTCACTGAGCAGGATCCGTACAATAATGTTGCCAGAACAACCATCGAAGCCATGGCCGCCGCGCTCGGCCATACGCAGTCGCTCCACACCAACGCCCTGGATGAAGCCATCGCCCTGCCCACCGATTTCACGGCGCGCATCGCCCGAAATACACAAATTTACCTGCAGGAAGAGACCGGCATCACCCACGCCGTTGATCCGTGGGCGGGCTCGTATTACGTTGAATACCTGACTAATCGTATTGCCCACCGCGCGTGGGAACTCATTGAAGAAGTGGAAGAACTGGGCGGCATGACGAAAGCTATAGAAACCGGTTTACCCAAGATGCGCATTGAGGAGGCCGCCGCCAAAAAACAGGCGCGCATCGATTCTGGCAAAGATACCATCGTGGGCGTCAATAAATATCAGCCCGACGAAGAAGAGCCCATGGACAGTCTGGAGGTTGATAACGAAAAAGTGCGCCGCACGCAGCAACAACGTCTTGAAAAATTGCGGGCCGAACGGGATGAAGAGGCAACCCGGAAGGCATTAAATCATATCACAAAAGTTGCAAAAACCGGTGAGGGGAACTTGTTGGAAGCAGCTGTAGAAGCAGCACGCAAACGCGCTTCACTCGGTGAAATTTCTGATGCTATGGAAAAAGAATTTGGTCGCTATAAAGCCACCGTACGATCGATTTCCGGTGTTTATTCATCAGAAATCGACAACAATGAAAACTTTAAAAAAGCACAGCAAATGGCCGAAGAATTTGCCGATCTTGAAGGCCGGCGTCCGCGGATTATGGTTGCCAAGATGGGTCAGGATGGACACGATCGCGGCTCAAAAGTGATCTCTACGAGTTTTGCCGATCTGGGGTTTGATGTTGATATCGGTCCGCTGTTTCAAACGCCGGAAGAAGCAGCCCGCCAAGCCGTGGAAAATGATGTGCATATTCTGGGCGTATCGAGCCTGGCCGGCGGACATAAGACGTTGGTGCCGCAGGTCATCGAGGAACTTAAAAATCAAGGGCGGGATGATATCATGGTAATCGTCGGCGGCGTGATTCCCAAAAAGGATTACGATTTTTTGTATGAGAAAGGGGTGGTAGGCATCTTTGGTCCGGGCACAGTGATTGCAAAAGCCGCACAGCAAATTTTAGAAATTTTGATTGAAAGCCGGAAGGACTAACCACAGAGCACGCGGAGGCTACAACTAAACAAAATTTTTGAGCTTTGAGTAGTAATAGAAAACACCCCTCGTCTCGCCTGGCGGCAAGCCACTCCCCTCAAGGGGAGATTTCTCTTATATAAATCAGCCACAGATAAAATATTGACCAAAAATAAAATCATACCATACGACCCTGAACTTAAACAGCTGGCTAGAAAGCTCAGAAACAATATGGCGTTTAGTGAAGTATTATTATGGCACCAAATAAGAAAAAGAGCTTTAGGCTACCAGTTTCACAGGCAAGTACCGGTGGTAAAATATATCGTAGATTTTTATTGCCATGAGTTGATGCTTGCAATAGAAATAGATGGTTCATATCACAATCACCCGGAAGTAAGTGTTTCAGACCTGGCACGCCAAAAGGAACTGGAAAATGTCGGTATTCATTTTTTGAGATTTGGAAATA
>Ga0209921_1000532_pt1 | contig 11588 bp, 8 predicted proteins | sample SalPonF2_C_D2_MG_FD_185730 | JGI IMG/M metagenome (GOLD analysis project Ga0209921, IMG submission 185730) | Salt pond soil microbial communities from South San Francisco under conditions of wetland restoration - Salt Pond MetaG SF2_C_D2_MG... ...
CTGCACCAGCCGTTCATTTTCGGGGGCCTGCATCATTTTGCGGAACTGGCGATTTTTCGGGAACCCGCGCTGTGCCCGGAACAGGGCGAGCCCTGCTTCCTGCTCATTGTCCTCTTCAAGCGCCCGTTGAGCCTTTTTAACAAGCGAGGCGACCAGTTTTTTTTGTGCATTAACCAGCGATTCCACCCGGGGTTTCAGTTCATCATATTTTTCGGATTGGGTGTCTTCTGGAACCGGGCCCGAGATGATAAGCGGCGTTCGGGCCTCATCAATAAGAATGGAATCAATCTCATCAACAATCGCATAGTGATGCCCGCGCTGGACAAGCTCATCAGCACTGATAACCATATTGTCACGCAAGTAATCGAAGCCGAATTCATTATTCGTGCCATAAGTCACATCAGCGCGATAAGCCTGGCGGCGACCCACCGAGTTCGGTTCATATTTGTTGATGCAATCGACTTCAAGTCCGTGAAAATTGTAAATGGGCTTATTCCACTCGGCATCGCGTTTGGCCAGATAATCATTCACTGTGACAATATGTACGCCGCGGCCAACCAGCGCATTCAGATACGCCGGCATGATGGACGCCAGTGTCTTACCTTCACCGGTCTTCATTTCTGCAATGCTGCCCTGGTGCAAGGCCACAGCACCCAACAACTGCACATCATATGGTACCATGTCCCATTCGGTTTCGCTGCCGGCAACCATCCATGATTCTCCTACGAAACGGCGACACGTGTCTTTTATAACGGCATACGCCTCGGGTAAAATGGCATCCAGTTCATCTTCAACAACTTCCAGCCATTCTTCTTCCAGCTCCTCCTGCGTTTCAGCCAGCTCGCGGTGTTCATCAACAGTCAGCTCTCCTTCATTATCATTAATTTGAGCTTTGACCTCTTCAATATCTTCTTCAATTTCGGCGGTAGCTTCACGCAGTTGTTGTTTAAATTTTTCAGTTCGTTGTTTTAATTCCTCGTCCGAAAGCGCTTTTATTTCTTCTTCATAAGATTTGATTTTTTCCACGACGGGCCAAAGCTTCTTGACATCCCGTTCGCGTTTGGAACCAAATATCTTGGTGAGGATGTTCGTTATAGTGTCTAACATGATTTAAAGAAGGCTCTTATTAAAAGGTATCATTAAATTTACGGCTTACATATTCGCTGTTCAACTCTGTTTAGGTATTAGTTAAATTATACTGCTCAGTCTTATTCAATCTTTTTTAACAACCATTTAACGCAAGCAAACAGAAAGAAAAGATATTCAAAATATTTCAGTGAAACCGGTACTTATTAATAGGTATCTAACCTACTAAATTTAACCATTAAATAGGGGTTCTTATTGTCTATTTTTATTCTTACCTTTTGCGTCTGTGTGAAATCAGAGTGGAAGTAGAAATGTTCATAAAATAATCACCAATTATGAAACGCACGTATCAACCGAGTAATAAAAAACGTAAGAAGAAGCACGGATTTCGCAAACGGAAAAAAAGTAAAAACGGTAAAAAAGTGTTGAAGCGACGTCGCAAGAAAGGACGTCATAAACAAACAGTCAGCGATGAAAGAGGATCAAAAAAATAAGACTTCTTCATCTGCTGATAAATCATTTGATTTACCTAAAGCCGATATCCTGCGGGGGCGCATTAATTTTCAGCGCCTCTTCGAGGGGTCGGCGACCGTTTACTCTGAAAAGCATCTTTCACTGCGCTTCTACACTTATAGCGGAGAAGGATACTCATGCAAAATGGGATTCATTGTTGCGAAAAGACTGGGAAAAGCAACAGAGCGTAACTATATAAAACGAATTTTACGAGAAGCATACCGTTTGCACCGTCATCCCCTGATGACAGCATTGAATGCTGCTTCACTTGGTTTCCACGGAGCACTGATGGCAAAAACAGTTAAAATCGATTTCGAAACGGCTGAAAAAGAGGTTGTTCGTCTTTTGAGTCGGGTCGTTGATAAATTGCACGCCGCTTTTGATTTATGAAATATCTGCTAATTGGCATCATTCGCTTATACCAACTTATTATTTCCCCCTGCCTGCCGAATAGCTGTCGATTTTACCCCACATGCAGTCAATATAGTGTTGAAGCACTCCGAAAGCACGGGGCGCTCAAGGGAACATGGCTTGCCGTAAAGCGGGTCCTTCGGTGTCATCCCTGGAGCGGTAAAAGCGGCTATGATCCTGTTCCCGAACCCAGAAAAAATCATAATCATTAACAGAAAAGTATTTACTTTTGGATCGTAATACGATAACCGGACTCATTTTAATTTTTTTGATTTTACTTGGATGGGCGTATTTCTCGATGCCCAGCCAGAAAGAAATGCAGCAGCAAAAGGCAAAAAAAGCACATCAGGACAGTATAGCTGCTGCGAAAGCTGATTCACAGGCTCATCAGCAGGCCCAACAGAAACCTAAGGCCAAAGTAGCCGGTCAACATCCGGACACTGCCACCACCCGAAATGCACAGCCGCAGGGGAATAAGAGTAAAAGCACATCGCAGAATTTTGGGATATTCAGCCAGGCCAGCCAGCGTGATACGGTCAATGTGGTCATTCAAACGCCGCTCTATCACACAAAATTCACCAATCTTGGAGCGGGCCCGGCTACGTTTACGTTGCAAAAATACAAAACCTGGAATGAAAAGCCGGTCCAGATGATTGGTGATACAACGCGATCGGCCTACAATGTCGGTTTTCTGACCAGTGGAAATAAAAATGTTGATACAGATCAACTACTTTTTAAGCAGCTTACGCCCGGCGATACCCTGCAGCTCAAAAAGGGCGATACAAAAAAACTGACTTACGCGCTTGATGTGGCGAAAAACAAGCGCATTCTCTACACTTATACTTTTCATGGCGATTCTTACGAGGTTGATTTGAATATAACCTTTCAGGGGCTCCAAAATAAAATCATTGGTTCAACCTTCGATTTAGGATGGAAGCCGACCCTCAATCTCACGGAGAAAAACCGGCAGAAAGACGCCGGGCACAAAGCAGCTTATGTTTATTCCGGCGGCGAGCGTGAGCAGCTGAAACTTAGTGATCCGGGTCATAAAGAAAAAACGTACAGCGGTACGATTGACTGGGTATCGACGCGCACAAAATGGTTTACGCAGATTATTAAGACAGACTCACCGACCCAAAGCGCGCATTTGGTCGGAGATATCAACAAAGTTAATAATGGGGTTAATGATCATCACTACCAGGCGTCCATAGAAACGCAAATTCCCAGGAGTGACAGTACCTCATTCCAGATGTATTTAGGGCCGCTTTCGTATCATAATCTTGCTAAATATAACGAGACGACTTATGGAATGGTAAATGTTGGATATTCCTGGACCCGCTGGTTTGCTGAACCACTGGTTCAATGGATTATCATTCCTTTCTTTTCGCATATTGGAAAATACATGAATATGGGGCTGGCAATCATACTATTTGCCATCTTGGTGAAGCTGGTCCTTTCCCCGCTTACACATAAAAGTTTCAAGAGTATGGCGGCCATGCGGGAGCTGCAGCCTCAGATGGAAGAAATCAAAGAAAAATACAGTGATGACCCGCAGAAGCAACAGCAGGCAACAATGAAGTTGTATAAAGAGGCCAATGTGAATCCACTTGGCGGATGTTTACCCCAGTTGTTGCAGCTACCTATATTATGGACGCTCTGGCACTATATGCGCAACAGCATTATTATTCGCCAGAAATCATTTCTATGGGCGCATGATCTTTCCGTGCCCGACTATATTCTTCACCTGCCGTTTTCAATTCCACTTCTTGGCCATCAGATCGCTGGTTTTGCCCTGCTGATGGCAGCGGCCATGGTGGTACAAACGCAGTTTACCGGTGGAATGGGCGGCGGCGGTGGAGGCGCCGGCGGCATGGGGCAGACATTTCAGTATATCATGCCCTTAATGTTGTTCTTCATATTCAACAACTTTGCTGCGGGATTAAGCCTCTATTACCTGATTTACAATATCGTAAATATTTTACAGCAGATGATTGTTTTCAGGGGGATAGATCAAGGGGAAAATGCTGTAGAAAAAGCGACCGCCTGAGCGAAAGTGAAGAAATAGACCTTTTAAGATCTTACATTAAGGATGATGGCTAACTATCTTTCGCATTTATTTAAGGACGCAGGCCGATGGCACAGCAGGATAGTGTCGCATTAAACCATTTTCCCCGGGTTGTCTGGCGCAATAGCGAAAAGCGCCTCTGGAATCCCATTCATCGAAAAGCACTGAAAAACCGGCCCGAAGAGCGCGTTCGGTTACGAATTATTGAGTACTTGATCCGCGGTGGATGGTCAAAGCACCGGATTTCAACCGAAGAAGCCATCAACCTGCCACAGAAAGAAGCGGCACTGCGGACTGATCTCATTTGTTATACTCAGGCATTTGATCCTTTTCTTTTGATTGAATGCAAGGCTGAAAACATTAAACTGTCTGAGAAAACAGCTACCCAGATTGCCCGGTATAACCAACGGGTTGAGGCCCCTTTTTTATTTATGACCAACGGGCAGATCGATTATTGGTATGCCCTTAGCAAAAAACAATCTGTGCGAAGGCTCGATCAAATACCAGAGGTTTTTCCTGATCGATCGAAGCCCCAAACGGATTTTGATTATTGGAAAGACCGCGGGTTTGCCGGAAAGCGGGCTGTCCCGGCCCTGCGTTTATGGCTTAAAGAAGTGCTCCATAAAAATTTAATGCAGGCAGATACATCTTCACTGCGATTTTTATCATTTTCGACGCAGCTTGCCGATATCGACCTCAATCACTACTATCACATTTACCGCTTTGATGAACATCGCCTGGCATTCGGATTTTTGGCAACAGAATTCGGTGGGAGCCGGATAATAACTATATTGAACAGGAAGGGACACAATGAAGCCGTCCTGGAGATAAATCTCGATCTGCTTTTTGATGATCGCACACCCAATGCCAGTATTTACTGGTCGGGCGAAACGAATAATGAAGACGCCCGAAATTTTATTGACGGGTTGATGGAAGTCCCGTTTGACGGCAGCAAAGTAGCCGAAAATATATCGTCCCGGTTAAAGAAACTTGTTACGTCTTAAAGGGGAATTTTACTTGCCGGCGGTACTTTTTTTTGTATCTTTCAATTGTTTCTTCAATAAATTTATTAAGTGATATGAATCACCTTCATCGCCAGAAATTATTTTCACTATTCGACCAGGAGCAAGCAGTCGTTTACTTGCGCGGCGCAGAGATTATGCACCGCTATGAAACAGATTATGAATTTCCTTTTCGGCAGGAGTCGAATTTCTGGTATCTCACCGGCGTCGATGAGCCCGATTACCAGCTTCTGCTTGACCTTAACCAGCAGGAATATCATCTTTTCGCGCCCGACCGTGATTCCCAGTTCGCCGTCTGGCATGGCCGGGTTAAAACGAAAGAGCAAATTCAGGATGAATATGAGCCGGATCATCTGCATTATGATTCCGCCTTGCCGAAAGTGTTAGATGAGCTTGGGCCCGGGAAAATATACTGTGTCAATGATCAGCAGGGGGATTATTTTAAGGATACTTTCGATTATCAGGGGCCGGTTGATGTAGATGTTCTTACGGAACGCCTAACACACTGTCGTGTTTTTAAAACCGACTGGGAACTGGATCAAATGAGAGAGGCGGCCCGGGTTAATAATGTGGCCCACCGCAGGGTGCTCAAGGCGCTGGAACCCGGCAAATATGAATATGAACTCAAAGCGGTTTTCGATTATCATCAAATTAAAAACGGCCTGCTACAGCCGGCTTATACCGGTATTTTTGGCTCGGGGCCTAACAGTGCCATCATGCATTACGTGAATAACGACCGCAAGATCGAGGATGGCGATCTTCTTCTAATTGACGCCGGTTATGAATACAGGGGGTATGCCTCCGATTTCACCCGGACCTATCCCGCTAACGGTTCCTTTACGAAGATCCAGGCGGCGGTCTATGAAACCGTGCTGGAGGCCCAGAAGAAGGCTATTGATATGATTGAACCTGATGTAAAAATGGAAAAAATTCATATGCAGGCGGCCCGAACCATGATGCAGGGCCTCAAGGAGGCTGATATCATCCGGGGCAGCATTGAAGACATTATGGAAAATGATGTTTTTGCGCTTTTTTTTCCTCATGGACTGGGGCATTTTTTAGGACTGGATACCCATGATGTAGGCGGCTATCCCAAAGGGGTTGAGAAAATTGAACGGCCGGGAATAGAATATCTGCGTGCCCGGCGTAATCTGCAGCCTGATATGGTAGTTACCATTGAGCCGGGGATCTATTTTATTCCCGCCTTGTTGAAGCCTGCACTGGATAATCCGGACTTAAATTCATTTTTGAACAGGGAAAAGGTGGAATCACTATTTGATTTCGGGGGTATCCGGATTGAAGATAATATCATTATCACGGATGATGGTTATGAAAATCTGACAGATGTACCAAAAGAAAGAGATGCAATTGAACAGATAATGGCTGCATCGTAGATTCCTGAATGATAGAGCATTGGCAAAATTAAAAAGTAAAATATTTAAAGTAATACTTGCCCATATCATTCTAATTTATTTACATTTATAAACTTTTGGGAATTTCTGCATACGGCGGCTGATTTTACATCGAGACGATTTAAATATACCAATTGGTTGTCAGGCTTAATACACAGACAATTTTCGGGGACCGGTTAACGTCTGTGAACAATTTAAATTAAAACCGTTATTTATTATCATACGTTATGAAAAAAGCGCTATTTCTATTTTTCGGGTTGTTGTTTGCATCCACATATAATGCCACGGCTCAGCAGGGTGTTGATACGCTTAGTCTGAAGTCTATTTTTTATCCGCCATTACTCGCCGGCCATCGTCCTGATTTTGTCCGATTTGCACCGCACGGATTGCGGATATATTACACCGCAAATGATTCATCTCTGAAAAAAAACAAGCTTTATGATGTTAATTTGAAAGGACATATTAATCAACAGAAAGCGAAAGATAACTTTGAGCGGAACTACCGCCTGGCTCCCAATGGAAAAAAATTAGCCTATGCAAAGAATGGAGATATATGGCTGGCTGATGCTGATTTCAGTCATGCCCGTAAAATTGTGTCCTCCCCCCGCCACGAGAATGATCCGGTCTGGGGGCCGGACAGTCACCAGCTTGCTTTTGTACAAAACGGTAATGTCTGGGTGATGAATATAGATCAATCAGAACTCCGGCAGGTTACCCATAAAAAAGATAAAGCACCGGCCTATAGTATCATCGGATGGGCCGGCAGTAATAAATTGGTACTGATACAGTACAATCATTCCGGCGAGAAGATCTATTATTTTCCGCAATATATTCATAAATATGTAGAGCCTGGTAAATCACGTCGCGGGGTGGCTCGCAAAATCATTTCTTTAGCCCGACTTGATTCGTCTTCGGTTAAAAAGCTTTACAGCGGTCCTGATTATCTGACGACGAGCATCAGCAATGACGGCAAATACCTGGCGGTGGATCGCCGCGACGATGTGCGCAAGCATCGTACCATCGAGGAATATAATCTCATCAATGGTGATTCTACAGCTGTATTCCGGGATTCAACCAAGGGCTGGTTTCATGGCACAAACATTGCTTTTGCTCCCGAAGGGCACACGCTGATGCTAAAATCTGAGCGTGACGGCTGGAATCATATTTATACAGTACAGCCGGATGGGTCCGATTTAACAGAGTGGAATCACGGTAAATTTCAGGTTCCCTGGGCACACTGGCTTAATAAGCATAAAATTGTTTTTGCATCAACCAAAGTAGGTCCCGGTCAGCGGCAGGTTTACACGGTCGATACACGCAATGGACATACAAAAAAATTGACGTCCCAAACCGGCTACAGGGAAAATTTTCACCTGGGTCGAAATAAAAAGTATCTGGTCTATAAATATTCCTATTTTAATGAACCGTGGGAGCTCTACTCACTGAATTTAAAGCATCCGAAAAAAGAGACGCGACTAACCCATACTATTCCGGAGCGCTTCAAAAAAATGGATTGGCAAAAGCCGGATTACATCCGGTTTACGGCGCGTGACGGCACAACTAAAGTTTCGATGACGGTTTTGAAACCGCGCCATAAGAAACCGGGCAAAAAATATCCCGTCATGGTGTTTGTACATGGAGCGGGGACACTTCAAAATGTGTATAAAGGATGGTCAAATCATTATTATCGCGAATATATGTTCAACCAGTATTTGACGGCGCACGGTTATTACGTGATGCAGGTGGATTACCGGCAAAGCCTGGGCTATGGGCGAAAATTCAGGGAAGCTGTGACCGGCTGGCTGGGTAAGTACGAGACGCATGATATCGAGGATGGTATCAAGTATCTGGCAGCGCATTACCCGCAGGCTGACACCAGCCGTACGGGCATCTACGGTGGTAGCTACGGCGGATTTATGTCGCTCTATGCTACCAGCACAGCTCCCCAATATTTTGATGCAGCTGCGGCGTTGCGGGCAGTTACCGACTGGAAAAATTATTACTATTATAATCCCTGGTATACACGACCGCGGCTGGGGACACCCCAGGCTGATTCCGCTGCCTATGCCCGGAGTTCTCCCATCACCTATGCCGACTCATTGAAACGACCGGTATTGCTGCTACAGGGACTGCGGGATCATAATGTGGGATTCAAGGATATGGCTGAATATGTTCACCGATTAATCGAAGATAATAACAAACATTTTCAGATGATGATGTATCCAACCGAACCACATACATTTAAACATGCCGACGACTGGTATGATGAATATCGGCGTATTTTCAATTTTATGAATACTCATCTCAAATAACAACGCGTGACGGGCGTTAAAATGAGTGATACCACCATGTAAAGTGGTGGTTCTGAAAAAATATAATTTTGTTTTAGAAACATAGATTTATGATTTGGCTTCTGGCAATTCCCGCAGTATTACTTGTCGGCCTTTTAGTTGTCGACTGGCAAATTTCAGCCCCCGGTTACAAAGGGCCGAAATCCGATCATTTTAATGGGCGAAAATTTTTCAACCCGGATAAAGTGCGTGGTCGGGGACTCTTTGATCTGGCTAAATGGTCCTTTTCCAGCGACCGGGGAGAATGGTCTTACTTCCAGGAACACGAGGTCGATGTTGGGGTACCCAGGCAGCAGCCCGAATCGTCTGAGATGGTTGTTACCTTTATCAATCATACCACCTTTTTGATTCAAACAGATGGGGTGAATATACTTACCGATCCTATTTGGAGTGATCGCGCCAGCCCATATACCTGGATAGGACCCAAGCGCATGCGTCCCCCGGGGGTCCGGTTCGAAGATTTACCTGATATTGATTTGGTACTGCTCAGCCATAACCACTACGATCACCTGGACTTGCCGACGGTCTTGCGACTTAAAGCCACACATGATCCGCTCTTTATTACGCCCCTGGGGGTCGATCAATATCTGAAACAGCATCATATCACCCAAACGGTTGATCTGGACTGGTGGAAACAGCATATTTTCAACGATGAGATTGAAATAACGGGCATTCCGGCGCAGCATTTTTCCGGACGCGGCGTTTTCGATCGCGACCAGACGCTGTGGTGTGGCTATGTACTGCGGACGCCAAACTACACACTCTATTTTGCCGGTGATACGGCCTACGGCAGTTTTTTTACTGATATAGGTGAAGCGTTTGATATCGATCTTTCGATTATTCCCATTGGTGCCTATAAGCCGCGCTGGTTCATGGAGTCCATCCATGTCGGGCCGGATGAGGCCGTTCAAATTCATCAGGATGTGCGATCAAAATATAGCCTTGCTTCCCATTTCGGGACCTTTCCACTGGCCGATGAAGGAATGGATGAGCCCCCAAAGGATCTGTTGAAAGCACTTAAAAAAGCAGGGCTGTCTTCTGATGTTTTCCGGGCGTTAAATGAGGGAGAATCCTACCATTACCTTTCTAAAAAAACCAAGATGAATATTGCCCGCAATTAAGCCAAAGAGCAAATAATTTTACGATTTCTATTTTTGTCCGGTAAGATTTTCCGTAGTAAACGATGAAGCCGGGAGTCCGGCTTTGTTGAATAAGTAGGCCTGGGCCGTGTCCTTCCATCCGTAGCGTACGGCAGTGGGGTGATGCACGTCAGACGCATGGACGACCACTTTATTGCCCTGGATCGTTGCCTGAGCCGGAACAAAACGCCCATTGCTTCCTGCAATTTCGAATTCCTTTAGATTGCCATTTTTAGCTACCAGTCCGCCATCCACATGGGTAAAAGATATGACGGCCTCTGGCCCCTTAACCTTCATACTTTTGTACAACGGACCTGAATCTACCAGTCCCTGCTTGCCATAAACGTGCGCCATGGCCCACAGGGAAAGCCGCCGGCCCACCTCTTCTTTGTTGGCCGGATGAATGAGCGTCGTATCACCAATATCCATCGTAACTACCATGCCGGTATTGGACACACGAAGAGATCTTCGCTGGGCATCGCGAAGGGCCGCGCCCTGTTTGCCGTTGCCGCCATAAGGAAATGGTGCAATCTGTACATAATAAAACGGGAATTTGCCTTCTTTCCAGTGATTGCGCCAGTCTTTGATCATATCAGGAAAAAGCCTGGAATACTGCCTGGCCCGGCCCACATTCGATTCTCCCTGATACCAGATCACACCGCGTATGTGAAAAGGGATCAGCGGAGCAATCATCCCATTATAGAGTACGGTGGGCGTATTGGGATTGCTTATAAGTTGGGCATGAGGTTTTTTTGCCCCGATTTTGTATTTCCATTTGCCGGCAAGGCCGATGGTATCCGAAGTAGATGCATGTGCAGGATAGAGCTTTAGCAGTTTGGTCTTTCCATAAATGCCGCCATTTCCACCGGTATCCAGCACGCGCACGGCGATCACGTTTTCGCCTGTTTTAACAAAACGGCCCGGGACCGTATAGGAACGCTTGATAGTCCACCCTTTGGTTGATCCTACTTTATGACCATTGAACCATGTGACGTCATTATCATCAATCGGTCCAAGGCTTAGAGTTAAGGTTTTACCTTTCCATGAAGCGGGAATTTGCACCGTCTTCCGGAACCACATAATGCCATCCAGGTTTGGATACCCTGCTTTCTCCCAGTCCGTCGGCAACTGCATCTCATCCCAATTTGAGTCGTCAAAATTTCTTTTTTTATAGCTTTGCACGATCCTTTTAGAACGTTTTTCCCATGTAATTTGGTTTTCATGATACTGCGTTTTGACCTCCCTCATGTGCGGGCGCATCAGTGCAAGGGTATCGAGCGTGCTGTCGAAATCACCTAATTTTCTCAACCCACTTTCGCTGGTCCAGGCTTCTGCTACGGTCCCGCCCCAGTCGCTGGCAATAACTCCGATCGGCACGTGCAATTTTTTGTGCAGTTGAAGTCCGAAGAAATAAGCGGCTGCGCTAAAACTGGCAACGGATTTCGGCGTAACAGGCGACCAGCTTCCCTGCACATTTTTTTGCGGAGTTATGGCAATCGCCCGTTTCACATTAAAAATGTGAATGTCAGGATAATGGGCCTGTTTGATCACTTCTTTGGAATGAAGCAGCGGATATTTTGGCCAGCCCG
>Ga0209921_1000536_pt1 | contig 11545 bp, 10 predicted proteins | sample SalPonF2_C_D2_MG_FD_185730 | JGI IMG/M metagenome (GOLD analysis project Ga0209921, IMG submission 185730) | Salt pond soil microbial communities from South San Francisco under conditions of wetland restoration - Salt Pond MetaG SF2_C_D2_MG... ...
AGCAGCACAATCACCCAGAGCGTGGCATAGCTCTCGGTGGGCGCGAACACGGAGGTCAGTTTAATGCCGTAGGGCCCCTGGGTAATGTTCGACAGGTGCGGGTTGGCGACCACGAAGTACAACGCCTGCGATGCTGCCAAATTGGCGATCGCGAAGTAGGCGCCGGACAGACGCAGCAGCGGCGCCAGCACGATGCCGAAGATCACCGCCAGCAGCCCACCGCCCACCACCGCCGCGATCGGAGGCGCATGGAGGAACATAATGGCCAGCGCCGTACCGTACGCACCGGAGCCGAAAAAGCCCACGTAGCCGAACGGCAGATAACCGGTGAATCCGTAGGCGATGTTCAGCCCCTGCGCCAGCGCCACATAGGCCATCATGCTGAACAGCAGCGACTCGTTGCCGTAGAGGAACGGGCTGAGGGCAAAGCCGAGCCCCACCACCACCAGCACCAGCGCCGACTCTACCCACAGCCCCCTACGCATAGCGCACCCGGCGGCCGAGGAGTCCGGAGGGTTTGACCAGCACGATCGCAATCAGCAGCACGTAAGGCAGCAGGTTCGACCACGATGGCAGATAGGTCTGCATGAGCATGGTTGCGATGCCGTAGACCAGCCCGCCGATCACCGTGCCCAGTGGCTGCCCCAGCGAGCCGATGACGACAATGGCGAACGACACCGTGGTGAGGTCCACGCCCATGTTGGGATCGATGGCGCCCAGCATGTAAGGCGCGAACACGCCGGCCAGCCCGGCCAGGCAGAACCCGGCAACGAACGCCGCCGCCGAGATGCGATGCACGTTGATGCCGGCGGTCTGCGCCTCGTCCCGGTTGGCCATGATGGCACGCGTGGCGTAGCCGAAACGCGAATGGTAGAGGTAGGCATAGAGCGCCAGGATCGCCACCACGCTGACGCCGGCCGCCACCACCCAGGCAAACGGAAAAGACTGGCCGGCGATGACCACCGAGCCGCCGCCCAGGGTGGATCCGGGCACGGAACGCTGGTTGTTGCCGAAGCCGAGCACCGCCGAGGCTTCGATCACCTGCGACAGCCCGAAAAAGAGAATGAAGGAGAGCATCTCCGGGTCGCGCGTGGCAAGCAGCCGCGGCACCACCAGGTAGTACAGGGGAATCCCGATGATAGTGAAACCGATAACCTCCAGCGGGATGCCGAACATCGGGCTCACGCCAAGCAGGTGATACACCCAGAAGGCGCCGAAGGCGCCCAGCATGATCAGATCCCCGTGGGCGAGGTTGATCATGCGCATGACGCCGAAGATCAGATTCAGGCCGATGCCCACCAGGCCGAAAAAGAGCCCGTAGAGCACGCCCCCGATCAGTGCGTATTCGAGCAGCCCCATCAGCGCGCCTGCAGGGGCTGGCCGGAGGCGGCGACGCCGTGCGTCGCCGCCCTGTTATGCATACTCACCGACATTACTTAGGCGCGGGGCATATGGCCTTGCCCGTCGCCACACGGGGCGGATAGACAATGACCATTTTGTTGTTCTTCTGTCCCTTTTGCGGCTGCAACTGGCCCACGGGCAGCGTCTCGCCGACCTGTGCGCCGTCGCTGCGGATCTTGAAGCGCCCATCGAGCGTAAACAGCTTGCCGGAGGCATGCGCCAGCGCGTGACGCATGGAGATCTGGCTGAATTTGGGCGCCGTCCCGAGCGCCTTCTGGATCATGAGACCCGCGTTGTAGCCGGCGACAGTCAGGAAGTCCACCGACTTGCCCGTGCTGCTCTGGAATTGCTTTTCAAACTGGTCGATGTTGAGACCGAAATTGACCTTCTTGGTGTAGCGCAGCAGCGGGGGCGTGGGGTAGGTATAAGTGTGTGCCAGCCCTTGCGGGCCCACATTGCTGCGCAGCAGATCCAGCAACTGCCCGGGGAAGATGGTGAACACCATGTTGAAATGCTGGCCGCTCGACTGCAGCGCCTGCAGGAAGGCGATGTCGTTGTTGGGATAGCCGAATTCGATCACCGCGTGGGGATGGTCGGCGGCGATGCGGTGCAGCAGGACCGTGTAGCTCGAGGTGTTGGACGGCACGGCGTGGTAGTAGACGGGCTTGTTGCCGGCCTTGTCCAGATAGTGCTTCAGCGTCTCGGCCTGGGACTGGTCGAAATCGTTGGAGTCGTAGAGCACCGCCACGTGGTTGATGCCCTTGTGGTTGAGGAACTGCGCCAGCGACTTGGGCCACACACCGGAGGTGGGCAGGCTGGTCAGCACGATGTAGGGATTGTTCTTGGTGAAGAACTTCGCCCCCGTGCCGGTCACGTCGAACAGCAGCTTGTGGTGCTCCTGCGCCAGGGGCACCGCCACCGAGGTCAGCACGGATCCGAAATCCGCCACCAGTACGTTGACATTATCCTGCGTGATTAGCTGGTTATAAAGCGTTGTTGCGGTATCCGTCGAGCTTTGGTCGTCGTACGAAACGAGCTTGACGGGGATCTTTTTGTCAAAGGCTTTGACGTAGACGCCGCCGTTTTTGTTGACGCGGTGCACCCAGAACTTGAGCCCCTCGTACTGGGACTGGGACGAGGTCGCGAACGGCCCGGAGCTGGCGTACAGAGTTCCGACCTTGATCTGTTGCGGCGCCTGGGCGGCCACGACCGGCAGAGCCATCGCGCAGGCCACGAGCGCGAGCCCCGCGGCGGTCAAACGGGATTTCAGTCGTGCGAACATGGGAATCTCCTTTTCTGTATTGGCATCAGCATTCGCCGGGCAACGCCTCCTTCACCCGCCGGCCCTCCTCGGACAGCGAGACCCGGCGTCTGCTCCCGGGCTCCTCGACGGCTCATCCGCCGAAGATCGTGCACAGAACCCGCCGCTGCGAGGTCGGCGGACCCTGCTTAATCAGGGCGGGCTCGCGAAGCGGCAGGACTCGCCCCGGATGCGGCCGCTGCGCTGGCCCGCATCCACCTCATCGCGGCGCCGTCCACGCAAGCCAGCTCACCTGCGCGCGTGCCGATCGGGCGGCCGGGAGCCGGAGCGCGGCCGTGCAAAACCGCCATCCCGATGCTTCGTAAAGGAAGGCCTTGCGGACGGCGCTTCGTCATTCCGCTCCTCCTCACCGAACCCGGGGCACGCTGCAGTGCGGCTGGCGCTCATATAGGAAGGGAGATCGCCGCGATGGCAGCGATTGCGAGCGGGCCCGGCATCCTTGGGTGTAACTGAAAGATACGGAAAGATGGGGTGCCGCGCCACTCGGCGCTTCCGGCAGCATTAAGCAAAATGCGCGAAAGCATCCCAGCGCACCCGTCCGGAACTCGATTGTCGCACACGGCCCCACCGTCAACCACGGCTCCTCAGCCTGCCCGGCAGCGTTCGCCTCGTATCAGCAGGTACCACTTCGAGGGGTCGTCAGCTACGCTAGCCTTGGCCCGATGCGTGGAGCCCGCGGTCCACCGGCACAGGCAAGTCGTTGACCCGCACGCTAATCTTTCTTGCTAAAACCTACTAAACACCGTGCGCGGCGTCAAAAATAACGCTGCGTGTGCGCACTCCAGTTATCAATCGGACCGCCCACGGCGTGCCGACTCATGCCGCGGCGTTCACCTCCGGGTCCGGTCGCGCCGCAGCGAGCCGGGCCGAAGGGAATGCCGGCGACCCGGGTAACGCCTGGGCACTCGCACCGTCAGTGCGCGTCCATCACCTGCGCATAGGACGCATTGTCGCGCGCATAACACTCGCAGGCGGCGGCTTCCAGGCCGGCGCCATCCAGAATGGTGAGATCCCCGCGGCGGTAATGGATCAGCCGGCGGCGCTGCAGCGCGGTTGCCGCCCGGGTCACACCGGCGCGCCGCACGCCCAGCATGTAGGACAGGAACTCGTGGGTGACATAAAAGGAATTCGAATGCGAGCGGTCGCGCGACATCAACAGCCAGCGCGCCAGGCGCGCTTCGATGAAGTGAAAGTGCGTGCAGGCCGCCGTCTGCGCCGTCTGCGCCATCACCACGTAGGTATAGCGTTTGAGCACGCCTTCGAGCACCGGCTGGGCGCGCAACTCGCGGCAAAACGCCGCAGTCTCCATGCGCAGGGCCAGGCCCGCACCCTGCACCACCGCACGCAGCGGTGCGCTCGTCACACCCAGCATCAGCGACAGCCCCAGCATGCCTTCATCGCCGATGAGGCCCACTTCCAGCCCCGAGCGGCCATCCGCGTTCACCGTTTGCGAAATGAAGCTCTCGGTCGGGAAATACACGTACTGCATGCGTTGCTGCGGCGAGGTGAGCAAATCGTTCAAGGCGAGGGTAACGCTCTGGCAGCCCGCCATGAAGCGGTCGCGATCAACAGGTGGCAGCGCCGCCAGTAGGCGGTTGGCATTGACGTTGCGGTGAGGCTGCACTGGATAAAACCCCCGCGGGCGGGAACGCCCCGCGGCGTCCCAAGATTGCGTTACCCAGTATGCGCTTTTCTCGCGGCCGGTGTGTGCCGACAAACGGGCCGACGAGGCGCCACGAACGCCGGGCAACACGGTGATCCCATCGGCGAACACAACGGACCGGCAGGACGCACGGTCAGCCTGTTCAGGGAAGCTCGAGTTTTCCCAGATGCCCCGTCATCCTTGCCTACGCTGCACCGGCCCGGGGGCGCGCTGCCATGCGGCCACCATGCCATCAACTGCGCCGGCGATGTTGGCTCGCATAAGCCGGCTCTATCATTAATATGTTTGTACGATACCGAACATAGCCTTATGTTTTGGTTAACGCCTGCATTAGTGCCTTTGAACCCCGTATTATCCTATTAACGAATTATATTATTATTGACAAAAATAGTTTATTAAGTCATTTTATGTATATATATACAATTAACAATCCCATATGGGAACGCGGATTAATTATTACAAAACAAGGCCTATTTAATTATAAGCTTTTGTTATTAAGGGTTTTATTACAACTACAAATACATAGATAAATTCGTTTTTCATATGTCTTTTGTACGGTATCGAACGTTAACGGCCTTGGATTACTCGGCGACTGATATGCAACTATTTCGAAACGGAAGATAGAACTTATAGACACATACAGCCATATTGATAGATCTTCTGCAAGAACACCCTATCGGAACTCCTTTTGACGTCATTGGTCGAATTCAGTAAAAGCGACGTTATCGGAGGCAATAGCCATGCAAGGCGCTATAAGCCGAAACAATGAAACGCAGCGTTGCGATGGGCCCGCGACAACGTCGGCGGCGCCGCAACGGGTTTGCGTATCCCCGCCGCGCGACCCCTAACCCCGGCATCGAGCGCCGTCCAGGTCAGCGGCACGGTGATCATCGGCGGCGCCGTTGAGCGACGTTGCGGCCTCGCTGCGAGCGAGGGCCACTTGCACATTGATATGGAGGTCTCGCCATGGCTGTCAATCCTCGGCAACAACTGGAGGCCTTGCACGCGGCCACTCTGCTGGCATTGACCCGCTTTGGCGGTGGCATCGACCTGTCGGCCCTGTCCGCGCACAAGGTCCGCGACACCCGCTTCTCGCCGGGCCAGACCCTGTGTCGTCAGGGACAGGATTTGAAAGCGCTCTACGTGCTGCGCGAGGGCACCGTGAAGATACACGTGGAAACCGAGCTCGGGCGCGAGCAGATTACCGCGTTCCGGCGCCCCGGCGAGATCATCGGCCTGGATGCGCTGAACGCGCATCGTCACATGAGCACGGCGACCGCGGTAAAACCCACGCTGGCCGAGGAAATCCCCTCGACCCGACTGTGGCGGGCGCTGCAGCAAGAGCCCCAACTGGCAACGCTACTTCTGGCCTGCATCAGCAAGACCTTGGCGGAAAGTGAGGAAGCGCTCGTGCTGCTCGGCGCAAAGGGCGGGCTGGCGCGCGTGGCGACCTTCCTGCTGATCGAGAGCCTGCGCCAGGGCAGCGGTAGCCCGCGCCTCGAGGTCGCACTCGATATGTCACGCACCGACATTGGCCATTACCTGGGCCTGAGCAAGGAAGCGACCGTCCGGCTGCTCAAGAGCCTGGAGGATCAGGGGCTGATCCGCCTGGCCAACAAGCATGTCGCCATCCGTCATCTGGACGCGCTGTGCGAGGCGGCCGGCGTCAGCTCCCTGGCGGCGCTCGAACCCGTGGACATCGCGCTGTGCGCCAATGACACGGGCTAAACGAACATCCCGGCGCAGCCGGTGACGGATATCACTGAATGGCGGTCAGGGCGCTGCATACAGTCAACCCTTCCCGGTTGCCGGTGCCGTACCGGGACCCGTCCGCCATCAGGCATCGCATTGAGCGAAAGGAGACCGCCATGACCCGCCTGTATATCGGCAACCTGCCCTTCGACGTCGTCGAGCGCGACGTGGAGGCACTGTTCGCCACTATTGCGCCGGTGCGCGCACTGACCCTGATCCGCGATCGCTTCACCGGCCGGGGCCGCGGGTTCGGCTTCGCCGAGGTCGACGCCGAGCACCACGGATCCGTCCTGGAAGCGCTCAACGGCACCACGCTCAAGGGCCGGCCACTCAAGGTGGAACTGGCCAAGCCGGCTCCCGGGGCGCATCGCGGCGAGAGCCCGGCCGCCGCGGCCGGGCCCAAGACCCCAGCACGCAACGGCCAACGCATAACGCGGCGCGTACGCCGCACGCCGCGCGAGCACCGCGAACACGGCGAACGCGCGTTGCTGCACCTGCAGGGCAGCGACAGCGCACACCACCAGCCGGCGGGCGGCCGCACGCCGGGCCCGCGCGACACCTCCAAGCGGTAGGAGCCAAGCGATGACGCAGCAGGACGCGGAGCGCGACGTTCATGCCGAGGGCGATGCGGTTACGGCGTACCTGACCGCTATCCGCGCCTATCCCCTGCTGAGCGCCGAGGAGGAGATCAGCCTGGGCCGGCGCGTGCAGGCCGGCGACAAGCAAGCGCGCCAGCTCATGGTGCACTGCAATCTGCGCCTGGTGGTGCATATCGCCAAGCGCCGCGCGCACCAGGGCATGCCCTTAATCGACCTCATCCAGGAGGGCAACATGGGGCTGATGCGCGCCGTGGAGCGTTTCGATCCGGAGCGCGGCTACCGCTTCTCCACCTATGCGAGCTGGTGGATACGCCAGGCGGTGGACCGCGCCATCGACAATCAGGCGCGCCTGGTGCGCCTGCCGGTGCATGTTTCACGCCGGGTGCAGGCGGTGCGCCGCGCCGCGAGCGATCTGGCGATGCGCCTGGGGCGCGAGCCGACCACCGATGAGCTATCGGCCAAAACAGCCTTGTCGCCCACGGCGGTGCGCCAGGTGTTGGCGCGTGACTACACCATGGTCTCGGCCAATAGTTACGCGCACAGCGGGGACGACGCCGTACCGCTTGAGCGCATGATTGACCCCCGCGGCGACACGCTGAGCGGCGAGGTACTCGCCGAGCAGCGCCATCACGCCTTGGAACGATGGCTCGAACGCGCGCTGACACCGCGTCAACGCGCCATCGTGCGCCGGCGCTACGGACTGGACCGGCGCGGCCCGGCGACGTTCACGGCGATCGCGCGCGAACTCTCGCTCTCGCACCAGCGCGCCCAGCAGATCGAACGCCAAGCCATCGCGCGGCTGCGCGAAGACACCGACGCGCCCGACGGCGTCGTACCGGAACCGGAGGACCTCAGCAACGAATAGGCGAGCAGGCCCGGCGTGTTCACGAATGGCCGCTGTAGCGCGGCCGCCGGGACGCCTTCGATGGGCGCGCCGTGGCCGGTGCGCCAGCTTGCATGTCAGGGCCGGCCCGCTCGCCATCGGTCCAGCCGGCCGGGGGATCGGGCGGCTCGCCGCGCATCACCTGCTGGATCTGGTTGCTGTCCAGGGTCTCGTACTTGATCAGCGCCTCGGCCATCAGGTGCAGCTTGTCGAGATTCCGCTCCAGCGTCTCCCGCGCCCAGTTATAGTGGGTATCGACGATGGACTGGATCTCCTGGTCGATGGACTTGGCGGTGGCGTCCGAAATCTGGTTTTCGTGGCTGCCAACCTGGGCGCCCACGAAGGGCTGGCCGTCGTCCTCGCCGTAGGAGAGCGGGCCGATCTTGTTGGACAGCCCCCACTTGGTCACCATCTTGCGCGCGATCTCGGTGGCCTTCTCGATGTCGTTGGCCGCCCCCGTGGTCACCGCATCCGGGCCGAAGATCAGCTCCTCGGCGATGCGCCCGCCGAAGAGCCGGGACAACTGGCTCTCCAGGTAGCGCTTGGTGTAGCTGTAGCGGTCGTCGTCGGGCAGGAACATGGTCACCCCCAGCGCCCGCCCGCGCGGGATGATGGTGACCTTGTAGACCGGGTCGTGCTCGGGCACCAGCAACCCCACGATGGCGTGGCCGGACTCGTGGTAGGCGGTGAGCCGCTTCTCATGCTCGCTCATCACCATGGAGCGCCGCTCCGCGCCCATCATGATCTTGTCCTTGGCGCGCTCGAAGTCGTCCTGGTCCACCAGGCGCTTGTTGGCGCGCGCGGCGAACAGCGCCGCCTCGTTGACCAGGTTGGCCAGATCCGCCCCGGAGAACCCCGGCGTGGCCCGCGCCAGCACCCCGGGGCGCACGTTCTCCGCCGCCGGCACCGAGCGCATGTGCACCTTGAGGATCTGCTCGCGCCCTCTGACGTCGGGCAGCGGCACCACCACCTGGCGGTCGAAGCGCCCCGGGCGCAGCAGCGCCGGGTCGAGTACGTCCGGGCGGTTGCTCGCCGCGATCACGATCACGCCCTCGTTGCCCTCGAAGCCGTCCATCTCCACCAGCAGTTGGTTCAGCGTCTGCTCGCGCTCGTCGTGGCCGCCGCCCATGCCGGCGCCGCGGTGACGCCCCACCGCGTCGATTTCGTCGATGAAGATGATGCACGGGGCCTGCTTTTTCGCCTGCTCGAACATGTCGCGTACGCGCGACGCGCCCACCCCCACGAACATCTCCACGAAGTCGGAGCCGGAGATGGTGAAAAACGGCGTACCCGCCTCGCCCGCGATCGCCTTGGCCAGCAGCGTCTTGCCCGTGCCCGGCAGACCCACCATCAACACCCCCTTGGGGATGCGCCCCCCCAGGCGCTGGAACTTGCCCGGGTCGCGCAAAAAGTCCACCAGCTCCACCACTTCCTGCTTGGCTTCCTCCACCCCGGCCACGTCGCCGAAGTTGATCTTGACCTGATCGGCGCTCAGCATGCGGGCCTTGCTCTTGCCGAAGGACATGGCACCGCCGCGTCCGCCGCCGCCCTGCATCTGGCGCATGAAGAACACCCACACGCCGATCAGCAGCAGGAACGGGAACCAGGAGATGAAGATCTGCATCAGCAGCGACTGCTGCTCGGGCGGCTTGCCGACCACCGTCACGTTGTTGTCCAGCAACGTGCCCATCATGGCTTCGTTGTTGGACTCCGGACTGTAGGTGACGAAGCTGGTGCCGTTGTGGCGCTCGGCCTTGATGTGCTTGCCGTTGATGACGGCTTTTTCGATCTCGCCCTGCTTCACTTGGCTCAAAAACTGCGAGTAAGCCACTTGCTGGGACGAGTTGGAGCCGGGCGAGAAGCTGTTGAACACGCTCATCAGCACGAGCGCGATCACCACCCAGAGCAGAAGATTTTTCGCTAAATCGTTCAAGGTCTTACCCTCGAGTCACTAAAACTGGGTCGACAAACAGCGGACGGGTGCAAAGGGCACGCTCTCCGTCTAAGGAATAATATCGGGTGTATTCGCGAAGCGTTACGACGGCAACAAGTTCGATTGATCATGCCACGCGCCTTCGCAATCCGGCGCGGCGGCGGGCGGGCAGCATATATCTGAACGCAATATACCTCTCCGCTTCGGACCCTACTACAAACGGTAACCGCACGCCACCAGATAGTGCTCCGGGCTGCGTCCGCGCGACGCGCCGGGCTTTCGCGTCGCCACGCGCCCGAAGGCGGCACGCAGTTCGCGCACATAGGCGTCGAAGCCTTCGCCCTGAAAAACCTTGACCAACAGCGCCCCTCCGGCCACCAGATTGTCCTTGGCGAACTCCAGCGCCAGCTCGGCAAGATGCATCGCCCGCGCCTGATCCGCTACTTTCACCCCACTTATATTGGGGGCCATATCGGACATTACAAGATCCACCGCCCGCTCGCCGACCAGGACCTGCAGCCGCTCGAGCACGCATTGCTCGCGAAAATCGCCCTGCACGCAATCGGCGCCGGCCACCGGCGTCATGGGCAGCATGTCGAGCGCAATGACCCGTCCCTTGCCACCCAAGGCGTGCACCGCGAACTGGGTCCACCCCCCCGGCGCCGCGCCCAGATCCACCACCGTCATCCCCGGGCGCAGGAGGCGGTCACGGGCCTGGATTTCCTCCAGCTTGAACGCGCTGCGCGCGCGGTAACCACGCTCGCGTGCGCGTTTGACGTAAGGATCGTCGCGGTGCTCTTGCAGCCACCGGCCGCTGCTGCCTTTGCGCGCCATCAGTCCAACCTGTCCGCCCGTTTTGCTAAGCTGGGCCTTGCCGATACAGTCATGATGCCGCCCCCATCGGGCCGCTCCAACGGAGAACCGCGTTGCCCTGTCCCACAGACCTGAGCGAGACGTCACGCCGCCAACTCAAGCGCCTGGCCCACCACCGCAAGCCGCTGGTGCAAGTGGGCGCCGCGGGCCTGAGCGCCGCTCTGATCGCCGAAATAGACCACGCCTTGACGCACCATGAATTGATTAAGGTCAAATTAGGCGGCGCCGATCGCCGCGGGCGCGACGCCATGGCGCAGGCAATAGCCGAACGAACCCGGTCCTGGCTGATACAACGCATCGGCGGGATAGGCACCTTCTACCGGGAGAATACCGAGCAGCCGGCGATCAGCCAGACCCTCGAGCGGCCGCGCGCGGAGCAGCCCGACAAGCACACTCAGACATAGCGCACGGCGGTGATCTCCAGCGAGCGCTGGCCCCCGGGCACGTCCACCTCGACCGCATCGCCCTCCTCCTTGCCGATCAAGGCCCGCGCGATCGGGGAATTGAACGAAATCATGCCCTGCTTGATGTCCGCTTCGTCCTCGCCGACGATGCGGTAGGTAAATTCCTCGTCGGAATCCACGTCGAGCAGGTCGACCGTGGCCCCGAACACGACCTTGCCGTTGTTCGCGAGCGTGGTCACATCGATGATTTGGGCATTGGCGAGCTTGCTCTCGATCTCCTTGATGCGGCCCTCCGCGAAGCTCTGCTGCTCGCGCGCCGCGTGATATTCCGCATTCTCCTTGAGGTCGCCATGGGAGCGCGCCTCGACAATGGCCTCGATGATGCGCGGGCGCTCCTCATTCTTCAGATGCCGGAGCTCCTCTTTGAGTTTTTTCGCACCGGTCACGGTCAGCGGAACCTTGCTCATGACGCAAACTCCTTGTGCAGTTCCTGCAGCCGGGTGACATCCATCGCGTCCAGGTGTGCCAGCGCCTGGCACGTGGCCCGCGCCCCCGCAATGGTGGTGTAGTAGGCGACCTTGTACTGGATCGCCGTGCTGCGGATGGAGTGGGATTCCGCGATTGCCCGCTTGCCCTCGGTGGTGTTGAGGATTAGCTGAATATCGCCGTTCTTGATCAAATCCACGCAGTGCGGGCGCCCCTCCTTGACCTTGTTG
>Ga0209921_1000539_pt1 | contig 11462 bp, 13 predicted proteins | sample SalPonF2_C_D2_MG_FD_185730 | JGI IMG/M metagenome (GOLD analysis project Ga0209921, IMG submission 185730) | Salt pond soil microbial communities from South San Francisco under conditions of wetland restoration - Salt Pond MetaG SF2_C_D2_MG... ...
GATGTCGGCTCATCGCATCCTGGGGCTGGAGAAGGTCCCAAGGGTATGGCTGTTCGCCATTTAAAGCGGTACGCGAGCTGGGTTCAGAACGTCGTGAGACAGTTCGGTCCCTATCTGCTGTGGGCGTTGGAATGTTGCGGAGAGCTGCTCCTAGTACGAGAGGACCGGAGTGGACGCACCGCTCGTGGACCTGTTGTCCTGCCAAGGGCACCGCAGGGTAGCGATGTGCGGAAGTGATAAGCCGCTGAAAGCATCTAAGCGCGAAGCACGCTCCAAGATAAACATTCCCTATTAGAGCCTTCTGGAAGACGACCAGATCGATAGGCGGCAGGTGTACGCGTGGTAACACGCTCAGCCGAGCCGTACTAATCAGGCTACTGGCTTCCCTTATATGGCTTGCACGACCCGCCGGGTCGGGCAAAGCCCTTGCCCCCTCTCAGCTATCACTACGTCGAAGACCATTTGTTGACTTCTTGTTTTTTTTGAGCAGGCGGGCCAGGCGCCGGGGCTCCACCCGTTCCCATCCCGAACACGGCCGTGACACCCGGCAGCGCCGATGGTACTGCCCTTGCGGCGGGAGCGTAGGTCCCCGACTGCTCTTTTTTTTATTCAAGCCCTTTACGCTTTGCGTAAGGGGCTTTTTTGTTTGTATTTTTCTAACCTGTCGGGAATAATCGTTTATATATCAATGTAAATGCTTGATATTACAGAGTGTTATATTTTCTGATCCATGATCTTGGCTTGTTCTTGATACCAGCTATGAAAGGTATCATCAGCAATACGATTGCGAACTTCCCGCATCAGCCACAGGTAAAAAGTAAGATTATGAAGAGTGGCGAGTTCTAAGCCCAAAATTTCATTATTTCGAAACAGATGGTGGATGTATGACATTTTATATTTCTGACATAAGTCCGTGGGAAAATCAGGGTTTAGTGGTTGGTTGTGATTTTTCCACTTAGCATTCATAATATTGATATAACCGTTGTATGTGAAGACCTGACCGTTACGAGCATTTCGAGTAGGCATCACACAATCAAACATATCTACTCCCCGGGCAATGCTTTGCAGAAGGTTTGCCGGATTTCCAACCCCCATTAAGTAGCGAGGTTTATCCTCAGGTAAAAATTCAGTATTTAGGTCAGTCATTTCATACATCAATTCAGTGGGCTCTCCAACACTGAGTCCACCGATAGCAATACCTTCAAAATTGAGATCTGTGATAAATTTGGCCGACTCTTCCCGTAAATCTGAAAAGGTACCGCCTTGCACAATGCCGAACTGTGCTTGCGTGTGCCCATATTTAGGATTGGTATTTAAAAAGGCCTCACGACCCCGTTTTTCCCATCGATGGGTTAATTCCATAGATTCTTTGGCATATTCGTAGCTGCAGGGATGGGGGGGGCATTCATCTAACACCATCATAATATCAGAACCGAGTATTCGTTGAATTTCAACTACGCTTTCTGGGGTAAAAATGTGTTTGGAACCGTCCAAATGGCTCTTGAAATGAGCTCCTTTTTCTTTAAGTTCACGGTTATCAGATAAAGAATAGATTTGATAACCTCCTGAATCGGTGAGAATGGGTCGGTTCCAGCTCATAAATGAATGGAGGCCACCGGCATCTTCGATGATATCGCAGCCGGGACGTAAATACAAGTGGTAGGTATTTGCCAGGATAATTTGGGCTTTAACTTTTTCAATGAGTTCGTCTTGTTTAACGGCTTTTACCGAGGCAAGCGTACCTACCGGCATAAAAATTGGGGTTTGAATTTTCCCGTGATCAGTTTCTAAAAGGCCAAGTCGGGCTTTGGTAGAGTTGGAAGTTTTTTTGAGTTCAAACAATGGTTAAGGCTTAGATATATCTGATTTATCTTTCAATTGAAAATAGCGTTGTAGAAAATAGTAAAATTATTGATGTAACATTAATACGCTATTTTTGTATCCTTAAGAAATTATTTAAAGGAGAAAATTGGTAACAATCACTTATAAAAAATTAATCCGTTAGAAAATTTTATGTCTAATAAGACATTGGTAATTGTACCTACATATAATGAGGCTAATAATATTTCTAGGCTCATTCATACGGTCATGATGTTAAATAATTCAATACATTTATTAATTGTTGACGATAATTCGCCGGATGAGACTGCAAATATTGTCAAAGAGGAACAGGAAAAATTTGGCGATCGGCTTTTCCTACTGGAACGCGCTGGTAAACTGGGACTTGGTACCGCTTATGTTACGGGATTTAAATATGGGCTGGATCACGGTTATACATATATTTGCGAAATGGATGCGGACTTTTCCCATGATCCTGAGGATTTACCTCGATTAATTGAGGAAGTCAGCAATGGTAGTGCAGATGTGGCAATTGGTTCTCGATATGCGGATGGCATTAGTATTATTAACTGGCCGTTAAGCCGATTAATTCTTTCCTACAGTGCAAATCTTTATGCTCGTTTCATAACTGGTCTACCCATTTTCGATACTACTGCAGGATTTAAATGTATCCATCGTAAAGTACTTGAGAAAATTTCTGTGGATAAAATTCGATCTAATGGTTACGCATTTCAAATTGAACTTCATTTTCGAGCGTGGAAGGCGGGCTTTAAACTAAGAGAAGTAGCTATCATTTTTCGTGAAAGGGAAGAAGGGGTCTCCAAAATGTCAAAAGGTATTGTCTGGGAGGCCATTTGGCGAGTTTGGTCACTTAAGATTCAAAGTATGTTTGGAACATTATAGTTTTACCGGCATAACACATACTCTGATGCCAAGCAGATGAGCCCGGGACTTAATTTCCTCGCTAGTGAAATAACTGGAAAAATAAGTAGCTACTCTTAGCTGACTTCAGAACCATTATAACTATTTCCGGAAACCACCATAAAATTCTTACAATCTCACCTTAAGTTCTTATATTTGGATTGAATTTGCAGAATTTGTGGAAATAATCTTTTATGCAATATTTAGATTTTGAACAACCGATAGCTGATCTTGAAAAAAAAATTAAGGAACTAAGCGAGCTATCTATTACAGATGACGATGTACTCTCACCGGAAATAGAACGACTTGAAAAACGGGTTGTTGAGCTCCGAAAATCAATTTTTTCAAATTTAACGAGATGGCAGCGCGTTCAGTTGGCACGTCATCCGGATCGCCCTTATACTTTGGATTATATTTATAAAATCACGGAAAATTTTGTAGAAATTCACGGTGATCGTTATCACGGTGATGATAAGGCAATCGTTGGAGGATTGGCAACAATCGACGGGCATTCTGTTGTAATTTTGGGACATCAGAAGGGCCGGGATACGAAGAGTCGACAATTCCGGAATTTCGGAATGGCCAATCCCGAAGGATATCGAAAGGCACATCGATTAATGAAACTCGGGGAAAAATTTAATATTCCGGTCATTACTCTACTGGATACTCCCGGTGCCTATCCAGGATTGGAAGCCGAGGAACGAGGTCAGGCCGAGGCCATTGCCAAAAACCTTAAGATGATGGCAACGTTGAAAGTGCCAATTATTTCTATTGTCATTGGAGAAGGTGCCAGCGGTGGGGCGATTGGCATCGGCATGGGTAATGAAGTGTATATGATGGAAAATACCTGGTATTCTGTGATCTCGCCGGAAAACTGTTCTACCATTCTTTGGCGTACCTGGGATTACAAGGAACAGGCCGCATCCGCTTTGAAATTGACGGCGGATGATCTCAAGAATCTGGAAATTATTGATGGCATCATAGAAGAACCGCTGGGCGGGGCTCACCGCGATCCCGATAAAGCTGCGTCAGCGATCAAAAAACAATTGTTAACTTCCTTGACGAGGCTGAAAAAGATGTCGTCGGAAGAGCTGGTCGAACGTCGTATACAAAAATATTCTAATATGGGGGAATGGAAGAAGGCTCCTAAAAAGGCCAAGAAAAAGTGATGACAGGTGTTTCCAGATAAAGATCCTATTTACGCTTATACTCATCAATTGCGAAGTCGCTATGGAGAGACCGATAAAATGGGGTATGTTTATTACGGACGGTATCTGGAGTATTTTGAAGAAGCACGTACCGAGATGATCCGTTCACTCGGATTTCCTTATACCCGGCTAGAAGAAAATGGAATTATGTTGCCGGTGGTGCATACGGAGGTCGATTACAAAGCTCCTATTTTTTATGATGAGCTTATGCGTATTAGTGTAACCCTGTTTGACATTCCCGCGGTGAAGTTGGAAACCTATTATGAAGTTTATACTGATCGGCGGGAATCTCCGCACATCCTAGGTAAAGTAATACTATGTTTTATGAATGAGGATAACCGAAGGCCGTGCCGGGCTCCGGCTGATTTTGTCGATAATTTGAGATCATCCATCAGTCCCTGATATCTATGGAAACACAGAAGTTTGGTTTATACTTGTTTATTACGGGATTACTGTTTTTTATTATCATAACAGCTTTGGGGGGAGGCCTTTTCGGACAAACGGCTCCCTATTATGTGCAATGGCAGCACAAGTTATTCTACGGGCTGTGTCATCAAAATCCAAGTCGTTCGTTTTGGATTAATGGTCAACCTATGGCCGTGTGTAGTCGGTGTTTGGGGATTTATACCGGATTTGCCCTCTGTTGGTTATTGTTGCCTGTACTTTCCATATTTACAGCTGAAAAAAAATTAATTCAGAAAGTGGCGTTGGGTATTATTTTTATAAATATAATTGATGTAGTTGGAAATTTGTTCGGTTTTTGGCAAAATACATTGGTCTCACGTCTCGTGCTTGGTTGGTTAATGGGATGGTCAGCCGGGCTATTCTTTATGGGGGACTTTTTCAAAATAACAATCAAATCAATAGGGAATCATCATGGAAGAATCACAGCAGACGTCAAACACTAACCCATCATATTGGGAATCCGTAGGGATTGCCGGATTAATATTTGGCATTTTAGTTTTTGTTCTCGGATTAATTATTACTTATATCACTATCAATTCAGAGCCTACGGGTTCTATGTTTTCTCCGATGCAATTTGTGGGTGTCTTGGTTTGTCTGATTGGAGCTTTTGGTGGGATGCTTGCAACTTGGCATTATGCCAGAGAATACGATGTGGCGTTCACTCTGGGGACAGGTGCATTAATTGGCCTTTTTACAGGAATTGCGGTTACACTTATAAATATTTTATTAAGTCAGGGTTGGCATTTAATCGATCCAAAGATGACACAACATTTGATTAATCACACGGTTGCAAACATTAAAGCCTCTGACATGGGGGATCAGCAAAAGCAGCAAACCATTGATATGATGGCAAAATCATTGAAAAACCGTAATAGTATCGGAACGCAACTTTTGTGGGGGTTGCCCATGTATGGTGTCCTTAATCTATTGACAGGTATGATCGGAGCCAAAATTTTTAGCAAAAAAGAAGAAGATAATTTCTAATTATTAATGAATAATACAGACGAGCAAGCGTCATCAAATAGTAATCATCATATTCAATACGAGTATAAATCCTGGGCCGAACGGCATGGATTTGCAGACTGGGCTTTAGCACTTCTTTGGATTATCGGGGCTTTCTTTCTGTTTCAATTTGCAGCTACGATTATTGCTATCGTACTGATTGCTTATAAACAGGGAATCAGTTCTAATCCCGCCGAAATTGCCAAGATGCTAGGCAAAAATTTAAATCTCGTTTTTATTGGCAATTCGACAGGGCAAATTCTGTTTCTGGGCTTGGCGACTTGGTTTTTTACCCGATTACATACCTCTAAGAGTGGCCGAAAAAGATTCCTTCGATTTCAAATACAAGAAGATACCTGGCAAAAAATTGGGGTAACCATCTTTTTGATCGTTTCCGTTCAACCGGTCATCTGGTTTCTTGCCTGGATTAATGCTCTTATACCGGTACCCGATATTTTTAGCAATGTTCAAAGTACACAGATGGAGATGATTGAGAGTTACCTGCGTGGTCATCATTTGGTAGTGCTTACTCTTTTTCATGTGGCTCTGGTGCCTGCTATTTGTGAAGAGACACTTTATCGTGGTTATGTGATGCGTGCTTTTCAAAAGAGCTGGGGCGTATGGCCAGCCATCATTTTTTCAGGGATACTCTTTGGATTGTATCATATTCAACTGAGTAATTTGATTCCGTTGGCCTCGCTCGGAATGCTATTTGCTTATTTAACCTGGACGACAAAAAGTATCTTGCCGGCTATGGTTGCACACTTTATAAATAATGGGGGGAGCGTGCTGATGGGTACCTATTATCCCGATTCTGCTTTTTCCAAAATGACTCCGCAGACAATGCCACCTTTATGGGCTGTAATTCTTGGTCTGTTAATTTCTGGTTATATTGTATATTATTTATATAATGAACACATAAAAAAGAGTTCAAGTCAGAATAATTATGTTTAAAGACCCAAAACCAAATAAAATAAAAAACTGGGTCTGTGTAATGGAAAGAAGCACAGAATACGAAATCGGGTTTGCCAAGAATTACTTGTCGAATTTAGAAATCCCATCCCATATTCTTTCCAAACGTGATTCTGCCTACAGTTTGAATGTAGGAGATATGGCTCTTGTCTATTTATACGTGCCCAAGGAATATGAAAAGAGAGCACGAAATGCTCTGAAAGAGATAGAGATTAATAATTTCGATAACGAGGAAGAATAACGCACTGTGAGTGAATTAGCCAAGCGTATTCTTTTCGCCGTTCCTGCAGCCTTAATATTTCTATATATAACATGGATTGGCGGCTGGTATTTTATGGGTCTCATCATCCTGATTGCCTTATTTATACAACGTGAACTATCTGTGATCAGTGAAAAAGCGGGTTTCAAGACGGATGAATATTTTCCCTACACCATAGGATTATGGATCTTATTGTCTCCTCATCTGCAATACCCATTGGCAATCGGATTAGTCATATTTTTACTTTTTATCGGGATACAGATTTTTAAAACTGATGATCGCGGTCTGAAGGAACTTGTCTCGACATTTTTTTGCGGCATTTATGCTCCTCTGGGATTTGTAACACTATTGATGATCCGTGAGATGGGAAATTCGGAAACAGGATTTATGTTAACTTTTAGTCTGCTGTTGATGGTATGGGGGAATGATGTGTTTGCCTATTTCGGAGGTAAAGCATTTGGCAAGCATCTTTTCGCCCCAACGGTGAGTCCCAACAAAACCTGGGAAGGATTTTTTTCAGGGATCATAGGTGCATTGATTGGATTGGCAATAGCCATTTATGCCGTGCCGCTGCATTTCCCGGCTTCAATGTTAATGATGGCCCCGGCAGCACTCTTGATAAGCATTTTTGGACCGATAGGGGATCTAACCGAAAGTAGATTTAAACGAGCGGCCGATGTTAAGGATGCCTCTAATATACTACCCGGCCACGGAGGTGTTTTTGATCGTTTTGACGCTTTAATACTCGCTGCCCCAGCTTTTTATCTTTACCTCTTTGTTTTGAACATCTTTGGCTATGTCTCATTTTGATTTTGATTATCAGATCCTTGAATTACAACTTGATCAGCCTTTCACTATTTCACGAGGGACTAAAAAGTCGGTTCGTAATGTACTGGTAGAATTGACGGCCGATGGAATTACCGGTTTGGGAGAAGCCGGTCCTAATAAGCGTTATGATGAAGATGCCGAAGACGTTATCCAATTTTTAAAATCATTCCCAAAACCATTTTTTGAGGATATTCAGGCTCCCGACGAATTAACCAAGAGAATAGATCAGCTTCAGTTACAAAAGATCGTTCAGTCAGCAAAGTCAGCTATCGAAATGGCCTGGCTGGATTGGTGGGGCAAGACGCAAGATCAGCCTCTCTGGAAACTCTGGGGGGCCCCCTCCGATAAAACTCCGCCTACATCTTATACCATTGGATTAGATAAGATTGAGGTCATGCAGCGAAAAGTGGAAGCAGCGAGCGATTATCCGATTTTAAAAGTAAAACTGGGTACCAACCGCGATCGGGAAATCATCAAAGCTATCCGAGAAATAACTGATAAACCCATCCGGGTGGATGCTAACGAAGGGTGGACGGACATTGAGACAGCCAAGCAGGAAATTACCTTCTTAGCCAGCCAGAATATCGAATTTGTTGAGCAACCTATGCCATCAGCGATGCATGACGAATTGAGAATACTCAAAGAATGGTCGCCGCTACCGTTGATGGCCGACGAAAGTTACCGAGGAGACGAGAATCTTGAGCAGATTGCCGGGGAGTTTGATGGTATTAATATCAAATTGATGAAAATAGGCAGCTTGGTGAAAGCGAGGAAAGTCATAGAAAGGGCACGTCAATTGGATTTGCAAGTGATGGTGGGCTGCATGATTGAAAGCTCACTGGCAATCTCAGCCGGTGCTCTCATTGGTACCTGGGCCGACTATGTAGATCTTGATGGCTTTTTGTTGATCCGTGACGATCCATTTGAGGGATTGGGGCTGACAGAAAGCAACGAAATAGTCTTGTCAGAGAGACCGGGACTAGGCATACAACGTAAGTGATTATATAGTCCTTTAAAGAGTTTTTACCTTTCCAAGATTCAACACTTGTGATGATTTAGCCAACTTACTTTCGACGCCTTATTATCTCCAGGATTTCAAAAGAAATTTCTTCAATAGGTTTGTTCGTCACTTTGATTATTGACCAATCCGGGTGTCTGCTGAATATTTTCCGGGCATGCATTAATTCAAGATTGACCATTTCCAGATCTACATAATCTTTAGTAACTCCACCTAAATGGCTATGCCGGGAATGCCGAATGCGGACGAGGCTCCTTGGATCTGTTACGAGGCCAAAGATATGGGGAGAAGAAATGGTTTTCAGAATTGGTGAGATGTCTTGTCCCATAATAACCGGCACATTGGCTACCAGCCATCCTTTAAAAGCTAAATACATACTTAAGGGCGTTTTAAAAGTTCTCGAAACGCCCAGCAGTACAATTTCTGCTTTATCTATTTCATGAATACGTCGTCCGTCGTCGTGACGAAAAGCAAACTCCATCGCTTCAATGCGTTGAAAGTACGCTTTATTAAGCTGGTAGAACAATCCAGGCTCTTCTGAGGGAACATTCGAAAATTTATCCGACAAATGAGCAAGCAGAGGACCCATCAAATCAATTGTTTCTACCGAGTGAAGCCGTCCTTCCTGAAGAATAAATTCACGGAGTGTTCTTGATACGACGGTATGGATAATAAATGCTTTAGCTTTTTGGGCTTCAGCAATAACTGCACTTACCTGCTCTTTTGACCGCAACTTAGGCCGAACCGTGATATTGGGTTTCATTGAATCGAATTGAGTTAGAGCGGCCTCTAATATTTGAGTAGCTGTCCGTCCCGTCCCATCCGATATTACAAATATTTCTGGCATGGTCTCTCTTTTTATCTTCTGCTCTGAGTTTCGAGATATTTGATCCCAAGAGTTCAGAAGAGGGTTAGAATGATTTTTTGTATATACTTTTAAATCAATTTAAGAGACCGGATGGAAACTGCAAAGATAGTTTCTGGCAAAAAAATATTTGTTCACATAAGATGGGAGAATAGGGTAACGAAAAGGTTAAAATTTTCTAATGTAACAAATCCTTTTTTCTTTACTCTTAAACTTGAGTAATAGTAATTCCAAGCTATCATTTGAGAGAAATTAGAATGCAGGGATATAATCAACAGACGTATCCAAGATCTATCGAAAATTCCGTCAATATTTTAGAAACTAATATATCCGAAATTTCGACTGTTTCGTCTTGGGCCACGCATATGGGCTATTCGCGAAGTTATTTTTCAACATCTTTTTCGGAATACTTTGGAGAACCTCCCTCTCGGTGTCTTAAAAGAAAGCGTTATCAATGTTTACATAAGATGATTCTTCAATTTCCGTATGAGACAAGCCGGGCTATAGCACTGCGTTTGGGATTTGGAGATGAGCAGGCCCTATACAAGTTTTTGAGAAGGCACTATAATACTAATTTTACTGAGGTGCGTAATAAATTGTTAAATGGCAAGGCGTAAAAAGATTAGTCATTGATAATTTGAGGAGGTACAAGAGGTAAGGTGCTCTATTTAAGCAGTTTTTCCATATGGATCTAACAGATGGGATAGAGAACACACAAATCGGATAGTAATTATCTTGCTTGAATTATCAATTTTTGCAACTATTCAAACCGATGTTCTTGAAATTTTAATGTTGATGACAAGTTCATTTTTTCTCGTAATCTTAATTATAGTATTAATCTGTTACATCTAAATCCTATTCAAAGTTGATTTATTCTACTTTAAGATGACTATTCAAAGGGTGATTAAAGATAAAAAAGACTATCCTTCTAAACATCAATTGGTTACCGTATTGGATGAAATACCTATATGGTTGTTATTTCTCTTTTTAATATTATTCTATTTGGTTCTGACATTTATATCAAATCATTATATATACGGAAAAGAGATTTATTTACGTAGTTATGCAGACAGGTTTCCCATAAAAAGTATACAAGCTTTCTGGGATATGAAAAAAGAATTCTGGTGGACGGCATACCTTCTTACTCCGCTTATCTTATTTTTGAAATTCTCTTTTACTACTGTTTGTATCAGTATTGGTGCCGTGCTTTCTTCGGTTGAATTTAAATTCAGAACCGTTTTCAAAAATGTATTACTGGCAGAATCAGTTTTTTTAGCTGGACAGGTAATTTTCCTCATTAATATTTCATTTCATTTAAATACGGTAACCCTTCAATCAGCTTCCAATTATTATCCTCTGTCGGTTTTGAGCTATTTAGAAGTAAATAATGTGGTCAAGTGGCTACGATATCCGCTTCAAACGTTAAACTTTTTTGAGGTGGCCTATATGGTAATTATTGCCTGGTTATTGTCAAAAAAATGGAAAGAAAATATTATTGAAAGCTTGGCGATAGTATTACCATCTTATTCAACGGGCCTTATTCTGTGGTTGGCGTTTGTGGCTTTTTTAACATTGCAAATAAGTTGAAAATATAATCGGTCATCAACGAAAGTTTACAGTAGTCAATTATTTATACATCAGTGTAAGTTGAGGCATTCAGCCTCAAAATCTAACAAAATGGACAGAGAACAAACAAATCGGATACAATGGTTCCTTGTGGTAATGGTCTACTTTTGTAACTATAGAGGTGAATTCATTGAACGAGTCACCTAAGCGTTATATTCGTGTAGTTGGTTTGGGGCTTTTCAATCAAATAAAATAATAATAATAAATCGAGAGGCTTATTGTGAAAAAGTTAGAAGTAAATCAGATGCAAAAAATAGAAGGTGGAGATGTATATGGATGTATCGGGGCATATGCTGCTGTTGGTGCCGTTTTGGCTGGGGCGGCAGCAGGGCCAGCGGGATGGGCAGCTGTTGGTCTTGCTTTTTCAGGTTACGGTGCTGGGGTTGCGTTTGGAGCAGAATGTGTTGCTCTGTAAGAATACAATTATAAAAAGCGAAGATTTTTAATCTTCGCTTTTTA